>Ga0187780_10000185_pt1 | contig 49288 bp, 51 predicted proteins | sample 1015_Q2_SP10_20__FD_132429 | JGI IMG/M metagenome (GOLD analysis project Ga0187780, IMG submission 132429) | Tropical peat soil microbial communities from peatlands in Department of Meta, Colombia - 1015_Q2_SP10_20_MG | ecosystem: Environmental > Terrestrial > Soil > Wetlands > Peat | place...
GAGGCCTGCCGTTACGTCGACCGCAGAAATTAGTGTCGCATCTTGAACGATCACATAATCGGGTTCATAGATTTGACTTCTGAGGCGGATTTTCTTGTCGCTAAAACGTGTGAACGCGGTGACCGGGGCCCCCCGTCTCTCAACGCCAAAAAAAGGGAATGCTTGGCTGAATTTTCCGTCCTCGAAAGCTGCAATTGCGAGCAGTTCGGCAGCAGTTACAGATCCCTGCCCCCCCCTGCCGTGTATCCGTATCTCTTTCACGTGTTGGCCTCCATTGTTCATCATTAATCATTCAATCTGACTTAACCCTTTCGAAGTCAGCAATTTGTCCGCAAAGCCTAGTTTGCCTTTCTTAGATCTATTCGCGTGATTCCCGTGTTGAAGCCGTAGGGCGTATGCTGGAAAGAAGCACAGTGCCGAGGCGCAAGCTGCCCTCGATGGCGCTCTTATGCATCAACGGGGATACCCACAATGCCGGTAGCGCCTTCGCTTACGTCTTTAGCTATTTCCGCACAACCGATCGCCGCGCCCCACGGTTCAACAACGACAGAGGAGGTTCGCAGGTGTCCATCTACTAATTCCTTCACGTCCGGAGCTGCCGAACCTGCCAGAAAAATTGACCCAGACATCGAATAGTCGTGCAACAGCACTTGTAGCGCGCTTATTTCCATTGCGACGTATAGAGCAAGCGTGGCTATCGCATCCTCCTCGCTTATGTTATGCTTCAGAATGCCGCCTCGAGAGAAAGCTTCGTTTGCGGTCATAAGTCCTGTGTCCACATCTCTTATCGCCTGGAGATCTAATGGTCCTTGTGAGATTCCCGGAGCGAAAATCGCCGCGTCGATCGCACCGATAATTCGCGAATCTGCGATCGCTAAAGACACGGTGTTCGAGCTCACGTCGCACAGGACGAAGTCTTCCGTCCGGTGGTGTTTTAAGACGTAGTAGGCTAGTCCCACTTTTTCTGGAGAGGCCCCGTGACTGAAGAATTTCATTCGAAAATCGATATTTGATTCATCATGAATGCCCGGCAGCACAACAGCAGGCGTATTTGAACTTCGAATTGCATCGTAAATGGCAGTGCCACCGCCCACATAACGTCCTGCCCCGCCTGCCGCTTTGAGGCCTCTATTCTTCACTTTCTTGATGTCCGTAATCTCCGAGATACCATCACCCATAGAGTAACTAAGCGCAACGAGCTTGACAAAATCTAGTTTGAGGTTTAGGCCCTCTTCGATGTCGTGTAAGACGGATGATTCTGCGACGTCCTCTCTTGGAAGCTCCAGCTTCCTATTATCCAGCGTTGCAAAACGGATTGCTTGCGTGCCGTGGTCAATACCAATGAACATATGGTCAGATCGAGGTAGTTGTGGAATAAGAAAGCCTCAGGCGGAATTTGAATCCGCGACCTCGTCCTATTCGTGTTCTGTTACGGAAACGTACCAAGGACGCGCTATACCAAGCTAAGCCACTGAGGCATTGCAATTCATCTTTATATACTAGGTTACTCTATAAATAATTTAACTATACTAGAACGCCGCTACGGAATCCTTAGGGCGAGAGGACGTTTTACATAGGGTTGTCTGCCCCGAAGCGATTTGTAGTGGCGCCTCGAGAGCGCGAGCATCATTTCCTGGGAGTTCATGAAAGAAACCGATTCAATCGTAGATAATATCGTAAAGCGAAAGCTGCGGCTCCACGAAGTAGACCTCCCCGCGACAGAGGCTGTGGAGGTTAGACGCCTGGCAATGGAGAAGCTCGCCGGCGTAAGCTTAGATGGGCTGAGCACTTATGCAATCGATGCTGAATCTGCATCGCAGCGTAACGTAGAGAACATGATCGGGGCCGTTCAGGTTCCCGTTGGTATCGCGGGCCCTCTGGCTGTTAACGGCGAATATGCAAATGGACGGTTCTACGTTCCTCTCGCGACCACTGAGGGAGCGCTAGTCGCATCGGTGAATCGGGGGTGTAAGGCACTTACCGCTGCGGGAGGGGCGAGTGTTCGGGTCATCAAAGATGAAATGACTCGCGCCCCGGTTTTTGAAGTCAGCGATATTATCGAGGCACAACGGCTCGTCGCGTGGGTTGAAAGGCGCGAGAATTTCGCCAAACTTAAGCGTGCGGTTAAGGAGACGACGCAGCACGGCGAACTCGTAAGAATAGATCCGTACGTTGTCGACAACAACGTCTTTTTGCGGTGTGCGTTTGACACCAAAGACGCGCTCGGGATGAATATGGTAACAATTGCGGCCGACAGGCTGGCCGATGTTATCGTGGCTGAGCTCGACGTGCGATTGGTCGCGCTCTCGGGCAATATGTGTATAGACAAGAAGCCAGCGGCGATAAACCTCATCGAAGGTCGAGGAAAAAATGTCATTGCCGAGGCACATTTGTTCAGAAGCGTGGTGCAGCGCGAGTTAAAGACAACGCCTGAGGATATGGCAGATATCCACTATCGAAAGAATATCATGGGATCGATCAAAGCGGGATCATTGGGATTTAATGCGCACGCCGCAAACGTCGTTGCCGCCGCGTTCATTGCAACTGGTCAAGATGCCGCACACGTTGTAGAAGGATCTATGGCGATAACCAGTCTGTCGGCTAAAGAAGACTTCTTGCACGCATACGTCAATATGCCTTCTCTACCGGTTGGCACGGTAGGCGGGGGGACAGCTGTCAGAACGCAGCACGAATGTCTATCGATAATGGGCGTGGCCGGCGGAGGAAACCCTCCGGGAACCAATGCTAAGAAATTAGCAGAAATTATCTGCGCCGCCGTACTTGCAGGAGAGCTATCACTCGTTGCTGCCCTCGCCACGAGAGATCTTGCAAAGGCCCACGTTGCGCTGGGGCGCTAGCTTTCTGCTGCCGCATCTCTGACGTAACACGAGAGCATGCTTATGCGGAAGGCGAGCGCGTGCGTGGGCCGATTCTTCTATGCGTATCTAATGAAAGAGGCGCGCGAGCAGAGCGCCGCGGCGTAGGAACGGCGTCAGTAATACGTCAGACACATACTACCAACACGAAACTAGTCAGAGAGACGACTTATCGTGCTGGGACGAATTTCGTTCCGTAGTAGATTACGCCGGCTGGCCCATCTTCTCCAAGCTTTCTGAATACCGATCTAACGCGCATACCGATCTCTGCCTCTGACGGATGGCACACGATTTGGGCCGTCAGTTTCGGTCCCTCATCAAGTTTAACAATAGCCAGCACATAGGGCGTCATCTTGTCGAAACCTTCGGGAGCGGAATATATCGTCGTGAACGTAATGACTGTTCCGCTACCCTCAAACTGATGCGGTCGGATCACCCCGTTGCGCCTGCAGGAAGGGCAAACCAGTCGCGGCGGGAAGTAATAAGCGTTGCAATTCTCGCACTTTGTACCAATAAGGTTGTATCTGTTCGGTATTTTCCTCCAAAAACGCGGAACTGCCATTGTTCACCTCGAGAGAATATGCACAACAACAGTGCCTCCACTGCCACCAACGTTGTGCGTCAAACCGATCTCAGCTCCGTGTACCTGCCTCTCCTGTGCTTCTCCTCTCAGTTGCTCGACGATTTCGACTGCTTGCTTAATTCCTGTTGCTCCCACAGGATGGCCACAGGCTTTGAGCCCTCCACTCGTGTTAATGGGTATCTTCCCCCCTAAGGCCGTCTCTCCCTCAAGCGTTGCAGGGCCGCCTGTTCCTTTCTCAAAGAACCCCAGATCTTCTACCGCCATTATTTCGGCGATCGTGAAACAATCGTGTACCTCAGCAACATCGATATCAGCTCTCTGAAGCCCTGCAATCTTGAAAGCCCGATCTGCAGCGACTACAGTCGCATCGATACTTGTTAAAGATCTCCGGTCATGCAGTGAAATGGTGTCGCTTGCTTGGGTAGCTGCTTTTACATAGATCGGTGTGTCGGTGAACTCTCGCGCACGGTCTGCGGGGACCAATACGACCGCTGCTGCTCCATCTGTGATCGGACTGCAATCGTAAAGTCGCAGAGGATCAGCCACGAGAGGCGAGCTTATGACAGTATCGATCGTTATGCTGTTCCTAAACTGGGCCCGCGGGTTCATCGAACCATGGTAGTGGTTCTTTACCGCCACTTGCGCGAGTTGTTCGCGAGTCGTGCCGAATTCGTGCATATGAGCGCGTGCCATCATCGCGTAAAGGCCTGGAAAAGTCGCACCCACTGCGGCCTCCCACTCCCGATCGGCTGCTGAAGCAAGTGCATCTATGGCCTTTTCTGCCCCGACATCTGTCATCTTTTCTATGCCCGCTGAAACGACGACATCGTGGTACCCGCTCGCGACAGCGATGATACCGCTGCGCAGTGCCAAGCCACCAGAAGCGCAGGCCGCCTCCACTCGCGTGCTCGGTATGTTGTTGGTCATGAGGCCTGAATAATCGGAGATCAGCGCACCAACGTGTTCTTGCTCGACGAAGATTCCTGAGCTCATGTTTCCACCGTACAGTGCCTCAACCTGGACGCCACTGATTTCGGCGTCATCAAGTGCCATAACACCCGCTTCAATGAAAAGATCGCGGAAGCTCTTATGCCACATCTCACCGAACGTAGTACATCCTATACCTACTATGGCCACGTCTCTCATTATGAACCGCCGTGATGTGATTCCCGAGTTTGCCTACAGGACGATCTTATTTTTGTGTCTAGCATAAACCGCATAATCTAGATAAATTGGGTCTGATAAGAGCTCTGCGACGGTTGGCGCCGTGCCTCTGGTGTGGTCAATCTCCTTGGTCACACGAAGAACGAATGAATCACTACCGGCCCCGGAACCAAATGAGGTTAGGAAGATTCTGCTTCCCGGCTCAGCAACGTCTAAGACCGAAGCTAAGCCGATGAGCGACGAACCAGAGTACGTATTTCCAAGCTTCTGAACTACTAGGCCTTGTTCTACCTGCTTATAGGAAAATCCGAGCATCGATGCAACCTTGAGTGGAAATTTGCCGTTCGGTTGGTGAAATACGGCGTAATCGAAGTCTTCAGGTTTGCTATCCAGCTTGTGCATTAGTCTTTCAGACGCTGCTAAGGTGTGCTTAAAATACCCTGGCTCTCCCGTAAATCTTCCCCCGTGCTTCGGATATTGTTCACCTTCTCGCCGCCAAAAATCAAACGTATCAGTCGTAAAAGAGCACGTATCCTCGACCTCAGCAATGATATGCTCTTTTCCAATCACGTAAGCAGCGCCGCCTGCTGCAGCGGTATATTCAAGTGCGTCTCCAGGAGCTCCCTGGGAAGTGTCGGCGCCTATGGCCATGCCATATTCGATGTAACCGCCGGCAACCAATCCTAAGCAGGTCTGCAAAGCAGCAGTTCCCGCCTTGCAAGCAAATTCATAGTCTGCAGCCATGAGCTCGGGAGTCGCTTGCAGCGCCTCCGCGACTATAGTAGCCGTGGGCTTTACCGCGTACGGATGAGACTCACTGCCAACGTATATGGCTCCGATGTGAGCTCCAGCAAATCCCGCCCTCGCGATGGCATAGCGTGCGGCCTCGACTGCTATTGTCGCGGTATCTTCATCTCTGTCTGGCACTGACTTTTCAAAAACTTGTAGTCCTGACGTAACGTCTTCAGGATCGTCGCCCCAGATTCTCGCGATCTCCTCGACTTTGATCCGGTATCGTGGTATGTATACGCCGTACGTGGTAATTCCAACTGGCACGTTACTGCTCCCAAATAGGCTGATCCAAACTACTGCGCAATCCAGCGAGTTTGCATAAGGCGGTGCGAATGCAACGTTCGATTACGCCGTGAACGTCCTCGATGAAATCGAAAAATGAGTCGCATTTTTGGAACTGCATTGTGTTGTTATATATGTATAGCGCGTGGTCTTTATTAGCTTTTTTTGGCTTCAGTCGATATCCAGAGCCGCACGCAGCAGATGGGGCCACTGAGATTTGAACTCAGGTCTGAGGACCCCCAGTCCCCAAGGATATCCAGGCTACCCTATGGCCCCTTTCTAATACATATGTTCTCACTGTATATTACTTCTGTCTTGTGTCTCAAACGCTGCGCCGATCAGCGGTCTTTGAGCCATTTCGGAAACAAATGGCTTCGATCGAGACTCTTCCGAGCCTAAGGACGGGTAGACCGAACTGAATCCGAACGTCTGAAGAAGGCGCACGGACGGAGTCAAGCAAGACGATCATTCGGCACTATCTTCTTTACGGGCGGGCTCAACAGGAATTCACCTCTTTCTATCTGCTTCTTAAGAGTGCGGGTGAGTCTGTCCGCATTATGTCTGTCTGATTGTCTGAGAGTCACAGGAATCTGCACGCCATTCAAGATAATGCTACCCAACTCGCCTTCAAAGGCGCTGCATGGGCAAGCAACTAGGCACGCTCCGCAGCTCACACATTCGCTTTGATTGATACCCTTGGACATCTCGAATGCGCCAGTCGGACAGCGATCAGCTGCATAACATCGTTCGCAAGAAGCACAAGCGTCTCTCAAATACCGTACAGGCGTGAGTCTCTTTTTCCAAACATCTCCGTATCGCGCGTATCCGATCGCCGTACGATTGTTCACGTCCACGATTGGTAAGGGTATCTCATCGTCAGTTCTTTTGGCACTTTCGAGTATGCCGAGGTTTGTTATGGGAATTGGAATTGCCCACGAGCAAAAAACGTCCGGTCCGGCAGACGTATTGAAGCCGCCAACGTATCGAGGGTGCATGGCCTTCAGTTCTGCGTACCCGGAGAGATTTGGTTTCTCCAGGGAACTTCTGGTTCCGGCGCCGGTAATAAAACCAGTCGCTCCGTTGAAGAGGGCCTTAGTCCCTATCCCGATCGTTTCAAGTTTTGGATCCTTTTCCAAGGGGTTTATCTCTCCACATCCGGAAAAGCTTGCCTCTTTGAATGGGCCTTGAAGACATGTAACAGAAAAAATCGATCTGATACATCCTTCATTCGGGTTGACAAACGCATTATAGTTCTTAAACACGTTGCGAGTCGCTGACAGCACTGCAAACTGCATTGCGTCGAGTGTAATCTGCCCATCAATGTGTTTTCCAGCGGTTGTCAGTATTTCAAACTCCACATTTTTCCGCTTGATAAGGTCCCTGAAGAGGTGCCCTCCTCCATACTTAGGATCACTTCTGCTTACGGCTGTGCCGTAAACGATTAAGTCAAGCCACCCGAGGCGCTCATTGGGGCACGGGCCGACAAAGGTAGGAACACCATTCAGCCAAGCGGCCCGCGCCGCTTCGAAGGCGTTGGCGTCTGTAGCCCTAAAGGACAGCGTTGCGTACGTCCCGCTCATGATGCCCTTTGTTCCGCTGGTGACTATGTCAACATCTCGAACGTCGCCATCTGTTCGCACCATGTCGCAAAATTCAGACGCGGTGCAAACCACTACGTCTCCTGCCTTAATCTTATCGTTAATCTCCTCTATGGTTCTCAACGGTCTTCTGGGCCCTTTTAATGCAGACCCTTTCATTGTTCATCAGAGAGGGCAGCGAGCTCACTGCTCGCTTCGCGGTTGCGTTTGATGCTTTCATCAAACTTTAGGAAACGCTTGTGTAACCCGACAAAATGAGGGATGTACACACGATAGATCTTAAGCCTTGCAGGATCAACTCCGAGTTGGGCCGCGTCCTCACTAAGCCTATTAAGTCGCATTTCGACGTTTTCAAAGTTTTCGCCGCAGCTCTCGGCCTCAAATCCCTGACCAATAAAGACACCATCTGCGCCGAGTTTGAATGCTAAATCGATGTGACGCGGTGCCAGTCGCAATACGGAAGGCACGCTGATAATTCTGACTGAAGCCGGATACTGCAGTTTCGAAGCGCCGATGTTATCAGCAGCTGCGTATCCGATCTTTTCATCCAAGAATGCTATGTTTCTAACCTCGTCTTTCGTTTTTCCTGCGAGCATACCACGTATTGACGCTTCAAGCTGTGCTTCGGTACTGCCGCGCAAGTCGAGCGCCGCTGTTGGGCAAGCGTGGATGCATGCCCCGCCACCTGTACAAAGCACTGGATCCACTATTGCTCCTCGATCAACGATTTGTATGGCGTTGTTCTTGCAGTGCCGAACGCACATACCGCAGCCATTACAGCTGTCTTTGACAAAGGCCGACAGCGGTTCTATCGATAGATACTCCTGTCCGACGAGTGAAAGGGCCTCGAGTGATGCTGCATTTGCTTGTAGCACGCTGTAAGTTATGTCCTTGGGTCCTTGAGCAGTGCCACACACATAGATCCCCTTGATACTTGTGCTCGCTCCCTCAAGTTTCGGGTGTTTCTCCTTGATAAATAACTCTTCACTTAACTCTATGCCCAGCTCTTGGGCAAGGGACACAGTTCCCTTCGAGGGCTTCACGCCTGTCGAAAGCACGACTAGGTCCGCGTCAAGCTCGACACACCGTGAGCGCAGGGTATCTTCGACGCCTACCCGCAGCCGGTCTTCTTTTCGCTTCACTTCGCTGGCTCTTCCGCGGATGAATTTGACGCCTTTCTCCTGTACTTGCCTGTAGTAGTTCTCATAAATCCCGGAAGCACGCATGTCGGTGTAAAGTATGCTTATGTCAGTTCCGGGAAAATAGTCGCTGATGTAATTCGCGTGTTTTAACGCTACCATGCAGCATACGGACGAACAGTAGCGCAGCCCGTTAGGCTTCTCGTCTCTTGATCCTACGCATTGTATCATAACCACCTTAACGGGCCGTTTACCGTCTGAGGGTCTTAGGAGTTCCCCGTTCGTTGGACCGTTGACGCCGATTATTCGCGCGAGCTCCAACTGCGTAACGACATCTTTGAATCGACCGTACCCGTACTCAGGTCGCATGGCCGGATCAAATTCATCGTGTCCCGTCGCGAGGATTATCGCGCCAACTCTAATCCTCAGGAGAGATGCCCCCGCCTCCAGCTCGATTGCGTTTGACTTGCAGACTTTGACGCATTTCCCACATCCTATGCATTTTTCCGCGTCAACAGCGTACTTGTCTGGCACTGCTTGGGGAAAAGGTTTGTAAATCGCCTTTCTATTCCGTGTTTTCGCATTCCACCAATCCGCTACCTCTACGGGGCATACGACGGCACACTCACCACAGCTTGTACAGTGATCATTCACATTCTGTGGTTTTACCCTCACATCGACATTGAAGCGGCCGGCGGTGCCGTTGACACTCGCAATCTCTGCGTTTGTGAACAGCTCGATATTCGAATTTTGGCTGACATCATTCATCAGCGGGCTCAGCGAACACATTGCGCACTCTTCCACCATTTTATGAGGGGAAAATACCTTCCCAATGCGCACTGTGTTGCCACCTATCGACGGTTCTTTTTCGACCAAATATGTCTTAATGCCATTTTCAGCCAGCGACAGAGCGGCTGTGATCCCTGCGATTCCGCCGCCTACCACAAGCGCGGCATTGGTGACACTCACGTGAGAACCGGACAGCGGTTCTGCGTGCTCCAATCTCTGTAGCGAGGCATTGACGAGGTCGCGCGCTTTTTTGGTGGCGCTTTTTCGATCTCTCGTCACCCAGGAGCATTGCTCCCTAATATTCGTGAGTTCGAGAAGATATTGGTTTAGTCCCGCTTCACTCAAGCATCTTCTGAAGGTTCTTCCGTGGTTGTTTGGCGAACAAGCTGCCACAACAACCCCTTCTAGCTCGTGTTCGTTAATGCACCGCTTGATCTTTTGTTGTCCTTGTAGCGAGCAAAGGTGCTGATCAGTGTCCACCGCGTGTGCGTGACTGAAGTGCTTCTTGAGTCTATCGATATCGACGACATTCGAAATATTGCCATCGCACCTGCACAGAAAAACGCCGAAACGCGACGACACGTTAGAGAGCCTCCAGCTTCTTGATAACAGGAGTCGCGCTTACTGCTCCAAACTGCACGCATGCGTCCTTTGTGACATCAGCTCCAAGCAGGATCGCAACTAATTGTGACACGTTAAGCACGGGAGCAGTGTGTTGAAGTCGCTTTTCGAACTTTTTTTGAAACCGGTCGAGAGTTAACTGACAGCCGGCGCACATAGTTACGATGACATCCGGCTTCTCCGAAAGTATACTATCAAGTTTCGTGAAGCTCGTCGATTCGGTGTAATCGTTTGAACTGACGAAGTTTGAAAAACCCATGCCGCAGCAGAGAGAACGCTCTGAATAGTCGATAGGTGTTGCGGAAAAACTAGCGCATATGTCGTCAAGTAGCTTTGGACATTCCCAGAGTCCTCCGATGACTTGATCATAGAACACCTTCGTATAGTGGCAACCGTGATGCGTAGCAACGCTTGTCTGTGAGAGGGATAGTTTCGCTCGCTCGGCAAGGCTTTCTCGAATGGCGTGAAGAGCCTCGGCAGCATGATACACCGTAACGCCTCCCGTGTACTCAAGGCCTACCTGTTTAAGTACGCCATTTACTGCCGCTTTTGTGTTATCGTCACGAAGCTCGTTGGTGCACTCCTTGAGGTTTGCGTACGAAGTGGGACAGGTACAAATGATGTTCGTGTAGCCTGAATCGTAAGCAAGCGCCATGTTTCTGGCGTTGAGGGTGAGATTCGTTTCATGAGGTATCACGCCGCAGTGTACGCCAAACCCTGTGCACGATGATTGCCTCGGATCGTCGAAATAGTCGACGTGCAGCGAGTTAAGTATGAAGCGAAATGACCTTTCGATGCCTGGATAGAAGGTTCCCGCAACACAGCTTTTGAATAGGTAAAGGCGCTGCGGAAGCTTAGCTGGCGAGCTGATAAGGGCATCAGTGGTCATTGGCGACCTCCTTCTTGTCGCACGTCAGCGCGAGGATGGTCCTTATCTCCTCGAGTGCTCTCGCCGGGATTGCGATCTCTCTCGAATCCCATTGTGGCAAGCCCAGCTCGGCTCTAAGAGCTTTGAGCTCATCCACGTCTATAACCCTGGTCAGCGTCCCTAACTCTCGTTGCAACAGTATGGGTGAGACGGTGACACCCTTGAGAAAAAGGGATTCAAGAAGCGCGGTGGATCTTTCGTATATTTCTGATGGGGCATATCCTTCCTTGTAGGCTGTGTTTCTCGCTTCCAGGATTATAGATGCGGGGCTGTTATTTCGAGGACAACGTGAATTGCACGTATAACATTGTCCGCACAGCCAGATGATTGGATCTTTGACCAGCTCGGCCCTGTCGCCGTCTTGTACTCGTCTCATGATCTCGCGCGGGTTGTAGTCGCTGAACACCTTTGCGGCGGGGCAACCGGCTGTGCATCTCCCGCATTGCAGGCACTTTATTCTACTTTCCCCTTTGTACAAAAACTCAAAAGTCGGAGAATTGCCATTATCTACGGCGTTTTCGAGTTCTTTTTTGCGAGTTTCCATGGATAGATGAATTTCTGTTTATCGCCCTATAAATAATTATTTAAAACTAGAATAAATTTTCCTCATGGGGATAAAAATATGTATATTCTTTCACATTATTACACTATTTAGGTAACTATAAATAAAAACACGGCGTTCTCGAAAACGAATGACCATGAATAGTTCGGTCTCCAGACGTTATAAAATTATCTGCTTAAGCTGTCATTCAGATATTAGCGACTATGGTTACGCGCTACAATGCAAATGCGGCAACGCGTTGTTGCGCACTATTTACAAAGACAAGCGGTTAAAGATCGGCCCCGAAGCAAGCATGTGGAAATTTGCTCAGTGGTTGCCGACGAAAGCCAAGCTTAAGACCTCTGGCCGATCCATTACTTACAAAAGCGTCGAGCTCGCTCGAGAGCTTCGGTTGCAAGAACTCTTTATTAGTTTTAACGGGTATTGGCCGGAAATGAACGCCATGCTTGAGACGTGCAGTTTCAAGGAATTGGAGTCACCGCCCACTATTCAGCGCGCTCTGGAGAGCGATGTCAAAGCTTTAGTTGTGTCGTCGGTTGGCAACACAGCACGCGCTTTTGCGCACACCGTTTCCACCACCTCATCTGACTTGAAGCTGCTTCTCGTCGGTCTCGAAAGCTCCTTCGGCAAGTTCTGGTTGCCGGAACAACCATCTGACAATGTCAAGCTGATCCTGTTAGAAAAAGGCAATGACTATTCTGATGCAATAACCTTCGGAAATAGACTTGCCTCTTTACCGGGGCTGGTAAATGAAGGAGGGGCTAAGAACGTGGCAAGACGTGATGGTATGGGTACCGTTATGTTGGATGCAGCTCTTACTATTGGCCGAACTCCTGACCACTATTTCCAGGCGGTCGGGAGCGGTACAGGAGGAATCGCAGCGTGGGAAGCTGCACTGCGCTTGAAAAGTGACGGACGATTTGTGAAAGGACCGCTCCCGAAACTCCATCTAGCGCAAAATTTGCCTTTCGCACCCATGTATAACGCTTGGAAAGCAAAGCGCAGGTTCATAAACCCCTCAGTCGATATGCCGAATGCCAAGAAATCCATAGACAAACTCTATGCTGATGTTCTGTCAAATAGGACTCCGACCTACTCGGCGAAAGGGGGTGTTTTTGACGCTCTTAACAGCACTCACGGAGAGATGTACGCGGTCACGACTGCTGAGGCGGCGCACGCAGCACGCCTTTTTGAAAGTCTTGAGGGGATAGACATAGTTCCGGCTGCCGCAGTAGCGACAGCTTCGTTGTTGCAGGCCATCGACGACAGCACGATTGGCCAGAAAGATGTCATCCTCCTGAATATAACTGGCGGTGGGCTGCAACGGATGCGGCGGGACCGAACGTGCTTCAATATGGGACCTCATCGACGTCTCGAGGGACCTGATTCAGATCTTGAGGGAGTCTTGGAAACGTTAGTGTAGGCGTTAGCATGATCACAGCAGAGGAACAAACGCTCGAGCTGCTCAAGCAACATGACATCGATTTAGTAGCAACTCTGCCGTGTGATCGACTAAAGAATCTGCTGCCTCTCATAGGCGAGAGATTCTTTGAGGTTCAGCTTTCTCGTGAGGAAGATGGGATAGGTATATGCGCCGGGGCTTACCTAGCTGGTGCTAAACCTCTGATGTTGATACAGAGTACAGGACTTGGTAACCTGCTTAATGCGCTGTCATCGCTCAATTTTACGTACGAATTACCTTTGCCGATCATCGCGAGCTGGCGAGGAATCTATAAGGAGGCTATACCTGCGCAAGTGTACTGGGGCACGCATCTCAAGGCAGTTCTCGATGCGCTGGAGGTAAGAACTTATGAAGTGCACGTGATCGACGATCTCTGGTTAATCGGTGACGGAATTCGTGAATCCTACAAATCGGACTTGCCAGCTGTTGTACTCGTCTCTCCTCAAGTCTGGCACTGCGCACCGCTCGATGCGGGCTATGAGGCGCAATACGAGAGAGTGTCTTATCCCGTATTATCGTATAAGGCACCGTTCAGGCACGCCACCATGACCCGATACGAAGCGATCGAGGCGGCTGTACCCTATCTACGTGGGCGTACGGTCGTCTGTAATTTGGGTATACCGAGCAAGGAACTCCATGCATTATGCGACCAAATGAGCAATTTCTATATGTTGGGAAGCATGGGATTGGCATCCTCTATCGGACTTGGTGTCTCTTTATACAGCGCGCGTAAAGTTCTCGTTCTCGATGGAGATGGCAGCCTGTTGATGAATCCTAACGTGCTTTGCAGCGTGTCTCAATTAGCCGGTGGCAATCTTACGATTATAGTCCTCGACAACGGGACATATGGCTCAACAGGAAATCAACAAACCGCAAGCCAGAAACTAGATCTCGAGCTTCTCGCACGAGGATTTGGTATCGAGAATACCTGCAAAGCGTACACTGCTGAAGACCTTCAGTCGGCTTTAGAAGCGTCGGTAGGACCCAAGTTTATTCATACTGTCATAAAACCCGGAAATGCGGACGTTCCCGACGTGCCTTATGAGCCCAGAGAGATAAAACAGCGGTTCATGTGTAGCATGCCTGATCGCTTGCGTGGCCATCCACGTTCTTAATCCCTATCCCGTCTAAGCTAACTAATCGCATTGGCACGCGTCACTTTGCTGCGCGTAATAAGCACATTACACGGCTAAAAGCTCGGCAGTGATTGCATCGCCACACCGCCGACAAAAATCCAAGTGGAACACGAACGACCATCCCAGACGTACGAGGTGGTACTATATCATCAAGAATGGATAATGCTCCAAAAGGAGAGCTCGTCTTAAGGCGTCTTGAGGTTCTGTACGGCGACATACACCTCGACGACCACTATTGGAAGGAGCTGCACGACCCTTTTTGGCTGATCGCGGAGACAATTCTATCGCAAAACACATCTGACGCGAATTCCAAGTCTGCCTTTCGACGCCTTGTCAAGAGGTACCGAACGATCGAAGAACTTGCACGAGCAAACACGAGCCAAGTGGCACTTCAAATCAAGGAAGCCGGATTATACAAGGCTAAAGCTAGTAGTCTGGTCACTGTAGCAAAAGAAATCAAAGAAGAATTTGATGGGGACACGTGGCTCCTCCTCGCTGGCTCGTACCAATCAGCCAGAAACCGGCTGTTGAAAATCAAAGGAATTGGTAATAAAACTGCGGACGTAGTCCTTCTCTTTGCGCGCGGCTTTGATGTTATCCCGGTTGACACACACATCTTTAGGGTCTCTCGTCGCATCGGAATTGCACCTCAAAAAGGCGATTACGGTAAAGTCAAGCAAGCTTTGGAGAGGGAAATACCGCCTCGAAAACGGAAGTACGCCCACATAGCTTTAATCAAATTCGGCCGGGAAATTTGCAGAGCGAGGACACCCGAGCATTGGAGATGTCCGCTCACGGATATCTGTGACTATTTTGAGAGAGTAACCCACGACAACTTATAAAAAGCGGACGGTTTCTAGGTTCATTGGGCTTCTCGTTTCTATCTTGAACTTTTTATATATCGTGCTTGCTAAATCCATGCATTTATTTTCCTCACCGTGGCTTGTGACAATCCTCTCGGGCCTTGGGTTTAAGCGCTTGACGAACTCGATCAATTGTTGCCGATCCGAATGCCCTGAGAACCCGTCAACTGTTTCCACAGACATGTTGATTTGCATGGTCGCCGTCTTGCCGTTGTTTGACATCGGTATCTCCTTCCATCCTTTCTGAATACGCCGCCCAAGCGTTCCTTCTGCTTGATACCCAACAAAGATCAGCGTGTTGTTGTGCTGCGGTCCCAAAGCCTTAAGATACTCCATTACCGGGCCGCTGTTGAGCATGCCTGAGGTGGCTAAGATAACGCATGGCTCCCCTCGCACGATTTCATCTCGCATGTTTTGCTCTACCTGGACAAAGCTGTCGGACAGAAAAGGATTCATCCCCTCGTGAAAGATCATGTTCCTCAAATCGTTATTTAGATACTCCGGGTACGTCGTGTGAATCGCCGTGGCTTCCCATATCATGCCATCTAGATACACCGGGATCTCGTCCAGCAGCCTTTTTCGAATGCCTTCTTCGAGGACGATCATAACTTCTTGACTGCGTCCAACCGCAAACGCTGGGATCAGTACCTTGCCATTTTTCGACAGCGTCTGTCGTATAATAGAATAGAGCTTATTTTCAGCCTCGCGCCTGGACGGAGTTTGATCGTGCGATCCTCCATACGTCGCTTCCATGATAAGCGCTTCCAATCTTGGGAAGTTATTTACCGCCGGATCAAACAGCCTACTCTGATCGTACTTGAAGTCGCCAGTAAAAGCGACGTTATAAAGGCCTTCACCGACGTGAAAATGAGCTATGGATGACCCAAGTATGTGTCCTGCGTTATGAAATGTGAGTCGCACGTCGGGAGCTATGTCCGTGACGCCGCCATAGTTGAGGGCGATCGAATGTTTTATGACTTCGCGTATTTTGGCTGAGTCATAGGGTATTCTCCGTCCCTCACGTGCTGCAACGTCGATGTAATCAAGCTGCAGAAGCGACATTAGATCGCGCGTTGGTGGGGTGCAGTATATGGGCCCCTCATACCCGTACTTGAATAGAAGGGGGACAAGACCAGCGTGGTCAAGATGCGCGTGCGTGACTACGACGGCATCGATCTGGTCAAGAGGGCTCACCTCTGGCGCGTAAAGATATGGCGTCGCGCTATCCTCCGAGCCGACGTTGACCCCGCAATCGATCAGAATTCTTGATTCGGGTGTCGAGAGCACGAAAGACGTTCGGCCGACTTCACGACACCCGCCAAGCGAAGTGACTCTTATCCACTGATCCTTTGACGTCATCTCCCTATGGATCTTTTTTCCCATCGCCTTAAGGAGTTCCTTGCGCTCATCGCTAAAGGATCTTAAATACTGGCGGATCTCCTTTACGGTCACTGATTCGATTGGAGGAGTTCTTACGACCCTAGGCGTCCAGCCGATCTGTTTCGTAATCTCTCTGAGTGTGGCACCGTGTCTGCCAATGACAAGCCCCGGCTTTTTCGCTTCTATAACAATCTCGCCAGTGTCGAGATCAAAATAGTGGTTAGTTATCCCCGCTTCTTCGGGCACTATCTTGTTTATCTCTTCAATTGACCGCTCTGCATCAGCCAAGACGCGAGGATCCGGTCTGACGACGATGCGTTTACGCAGTTCCCGGGCGAGTTTTTTGATAATCTCCCCGTTATCTGCAAATGCCCTCGGATCATCAGTGTAGATGACTACTTCCGGACCTTCGAACTCAAGTTCTGTAATCGTGATGTTGGAAGGTAATCTCTCTTTAACGCGCTGCTTTAACTCACTAAGTGCTTCTTCAACTGGCATTCTACGACTTCCACAAAAACAAAAAAAGAAATAAAAATCGGGGAAACAGACTATTCAAACTCCAAGCGCTGCTTTCCTTCTCTCTATTTCATCCTTAGTCACTTCAGCAAATCCTTTCGCTGTGATTGTTACAACGTGCATTTCATTTCCTGAAGCTGAATCTCTTTTCATTGCAGATGATAGAGCTCTGATGGCGAGATCTGTTCCGTCCTCGATAGGCAGCTTTTCGTTGTATCGATCTTCCATTACGCCGAATGCCATAGGCGATCCTGACCCCTGCGCTGCTGCCAGCCGCTCTTCAATTTGGCCGCCTAAAGCGTCAAGCGAGTACAATGAACCGGCGTCCTTCTCAAAACCTCCGACCATCAGCTGCACAAAATATGGGTAGTACCTGTTACTGTTTAAAATATTAGAGAGTAGAGTCGCTATCGCACCAACGGTCATCGCCTTGCCACGTCGCATCTTATATAGCTTCGCCTCGACCGTGATTGTGCGTACAAGGCTCTGCGCGTCGCCTACCCCGCCGGCAATAGTCATGCCAACTAGATCATCGATTTGATAAATCTTCTTTCCTTCTTTGCTGGAAATGAAGTTTCCCATAGTGACGCGGCTTTCCGATGCTAGTACAACGCCGTCCTTACAAACTATACCTATGGTAGTCGTGCCCTTATATTGATCGACATTAGTCATATTTACTACCTCAGTAAGTAGAAACAGAAAACCAGTAAACACTGTCTAATTCATGACGTTTGTATTTAAACCTATCTATATGCCTATAATCGCCCAAAATCGGCAAGAATTCGTTAAGCGAGAACAAGCAAAATATACGATGAAGTCAGAAGTGTACTTCTACAATTATTGTTATGTCCTCTGACCTTTTTAACTTTTCTATCATCTGCCTGTCTAAATCAACAGCCGCCTTATTTGCTCTAATCATCAGCGTTCTCCCAGAGATAAAGGCGCTTCTCCTTATCACCATATCACGACTATCACTGTATTTCAGCTCCGCACTCCCTAAGCCAGTTACCACCTCACACGTGTCTCCCACATACAACAGCAGGCGGATCTTCGATTCACGATTCCTCAGGGCGGCTTTAGTAACCTCCTTGAAGTCAGCTAGGGCCTTGTCGGCAGAGACCCCAATAACGCAATCCGCCCTTTTTGAGATCTCTTTATCTTTAGTAATTTGAAATGTCGTCTTATGTTCGGCAGTGATATTCCTATGGCCTTTCGCGCTAATCGTTTCACTAATCATATTCTATATTCGTATTTATAGTCCCTCAGACAAGTACTCTTTGAATGGCGAATCGGGAGCTAGACGTAGAATGTCCTTCGTGCTCTCCGAATAAAAAAGTGTTGCACGAAGTGTTGAGTGACAGTATTAATCTCGTCGTGAGATGCGCCGCTTGTCACGCGACGCGTAAAGTCAGATACGAGCGTGCTCCTTCAACAACTAAGCTAAGAGTTGTGACAAGCTACCACGCCCACTCCTATTTACGGTGGTTCGAGGCTGACACGCACGAACAGTTGCACGTCGGGGATGAAATTGTTGTGGAGAACGGATCGGCTGAAGCTGTAAGAGTAACGGCAATAGAGGTGCGTGATGGATCTAGAATTCGTCACGCACCGGTGGTTTCGATCAAAACGCTCTGGTCGCGAAAAATTGACACAGTAATCGTTAGGATAGCCGTTCACATGGGGGGGACCACAGAACGCTACACAACCGCGTTTGAAGGCGATAAGGAATTTATCGTTGGAAGCGAGGAGAAATTTGGGAAGATCGATCGTATCAAAGTGAGAGCAGGCCCCATACTAGCACGAAACGGAGAACGCGCAAAAGCAAGAGACGTCCGGGGGATCTTTGTAAAAAGGCCAAAACGCGGGCAGACAGTGCTCCATATCGCAAATCAAGGCAAATGAATTATCATGGGGGCCATTCTATCACATCTCTGGAAGAACAACGCGAATCTCTATTTCGACGCTTAAGACGTAGAGGCATAAGCGAAACTGTAATAGACGCGATGAGACGGGTTAAGCGAGAGGACTTTATACCTACACAATGGCGTGACTATGCGTACTGCGATGAACCCTTGCCTATCGGAAGCGAACAAACTATTTCTGCTCCGCACATGGTTGCTATGATGTGTGACCTGCTCGATGTTTTGCCAGGAGCATCTGTGCTTGAGGTGGGAACAGGATCCGGCTATCATGCGGCCGTGCTTGCGGAGCTCGTGGCGCACGGAACCATTTATAGTATCGAAAGGCACAAACAGTTGGCGAGAGAGGCCAGAAAACGTTTACCTGCAAATGTAGCGGTCATTGTAGGAGACGGATCGCTAGGGTACCCTGAAGAGGCGCCGTACGATCGCATTCTCGTCACTTGTGCCGCTCCCGATATTCCGCCGCCGCTTCTTACACAACTTAGAGCAGGTGGCAAGATAGTGATACCGCTAGGCAAGGGGTTTCAAAAGCTATACGTAGCTTGCAAAAACGACGAGATACGAAGAGAATCGCACGGTTCGGTTGCGTTTGTCTTGCTCGTAGGGGCCTACGGGTTTCACGAGCGAAAGTAAATCTGCTCTCTCTTGAAGAGGCGAATAGGCGCAAATCACAACCATTGGGCTAATGACCTTTGATCTGCTTTGTTCTGGGCATCAGATATCCTCTGCAGCGTAGTATTCACACGCTCTCTTGAAAAGTCGTACTCATCGCATAGAAAATCAAACAACGCTTCCTGCTGTATTGGCGCCCATGCAAGCGTATAGTCGTCGGTCACGTCGGGATCCAGGAAGAATGCTTTGATAAGTGCGTAATCAATGTCTTCGTCAAGCTTCCGCAGCGCGTCTTCAATGCCATAACTCTTTATCATCTTCAAGGCCGTTTTTGGTCCGATTCCCTTTACACCTTTATTATAATCAGTTCCCACTAAAATGCCCACTTCAATGAGCTGTTCCCTAGTTATTTCTAAGAACTTGAGGACGTCTTCGAGCTCGAGCAATTCAGGACTAACGCTTATGTGCACATTGCTGCCCGGGAGTTTCCGCCGTCCCGTTATCGTAATGTTTCTCACTAGGCGTGGGGCTCCGAAAAGAAGCGCATCTACGTCTTGAGATCCCGTAAACGAGACATCTCCTTTCATTGTCATGTACGCGGCCTGAGCTTCTCCTTCACTTGGAGCTTCTACCACAGGTATCCCGAGGTAATGCAACAAGAGCTTTGAGCTCTCTAGAACTTGGTCGTCGATACGAGACGACGCTTGCGCATACTTGAAAGCGTCAGCCCTCCCTTCAGCCTTTGCCTGTACCCATTCGCGCGCCGCGTGCTCTCGTATCTCTTTGCGTTTTAGCACAGTGCTTTGTTTTAGTTCTGGCGGCTTCCCATCGAATACGTAGCTCGATCTCACTCCCGCCTCTAAGATATGTGCATTTCGATAAAACAGACCGGAGAGATGAGAAGTTATTCTGCCCTCGCTATCCATTAGAGGCGTGCCATCACGCTGGCGTATAATGCTCAAAAACTGATATATCGCGTTGTACGCGTCAATCGCTACAGTATCAATTTGCTCAAGCTTTATCTTAGTTCGCGGAAGAAGGTCGCCAAGCGGGACTCCCATATGTAACCTCACTCGTAGTGATATGCAGAGCGCGTGAATTAAAACTATGCCAAGCTAAAGTTGCCTTGTCCTGAAAAATGCAGGCAAAAAAGCGAGGCATCCATAGCGGTCTCGATCCTATGCCTATGTGTCGCACTCCTGCGTTCGTTGTCAGGGAGGGTAATTGCCGATTTGAGCAGGTTAGGAAGATACCGCCACCGCGTGAGCATCTCCCTGCAATTCTATATAATAGCAACACGTATAAGGCCAAAGTAACGGCAAGACCCGCTTGACTACTTGCCCTGCATGACGTCGCATCCAAGGAGCCTCTTACGTGAACGGTATACTAAAACGGATTTCGCCTTTTTCGATGGTACTCTTCATTATTGCGATCCAGTTGATCGCGCTTCTTCTGGCTAGTCCTTTTCAGGCATCGAACATTAGGGCGTTTAGCAATCCTGAGTCCGTCTACAACCCGCTCTATTATCTTGTGCTTGTCCTCGCTTTTACCGTGTTTTTACTCCTCATCATTAAACTCGGGAAGCGTTGGGTAATCCAATTTATCATAGGCACGGTAGTGGTCGTAACCTTGTATTACGTCTACTCATCGATTTTGGCCTTTATCGATATAGGATGGCTCGTAGCGATAGCTGCAACGGCGATAACAGCGTTCTTGTTGTTTTATTACCCAGAATGGTACGTCATAGATGGCGTAGGCATCCTCATAGGTGCGGGCGCCGCTGCCATATTTGGCATTTCCTTGGCTATCCTTCCCACTCTGGTGCTACTCATAGCGCTCGCGGTTTATGATTTCATATCAGTGTATGAAACAAAACATATGATAAGTCTCGCCGAAGGCGTAGTCGACTTGAATTTGCCTGTGTTATTCGTGCTGCCTCGTAACAGGCGGTATTCTCACGTCAAATGGACGAAAGAAGCTACACAGGCTAAAAACGAAAATAAGTTGGAGAAACGTGAGGCTTTTTTCATGGGACTCGGTGACGCCGTTATCCCGACTATACTGGTCATATCAGCCAACTCTTTTTTGAACGCGCCGTCAGTCGGATTTATAAACGTTTTGGCGCTCGGTGCAGCAGTCGGCACGATTGCTGGATACGCAGTGCTGATGATGTTAGTTCTCAAGGGACGGCCTCAAGCGGGCCTGCCATTTTTAAACACCGGCGCTATTATCGGCTTTTTGATAGCTTGCCACTTCGCAGGAATCAGTCCGTTTTAAACCGGGTCCTTTCGCAGCCGTTCCTTCCGACGAGACTATGCCCCTGTTGTCTGCGATCAGTCGCCGCATCGAGCGCGATCTGCAAGACTTTTGCGATTCCTAAGCCCGTTCTCGTGGACATCTTGTAACCTCCTGGAATAGCTTCTGCAGGCGCAAGATCCGCCTTGTTAACTGCAACAATTAAAGGAAGATCAATCTCTAATCGCAGCTCGTTTAACAAGTCCAGCTGATCTGATATGCTGTAACCGCACGAATTTGTTGGGTCAAGGATGAATAATACGACGTCACCGAGGTACTTGAGTGCAGCTATAGCCTGAAGTTCGATAGTATTCCGCTTAGAAAGTGGCCGATCAAGCAGACCCGGCAAGTCTATCACCTGATATCGCTGATTGTTATGTTGTATATGACCAACGGTCACGGCCTTCGTGGTAAAAGGATACGATGCTATTTCTGGTTTCGCGCCAGTCACTAGTGAAACAAAGCTTGATTTGCCGACATTCGGATATCCTGCGACGAGAATCGTCGGCTCATTTGTTATTGCCGGAAGTGCGCCGATTACGTTTCGAGCTTCATTTAGAAAATCGAGGTCTGGCTTTATCTCTCTCATGACAGAGCCTATGCGCCCATACACTTGTTTTCGCACCGCAGTCGCGTCGTTAACTCGACCCAGTTTGCCGATAGCCGCTCTGGACAATTGATAGATCTTCGAGGCGGCCCAGCTAACCGAGCTGAGTGACATCTTGAGCTTATTTACGCCAATGATTGTGTCGATGGTCTCTCTATAAAACGGGTCCATTCCATCAAAATTCGGAAAGCGTCTAACAACTGTTCGGAGATTATCGACAAGTATATTTGAAGCTGTCAAGATCATCGTTTTTTCGGCGTTTTTTCCTGACGGCCTTCCCGCCCGCGCTCTGACGCTTCGTCTAAAGGCCTTGTCGAGGAGTTCTTCAGCAGTCGGAACAGTAGGTATGTCGAACATTTTTTCGTACACGACTCCAAGACTTAATAAAACTTATATCTCATAATTAATCATATTAATTAGATACATGGAACTTACCCCCGTGCAAAAAGAGATTTTAAGCGCTCTGATAAGCTTGCATCGCCAGCAATCCGGGTCTATCAGAGGAGAGGAGATAGCGCAGGTGGTCGGTCGAAATCCAGGGACGATTAGAAACCAAATGCAATCGCTAAAGGCGCTGCATCTCGTGGAAGGGGTTCCCGGTCCAAAAGGCGGATATCAGGCAACTAGCGCAGCGTTTCGTGAGCTCGAACTTAACACGTTAGCGGAAGAAGCGCACGTTCTTTTGAGAAAAAATGGCTTGGAAGTCAGCAACACCCTCGTCGAAGAAATAGATTTCACGACAGTTGCGCATCCGGATGTGTGCAGCGCTGCGATCAAGCTCATAGGAAACGTCAGAGATTTTAACGTCGGCGACATACTAGAGCTGGGTCCAACTCCCGTGAATAAGCTGACAATTAAGGGTACTGTGTGCGGGCGAAACGACTCAGAGAACAAAGTGATAGTCTTGGTCTCCGAGATGATCTCTCTCCCCAAAGCGCGAGTACGGGATTATGCGTCTAAGGTTCTAATTAGTGTAAACGCCGACATGTCGCTTCAGCAAGTCGCAAGAACCTTAATAGACAATGACATTCAGGGCGCACCAGTCAAAAGCAATGACCGGTTTGTTGGTGCTATAACGCTAAAAGACTTAGGTAAGGCGGTCGCTGTCGGAAAAGAAGGATCAGCGAGGGATGTCATGAGCCTAGATCCACTTGCAGTCGATGAGGATACGCCAGTCTATGAGGCCATACGTCTATTCCACGAAAACAACGTCGGTCGCTTGTTGGTGACAAAGAATGGTCTTCCAAAAGCTGTTATCACACAAACTGACGTGCTGCGTAAGCTTTTCAATTTTGTCTCACCCAAGTGACTTTTACGCATTCCTAGAACCGCTCCGTCTCGTTATTTCGATAAGGGGATGGCTTCCACTTTCCAGGATTTCGATGTCTGCCAACGACTTTAATCCCACGTTTAGAGCCGTTCGTTCCATGCCTAAATAGACATCGCGATCCATCGTGATGACGTACGCGTCCACTTCCTTTAGTTTCAAACGGTGAGCCGCGATAGCTCTGTGATGGCCGTCAACCAGTAGGGTCTTGTTATACTTCTTAATAACTATCAACGGCTCTGCAAGGCCTTTTTCAAGCTCGTACGTCCTGCCCTCTAGCTCATCCGCAAATATTTTCGATTGTGTCGGAACGAGCTCTGCTATGCTCACTTTGCCGAAGTGCTCCTCAACTTGAACCTTATGAATCGTTCGAAGCGTCCGCATAAGTTTCCATACCTTGTCTGGTGTAGCGCGTTCGATTTGCGACCGTATGACATCTGAATTTGATATAATCCCTATCACGGCCCCTTCATCATCGATTACGGGGAGTTTCTTGCGGTCGGATCGAAACAACACGCGAGCCGCATCAAACAGATCCATATCACGCCGCGCAACTACCAAATTGACAGACATAATATCTGCCACTTTTACCTGCGGATCACAGAGCAATATATCGATAGAGGAGACATACCCGATTATCTTTTTTTCTTTCACCACCGGAAATCCGTCGTGTTTGGTATTCTTGATCAGACTTATGACGTCACTAACCGTATCGGTTGCCAAAACCGAGATGACTTCCCGCGTCATGTAGTCTTCGACTTTGAGAGAGCGCATTTTTCCACTTCGTACTCAGGACTTCAAGTAAATTAACCTAACTGCGCTCGCTGTGCCATCGGCGTTCGATGCTGGTTGCATTGACAAGGTAATGTTAATAATCCACGGGGCAATTTCACTATTATGACAGCCGGCGCGATCATTTACGATCCTGCATATGCAGACCACGATACAGGCGACCATATTGAGTCCAGAAGTCGGATAGACGCAATCATGGAACGTATTAGGAGCGATGACCACGCAAGAAGCATTCAAATACTGAAACCCGATAAAGCAGCAATTGAGTACGTAAAAGCCAATCACGATGCTCAATACATAGCAGGCGTTAGGCGATTAGCAGATGCTGGAGGAGGATGGCTCGATTTGGACACTTATTGCTCGCCGAAAAGCTATGGCGTAGCACTGCTAGCTGTGGGAGGCGCAATTTGCGCAGTGGATGCAGTAATGGCAGACGTGAATAACGCCATTGCTGTGGTAAGGCCCCCGGGTCATCACGCTATGCGCAACAAAGCTATGGGCTTTTGCATCTTCAATAACGTTGCTTGTGCAGCAAAGTATGCTTTATCGAACCAAGACATCAACCGCATTCTAATAGTTGATTGGGACGTACATCATGGCAACGGAACACAAGCGTCTTTTTACGATGAGCCGCGGGTGCTATATTTTTCCACGCACCAGAGACCACTTTATCCGGGAACCGGCGACTTTGACGACGTCGGGGTCGGAGACGGAAAGGGCTTTAACGTGAACGTCCCTCTCCAGGCAGGGGTTAATGATGATGGCCTCCTCTACATATACGATAACCTCCTTGTTCCCATTGCCGAACAATTTGAACCTCAGTTGACACTTATATCCGCTGGTCAGGACTTACATTATGCCGATCCAGTTGGCGGCATGCTTGTTACCTCAAACGGCTTCAGGGGATTAGCGCAGCGCGTGAAGTCAGTCACTCCGAAAGGTTACGTCATCGCAGTTTTAGAGGGGGGGTACGACCTCGAAGCACTGGCGAGCTCAACTCTTTCAATATGCGGCTCATTGTTCGACTTTCCCACTTCACCGAGGGAAGAGGATATCGAGAAAGGTATATCCGAGCACGTGCGCGACCGCGTTGATAAGGTAAAGGAAATTCAGTCACACTATTGGCACTTATAACTTTAATCGCAATTATTAAGCGTCCGACTAAAATAGCGAGCCAAAAAAAGTCCTAGCTTTTCGTTCTTGATGAGTTCCTCGTCTTTCAACACTTGAAATTCATGTTCCATGGCCTGTCTGATTGCCTTACTCGATCGCATTGTCTTGAATTCTGCGCCAATGAGCTGTGGGAAGCTCTTGTACTTTCTTTGCACCTCGACGATATAGCGCCCCTGTTCTATATAGGGGCCTGTGAAAAGTGAAGCATCCTCCGCGTGGGTTTGTTTGAAGTTTTTAGAGTGTCGCTTCGAGTCTACAGAAGGTCCTGTGCGTTTTTCTATCTCTGATAGCTGCCATGTGAGCATTTCAAAAAGCAACAGTGCGTCACCGCGGTCATAGTACATATCGCCTCTGAGGATGGAAAAGCCGTGTCCCTCGAGCGTGTTTCGCATCCCCTTATGAGCTCTTTCGAGCTGCGGATACGCTATGTCTTCAACGAAGTTTGGCAAAGTGAACCTCACACCGAATATCGCAGTTTTGCGTTTTTTCAGTATGACGTTAAACGCATCTTTGTCAAGTGGAACTGTTGGTGGAGGAAAAAAGCACCTTGTACACGGATTCTCTATGAAGCTTCTTGCCGAATCAATGAACACAGATAAGCTATCTAACGCTACCGCTGCGGCTACGTTTCGATTCGTGTCGACTGGATCGATGACAACGAGAGGACTTTCGAAAGCTTTAGCTTTCTGACCATTTAAATTGATGTGCGTCCCGATTTTCCAATTTTGCGCATTTTTCAACACATCCAAGAAGGAGCCATATTTGATAACGAGTAGCTCGCAAAGATATCCTGAGAACCCTTTTATTCGCAGTTCGGCACCGTATATGCCAGCTCCTTTCAAGAACTGCTTTAGCAACCTGACATCGTCTTGTCTGCCTCCCAGATGTTCAGTCACGTATTGCTGATGGAAAGGCGTCCTATCTACTGCCGAAAAAATCTTCTCTGTGCTCGTGATGAGATAATGAGGGACTACGTCGATAGAGAATCCATCCAGCCGAGCTTTTACATAAGGATGCTCTGCGAACTGGATGGTGTAGCCCTCTACTGCTATCTCCTTTCCGATTTCTAATCCAAAGCGTTCTAGATCTTCGCGAGACGTGGCAGTGCTAAATCCGATAAAGACGTCTATGTCTCTGTCGCCGCTGATCCACGTGTCTCGAGCCGCCGAGCCGATAAGCGACACAGTCGCTTGCAAGCCCCGTTGCTCTATCGCGCTTTGTGCCGCGGAGATCACCTGGTGGGTCACGCGATGCAAGTGCTCGCGCTCCGCTCTTTGAGGTTTTATTTTTTTTAGAACTTCCCTTTCCGCGCGTGGCAGCGTATCTTTCATAATTTAAACTCCTCCAGCGTCTCATAAATAGGACCTTTGGACGTCAATGTGCTTTTCTTCAGCTGAAAGGCGGAAACATTGAAGCGACCTACGTGATACGTTGACAGCGCGCTTATAGTATCTGCCAACGCGTTTTGTTCCGACGGGACAAATCTCTTGACCCGTCCTACGGTTACGTGTGGATCGAATCTTCTGTCCGGGAAGTACCTCTTTGGTAAGGCAGTTGCGAGTAGTCCGTAAAGCTCTTTCAGATCCTTTGATGGCAAGATCCCGATGTATATGACCCTCATCCTCCTCTTGTTCGGAAAAACATCGACGCCTCTGAACGTTATACAAAACGGATGATATGAAATAGACCTAAGCACTTCACTGATGCGCGAAGCCTCGGACAGCTTTACGTGCCCCAAAAAACTCAAGGTGATATGAGCCGTGCCAGGACTAACGACCCTGACCGACGTGAATTCGTGCAGTTTGAGCATCTCTCGCTGAATTTTGAGAAACGCAGCCTTTGTGTTATCATCGAAGTCAATCCCTATAAAGGATCTAATACTCTGCATCGACATCATAAATGATTTAATCCTTGAACCATATAATGATTCACCCAAGAACAAGAATGAGCGAGCTATCTATTAGGGAAGCTAAAACGACTGCCAAATTCATCGTGCTTAAGCCTGCGGGCTATCCGATGAAAACCGAATTCGAATACCCAGAGATAAACGAACCACGGGTTTTTGATTACTACGCGAAGGAGCAATGGTTCGGTACTTCCGTGAGAAGAGGGGACTACTTATTCGATCGAAGAATGTATCCGGACTTTGCTTTTGAAATTATCAATGTGGAGCCCAGACACGCTACTATCGGAAAAGCGACAGTGATTGTCGTGCAAGACAAAGAGAACAGTATTCCACAAGTCGCAACAGGCGTCAAGCTCAATGATGTTGTAGGCCAAAAAGCTGCCAAGAAGAAATGCAGACTCATTGAAAAGTATTTAAGCGCTCCTGAAAGCTTTGGAAGATGGCCTCCTAAAAACGTTCTATTTTTTGGTCCTTCAGGAACAGGGAAAACGATGATGGCAAAGGCACTATCTCATTTGACAGAGGCTCCCATACTAGCGGTAAAATCCACCCAGCTGATCGGAGAGCACGTAGGTGAGGGGGCTGCCAAGATACATCTCCTTTATGCGCGAGCTAAAGCCCTAGCGCCGTGCATATTATTCTTCGACGAGCTTGATGCTGTAGCTCTTGATAGAAGATACCAGGAGATCAGAGGGGATGTGCTAGAGATAGTAAATGCCCTTTTGACTGAAATGGACGGAATCGAAGACAGGTCTGGTATTTGCACAATTGGGGCGACAAATAGATACAGCGCTCTTGACCCCTCCGTGAGAAGCAGATTTGAAGAAGAGATTGAATTTACGCTTCCGGCTCAGAGTGAGAGGCTGCAGATCCTGTCAAACTACGCGAAAACGTTTCCGGTACCGCTTGACGAAACTGTAGATCTTGCGCAGATCGCACAAAAGACGCAGGATTTTTCAGCAAGGGATCTTGTCGAGAAAGTACTAAAGGTTGCGCTGCATCAAGCCATAATTGATGAAACGCGAGTACAATCAAATCATTTTGATTATGCACTGGGTAGAATCAAGGTCGAATCGCCTCCCAGTATCTTGTTTAATTAATCCGAAAGCGTTCGGCAACCAGGTGTTACGTGCAACTGAATTTCGATGACTTTGAGAAGACGATCGTGGTACCGTTCTCTACTATTGATTGGCGTGGAAAAGCTGCAATGGTCATTTTTCTCAGAGGATGCAACTTCAAATGTCATTATTGTCAGAACTACCGGATCTTGGCAAGTGTCTCGCCGGCTGATATCAAGGAGTTACTACTCGAAATACAACGAAACAAAGACTTTGTAAACGCGCTCATCTTCTCTGGCGGCGAACCCACGCTGCACCCAACTGTTTTGAAGGTACTTGCCACAGAAGCCAAGGCCCACGGCCTTCTCGTAGGAATAGAAACAAATGGCTCCTTTCCTGCTGTGCTAGAGGCACTGATTTCATTACGGTTGCTCAACGCGCTTTTCATTGATCTCAAAGCGCCTCTCACAAACCTGGAAAAATATACGCAAATCACGAGAACTGACACCGTCAGCCTGCACACCGAGAGAATACGACGAGCAATTGATATCGGGCGCATTGCCTTTAGCACGCACGCACTGCTCGAGTTTGAGCTGAGAACAACGCTTTTTAAAGACTTGTTAAGCCAAGCTCAGATAAACGAAATGGTCAATGAATTCAAAGACGTTCCGTACGCACTGCAGCAAGGGCGAACAGAGTTATCGCTTCAAAAAGATCTCATTACGATGACGCGAGATGAGATAGTTGATATTGCGATTCGGTGTGAACGTCCACTCAAGATCCGGACGCACGAGAAAGGTGAGGAGTATATACCTTGATCCGTTGAGCACTCCATGAGGAGAATACTTTGCTAGTTTTGGGTTTTGCAGGATTTCCAGGATCAGGTAAATCGGAGGCAACCGCCATCGCGCAAGCCCAGGGATTTCGTGTCATCGCTATGGGTGATGTGGTGCGGACGTACATGCGTCAGCAAGGCCTCGAACTAAGTGAACACAGCGTTGGGCTTGTAGCAACTAACCTTCGCAGAGAACGCGGCATGGATATAATTGCAAAAATGTGCATTCCAGCGATATACGCATTTCACTCTGAAAAGGTCGTAATAGATGGCATCAGAGGAATTGCAGAGGTAAACGCCTATAAGAAAGAATTCAACGATCAGTTCAAGCTCATAGCGATATCAGCAAGCTCAGAAGCTAGATTTGGAAGGGTGAGAAACCGAAGTCGTTCGGACGATACACTCGACTTCGAAAGCTTCAGACAGAAAGACGATCGCGAATTGGCTTGGGGTCTTAAAGAAGCGCTGGACAGTGCCGACTTTTGCATATCAAACAAAGGAACTCTGCAGGAATTCAACTCAGCGGTGCGCCGCGTATTAGAGGGATTGATCGCCAGTATGAAAAGTACTATCGTGATAAGCATTTGGACACCAATCTATGAAACCGAATCCGTAAGCAAAGTGGAAGCCGCTGTACTGAGCGTATTTCCCGACGCCGCGCTGCAGCGGTCAAATCGTCTTATAACGGGAACGAGCAACTCATTAGAGACGTTTGCTAAGCTTCTGAAATCGCAGCTTATTAGATCTACGGCAAGAATGGAGCTTCTAAAGGGATTAGCACCTATGTCTTTTGAATTCTCACTAAACAAGCAAGTCGCGATCATCGGAAAAGTGAACTTCGGACCCGGACCGCTGGGATCCATCCATGTCAAGGTTGTGACTCAATCTCCCGAAGACGTAATCAACGAGATCACAAACACGAGCAAACGATGAAAGTGTATCTGTCATCATCTTCGCTAAACCTTGAACGACTTGAAGAGCTAAAAGACGCCGGATTCGAAGGATGGGAGGTAATCGCTGAAGGAGCCCAGCGATTGAATCGTCCTGTGCTCGCACTCATCGACTATGTCACATCTTCTTATGGTCTGGAGATAAGTGTTCATACGCCGTATTCTGATCTAAACGTCGCAAGTCTCAATCAACCCATCTGGCTTGAAACGTTGAGACAGATAAAGCAGACGATGGCTTTGCTCGCCGATTATGCGCGCATTTTTGTCGTCCATCCAGGCTACATCTCGCCGTTAGCGGCTCATTGCCCTGAGAGAGCGCTCAAAAAGAATTGCAGAGCTCTTTCGGATATAGCGCGATGCGCCGAGGAGTACGGCGTAAAGGCGACCGTGGAAAACATGGCCAACATACCCTCCTTTATCGGCAGATTCCCAGAAGAAATCGCGACGATGCTTGTTGACGGTTTAGGGTTTACCTTGGACGTAGGGCACGCAAATACAACTAACACGATCGACTTCCTTCTCAAAATGCCTATTCATCATATCCATCTCCACGATAACAACGGCAAAAGCGATGAACATTTGATTTTGGGTGACGGGAGCATCGATTGGAAGAGAATCATCCACGAGCTGCGGCGTTACCGCGGCGTCTTTGTTTTGGAGATGAAGAGCTTGGGAGAGGGGCTTCAGAGTTTGGTATATTTGAGCCGGCTAGGAGCCTTAACGTATTGAGGATAGGCTCAGGCATTGTGAGCAAGTTGGCGCTAATCTTTGTATGGTATTTCTACTTCAAAGTAATCGTTCGCTAGGAGAGTGTGCTCAAATGTCTGCCGTGCCTCGCCTAGGAGCGAGGCTGCATTGGCATATCGGGAGCTTATGTGAGTCAGAATCAGAGTAGTCACTCCCGCTCTCTTTGCGATTTTAGCGGCTTCACCCGCAGTTGAATGGCCTACGGTGTTTGCATATTCGGCCAAGTCATTTGCCAAAGTCGCTTCGTGAATAAGCAAATCGGCATTTGTGGCAGCTTTTACAACATCATCAGACGGGCGCGTATCTCCCGTGTAAACGATTTTCCTCCCCCTGCGCGGCGGCCCAATAACGTCGTCCGGCGTGATTACTCTACTGCCTACTCGTACCGCCTCACCATTCTGAAGAGTTTTATACAGCGGTCCTGGTCTGAGCCCAAGCTCTTCGGCTTTTTTTCTATAGAATTTGCCCGGCCGTTCATACTCCTCGAGAGCATAACCGCAAGCGTTCGGCGTGTGATCCACGGGAAAAACTCGAACGAAAAATGACTCTCGTCTAATGACATCGCCCGGTGTGACCTCTGTAAAATCTACTTCAAATCGTGGTTTGATAAGTGTAAGTAAACTTGGAATTCCGGCCCATCTCGGACCATACACTTGAAGTCGCTCGTTTCTATTTTGAAACGACATGGTGTGTATGAGTCCAGGCAACCCCAGAAAATGATCAGCGTGCCAGTGTGTTATAAAGACTGATGATATGTTGATTCCTGTACGGCACCGCATCATTTGGCGCTGGGTTCCCTCTCCGCAGTCCAAGAGAACGGCAGTGCCTTCCCGCTTTATCAGTACTGCAGACGGACTCCTCGCGATAGTCGGCATTGAACCACTGGTTCCTAAAAAAAGTACCTTGAGCATTGTTATCCTCTAGGATTCGAGCGTGGTGATCCTGATGCGATCAAAGATTTGTATAAACGCTATGACGCACCTTATATCCCACCTACGTTTATCAGTTATGTGCTGATCTTAATCTGACGCTCTATGAAATCACCTTTTTCACGTATTTCCTCACCAAGGGCTCGGGGACTATGATGTTTCCGTGTACGTTGTTGATGGCAATCCATGTGTTGATTGCTGTGCAAACTTGCAAAGCCTCAGTGCCGTTCTTGACGTTCGCAGTTATCATTCTGGCGATATTCATCAGGTTAGAGATAGTAATGTCATGCGATACCTCGATCATACGCAGCTGCGATATGACTTGCTCTTCTAGATCTTCCTTCGGATCGATTTTATCTGTTTGATTTGAAGGCATTACTTTGCTCCTGAATTCACAAATAAAACGTATACGATGGCTTAAAGCTTTCCGGCCTATCCGTGGCGTACTCCGTGTGGAGAAGCACTTGTCAGGCTTTATATTCAGCGTTGATGTCGTCGGAGCGGATAAACTGTTTATATTCGCGCAGGCGAAGCCTAAATATGCACTCAGAAAAACACGATGAAAGACCAACACCAGAAGAATGGAAGAAAAAAATGGAAAAACGGAGAAAAAAGCAGGAAGACATTTTGCCTAAACCCTCTGACACATATGAAATGGATGAAAAATAGCTCTAGACTTAGTTGAAATCACTAACGCTATCAGCGTGCCGCGCGGCTAATAATTCTTCAACAACAAATCTCTAGTTTTCGAATCCTTTTAGATCCATATATTGGCACGGCGGAATCCGACGCACGAACCACAGTGGGTAGAGCCAACAAGCGTGAGAAACGCATTTTTGGTAGTATCTGTGTTCTTTCATATCGCTGTCGTAAAGCGGCACATTCATTAGAGGGCAGAGACAGTTGGTATTGGCCGTGATCATGTTTCCTCAGAGTGGAAACCCGTATCGTTAAGAACGTCGTACGTTTGGTAGTAGTAGTCTTTCCGTTTAAGTAGCTCGCTTCTGATATCGAGCCGCAGCTCCTTATCTTGAATATATCTCGCTCTGGCTTCTGTGATCTGCAAATCCAGAAAAGCGAATTGCAAAACTGAATCGGCGTGCATTTTGTGCTTAGTGTGCAGATCTTTGTGTAATCTACACAATTCATTGTCAATGCGCCTCAACTTGAGCATTATCTCAGTGTAGAGACGACGGTCTTTCGGATCTAGGATTATTAGCCGGTCGGATTTCATCTGTTTGTCTAGCTTACGAAGCAGTGTGTCGATTCGTAAGCTATATTATTCTCCATGGTTTATAAAAACATTACTTACCAATTGCAGCGGATTTTGTATCTCATTAGATAAACCAGACGCCCGGTAATTAATCATTGGGTTTGACGGACGTTTTGCGTGCTGGAGGTCAAATGTGTGATGCGATGAAGGAGATCGACTATGTGTACGAGGTGGCTAAAAATCCGTTGCTAGCGTATACAATGCTTCACATTGTCGATAAGTTCCAGCAGAGCCCTCTCGTTGCACCCGACATATTGACGAAGCTCTGCAATCCCGTTGAAAAGCGATCCAAAAAGCATCGTACGCTCACGCCCTCGCGCTTTTACAGGATCCTCTATCTTATACAACAGGACTGCCAAGCAAGAGGATGCGAGCTCAAGCTACCCTATTATTGGTACAAATCGGGTCCTGTTGTTTACGCACGAGCTGCGCCCCGCGTTTTCAAAGTGACACGCGTTAAAAAAACCCAGCAAATAGCCGTATCATTTGACCAGTGGAAAGACACAATACTCGTATTTGATGACTATGAGTCAGCGTACGGTGATGCAATCCTCCTAACTGAAAAAGCAGAGGAGCTGGCCGAATTCAGCAAACTGGATATCATTTACGAGTACTCACCCAGCCAAGTACACAAGATTTTGCTTATTTTGCTCAACGAATTAAATCGTATCAAGAAAAAAAGTAAAGCCAACCAGAAACAAAAGGACAGACTTCATAGCTTGGTGGATCGCGTTGCAATTGAGAGCCAGAAGACAGAGCACCCTGATCTGCAGTCTCCTCTCGCGGTTGGCTTTGGAGCGCTGCAGCGAGAGTTGACTAGCGGGTTCAACATCGAACGCATCAACGAAATAACTGCAGATCTGTGGAACGTTTTTACGCTCGCCTTACGAGCGAAAGAAAACACGAACATTGATCAAAACACCGTGCAAATATGGGATGATAAGTACTTCCAAGCGTCGAAAGTCTTCGAAAAACGATTTTCGAAATAGATCTTCTCGAGGATCACAAGCTTCCGATGAGGTCTAGCTGCGATCCTAAACACTCCGGCAGACGTAGAATCTTCTGGCTGCATTTGTTAGGTTTAGCGATCGCTCGGCCCTCGTTTTGAAAAAAAAAATGCACAAAAAATTAGCCCGGACTCAAGCAGCAGACCGAAACAGAAGCCTTGCGGGCTTTTCTAGGCCGTTATATGGCCTCCACTAACTTTTATGAATGATATGTTTTTATACTTGAGTGGTATTGTACTTACGGGTATCATTATGGATGCAAAAGAAGAGAAGAAAGAGGAATATTATAAGGGCAAAGAAGTAAAGGGCAAAATGGAAAAGAAGAAGGAGTATTACAAGGGCGAGGAGGTCAAAGGCGAAAAATAGCGCATTTGAGCATCAGTTGTGAAACACGCTCATCGCTCTTGTCCAGAGCTCTCAAATTCCATGTAGAGCGGTATAGCCGCTTTGCAACTTACTGGATTAAACGTCTCTATTTCGGCGCTCTGTATTGGAATGCAGATTCTTGATATCATTCCGTGCAACGTGTAGGGAAGCCGGATCAATTTTATATTTCCTGCAGTGACCCACTCATCGATTGGAAACCTGCTTGAGTAGTCGTCAGCTAAGCTCCGTCTTTCTTCACGTGTCAAGTATGTCGTGTCTTCGTCCAAGACATGGATGTGAAAACCTCGCCCCGAGTAAACGACGCGTACTTTGGAGTACGTTTGTTTTAGCTCGTAATACATTGAAGCTGCCTTTTTTCTGAGTATTTTGAACTCGATCATGCAGAGCATCCGACCTTGATGCATCCTCATTTTTTGGTCGAGATCGCCGTGCACTGGACAAAGGACGTTTTCGGGGTCTAGGTCAAAAACAAGTTCTTGTCCTACGTAATGCTTGCAGTTCAGACATTTAGCGTTATTATAACACTCTGGACAGCCTTTGCATATGTTGAGATCCTCGTAGTGATGTGTATCATAGTACACTCCTTCGGGCAGGTACTTTTGTAGATATTCCCGCAGTCCTGCCATATCGCAGTAATCATCAATCACGACGACGTCGTTCTTGATGCTCTCGAACCTTTCCAGATAAACGTTGGTATACTTGCCAATCAAGAACGAAACTACCGAGGTTTTCCGAAAAGCTTGCCAGCTGTGGAGCGCCTTTATATCAAACTCGCGACAATAGAACTCAGCTCTGTCTACCAGCTTAGAGTAACGCATGCCTCGTGGCATTTTGTACTTGTGCTTTCCCATGCGCGCTCCATAACGCGGGCCAAGCGTTAATTGCCATTAAAGAATGCGACAGCTAAGCAAAAGCCAAGTAAAAGAAGCAGCAATGTTGTTTAGCATCTTTGAGCCAAAAGGGAGGTGACGCACGAATCTGACTGCTACAGTTTCAGCGGCCCCCCCTCTTTGAGCGACCTCATGATGATGTCTAGTTGGACTATTTCGATCGGAAGATTCGATATCTGAGTGTTCATTTTTTTCTTCAGTTCGGAATAGTCACAAGCAGCTACAGTGAAGCGCAGATTGTGATCTCCGCTTACATGATCGATTTGGAAAATGTTTTCCAGCTCAACCAGTTTCTTTGATAGTGAATCGAGCTCTTCTAACGGCACTTTTCCAAAGACGCGGGCGCAGCAGTTCAATCCCACCTTGCCTCTGTCTATTATCGCTGAATATCCCTTTATTACGCCTTCATCTTCCATAATGGAAATCCTGTCGCGCACTGTTGATTCCGATCTGTTGATGGCTTTTGCAATGTCTTTGTACGTCATCCGGCCGTCTTGTTGAAGCAGATACAGTATCTTTCTGTTCATCTCATCTATACGCATTTAGGACACCTCTATGAGAACACCGTGTAATCTCGGGAATTTCAATAAATAGGTATGTAGAGAAATTATTTTGTTACGGTTGCAGCTCGTTTTTGAGAATTTGCCAGGAGCTCCACGCGTGCACGTCGCTGACAGGCAGAGTGATGCAATGAGAAGAATTCGCACCTAGCCGGCTCCGCGAAGAAGCCCTGCAAAAGATGTATCTAGATTAGAGGGTAAATATTATCGACATGCCAGAATCGCGCGCATTAAGTAGCCAAGAGCTCCACGATGCCGTAGTAAGAAAAGCCGCTGAGACGATGTTCAAAAAATATAAAGTGGTAATGAATGTCGCGGGTAATAATGTTGCTAGCATAGAGGGTCTTTATCCTGATCTTCTCATATACGAGGTTTTTAGCGTAAAGCCATTCTTGTCAAGTGATAAACCGTTAATGATCGGAGTGGTAGCAACTAATGATGTGATAGATCAAGCGCTTCTCGCGGAGTGGGCTCAGCTGGAAGATCTGGATGTAGAGAAAGTCATCCTGATATTACCCAAAGAAATACGAAACCAAGCTGAAACGATGCTCAAGAATCTTGCTCCCAAATTTGAGCTGCACTACTTCGACGAGGATTTGCGCATAAACTCGTAGCCTGCTAAAAGCGGAGCTAAGAGTCGTCTATTGCGGCTACCGCCTATCTACTTGCTCACGGCAACAGGTCTACGTTTTGTTGAGTTCATTTTAAATACGTACGAATTGTAAGTCTCTTTAGGCGTCTCGGCAACGGAGAGAAATACCATGCTAATGGGTAAGGTGCGCTACCGCTGTAATAGAGAGTTCACCACTTTAATCATACCAGTGGATTGCATAGAAACGTTTTGCATAGGAAAGAACTTTCCTCTCAACCAAGCGTCAGGAAGAGTCTCAATAGCGATCAAGCAAGGTGCCGTACTCATTGCTCCGATACACGAGAAAGACCCGCATCAAGAAATGCATGGGAGCTATACAAGGGATCAGAACAACATTCAAGTTTTCCTGCCCGCTCGCCTCTGCCAGACAGTTTTTAAAGCTGAAGAAGAGGAAGGCGAATTGAGAATAGAAATCGTCAATGATACGGTGCTAGCCAGCAAAGTGTAATTCTGGCTAGGTTCGATCAACTCGTCAGTTTATAAGCAAACACCTCAGTTCGCGCAGGTGTGGTCGGAAAAGTGGCCTTCGGCACGTCGATTTGGAACGCGGCAGTTCTTTTAGGATTTACAGTTCCGGGCAAACTCGCCGTAAACACGCCAAGGACAGTTCCGTCCTTTTGGTAAAACACTGCTGCAACAACAGTGGAGGTGACGTTCTCTCCTCCTCCGTTGTAAACCTCTCCATTAACACTGATATTCTTCTTGAAAACTGCCGCTTTGCCATTAATAATCGAAAATGGGTAAGGTCTAGCATCGGAAAGAGTGTAACCCGGTTCGGGCTTTATCCTGTATCGCAGTGCCAGTTTCTCCGTCGTGACTGAGGTAGATCGATTTGCCATCTTGTTTGCGACGAGTGGGCTCGCACTGCTCACTTTTGCTGCATTTGAGCGGCCTCGAGACAGCGCAGGCGAAGTCGCATTTGTGCGGTGGGCGGCTATGTCTTTCAATTTTATCATAAAAGGTGAGCTCGCGCCAGGCAGAATTACCGATTTTATTCCTGTTTCTGAGCTCGCATAACCTTGCTGGTACAGCGTGCTATTTGTGTATCCATCCGCTTGAAGACTGACATTTGTTAAGCTCGCAGTGCCTTTATTCGTGATAATACCCGTAAGCACCGAGGTGCCGTTGTAATCGTAGTAATGTGTGTGAGTTATTTTCAGCGGGTCGGGTGCAAGGGCTGTCGTTTTGTTCTGTGGTTGCGGCCATAAACAACCGGCAGAGCAGACAGAGCACAGGAGTACAAGACACACGCTTAACTTCAAAAAGAAGTGCCAGCAAATTGGAGTGGATGTTCTGGCTTGATTCATATTTGCGGAGAGACTTCAGTTAATTGACGATCTTATTTATGGATAATTCGAGGATATCCTCTGCTCCTTGCTCCTTGAGCTTTGGAATCAACTCGTTAATCTGCTCTTTCGCGACTACCGACTCCACTGCGTAGAATTCAGCGTTATATAGTTTGGACACGCTCGGAGCTTTCATGGTGGGGAGGATTCTAATGATATTATCTAGCATGGCTTCGGGTACATTCAACTTGATAAGCACCCTGCTTTGAGCGTCTATCGCACCCAATATGAGCGTTTTTATCTCCTCAATAGGTTGTCTCTTTGTTTCATAGCTTTCTTTGTTTGCGATTAAGACCGTTGATGACTCGAGGATCACATCAATTATCTTAAGGCCGCTTTTTTTGAGGGTCTCGCCAGTTTCGGTAAGATCAACGATGCCGTCCATAATATCCGGGACTTTAGCTTCAGTGGCGCCGTAAGATAAGAATGTCTTGACTGACAGTCCAACACGCTCAAAATATCGCTTCGTTAGATTAGGATACTCTGTTGATATCCTGCTGCCTTGTTTCAAATCAAAAGGCGATCTCACATCCGCTTCTTCGTGAACCGCAAGTACGATTTTAACCTTTTGAGATGCCGTCTTGCTGTATGGCAACTCGGCAACAACGACGATATCGCTTTCGTTCTCTCGCACCCAGTCCAGTCCGGTAATCCCGAGGTCAAAATACCCCTCCTCTATGTATTTCGGGATTTCTTGAGGCCTTAATATCCTTACGCTGCTTATTCTGGGGTCTTTGATCTTTGGATTGTAGTCTCTCGGACTTTTTCTTACTATCTCCAAATCCGCTAGCTTCAGGAACTTGGCCGTCTGCTTTTCCAAGCTACCTTTTGGTATCACTAACCTGATCCCATCGGTCATCTGATTCAAGTATGAATTTTTTATATTTATAATCCACCTGAAAGCTAGGAGTGAACGACTCTTGCGATGATAATTGCCTTGAATGTCAGCTGGCAATCTTTGTTTGGCGCGTCATTCCGCGAAGTACTTGTGGATGCCAGCTATTACTGCCATTAGCAAAAACTTATTTCACGTCCGAGATTGATAACACATGAAAAAGTCTAGGCTGTCGTTATGGCGCTATTCAGATCTAGAGCGAATGAAAGAACAAGAGGCATTAGGTACCATATTTCGGATAACGATTATTATTGGCTTGCGTCGCGATTCTGTCAAAATATGATGGCCTTCGTTTTTTCAGCCGCTCGATATAATCAGGACAAGTCAATATACTTCGAACACTTTTTTATTGACTTCCTCGACAGAAGAGGAATAAGTTATTCGATTGTCCATATAGATGAAAGCAATAAGCAGCTTTGTATCATCAAGCCGTGGGAAAAGGCTGCTGTAAAATAATGACGCCGAGGAAGGGATTTGAACCCCTGCGAGGCGAAAGCCTCACCAGCTATCATTGAACCGAATTGGTGCGCTCAAGGCTGGCGCCGTAGTCCACTTGGCTACCTCGGCGGTATACATTGCTCGCCCAGCAAATCGCGCTTGCAAACAAGGCAAGTCAAATCCTTTCTAGCTGGCGCGGAAGTCAACCTTCCAACACAATTTCGATATTTATGTCTTTGGGCACCTGTATTCGCATAAGCTGTCTTAAGGCTCGCTCGTCCGCATCGAGATCGATAAGTCGCTTATGGACGCGCATCTCCCAGTGCTCCCAGGTTGCTGTGCCTTCCCCATCTGGACTTTTTCTTATCGGCACTCTGAGTTTTCTTGTGGGGAGTGGAACGGGGCCCGAGATGTTGACTCCCGTTTTGTCGGCGATGCTCTTTACTTGCTCACAAACGTGATCAAGCATGTCCGGGCTCGTCCCTGAAAGCCTTATCCTCGCTTTTTGCATTTTATCACACGGTGCTTTATCGTGAAACGATATCGATACACATGCCAGCTGCGATCGTTTGCCCCATATCTCGAATTGCAAAACGTCCCAGCTGTGGGATCTCCTTGACTTTCTCTATCACAAGAGGTTTCGTTGGCCGAACTTGAACAATGGCCGCATCACCCGTCTTTATAAAGTCAGGATTGGATTGTTTAACTTGTCCTGTCCGGGGATCCAACTTCGATTTTATTTCTGTGAACGTGCACGCCACCTGTGCGGTATGGCAGTGGAAAACGGGCGTATAACCTGCAGTTATCGCACTTGGGTGCTGGAGCACGACTATCTGGGCTGTAAACTCCTTGGCAACGCTCGGTGGAGTATCCTGATGCCCAGTGACATCGCCTCGCTTGATATCTTTCTTAGCGACTCCGCGCACGTTGAACCCCACATTGTCGCCTGGTGTAGCTTCTGGAATCTCTTCGTGGTGCATCTCTATTGACTTAATCTCTCCACGAACGTCTGCAGGCTCAAATATCACTTTGTCGCCCTTTTTCATCCTTCCAGTTTCGACTCGTCCGACTGGAACCGTCCCTATACCTGAAATAGTGTAGACGTCTTGTATAGGTAGTCTAAGGGGTAGCTTCACTGGCTTTTCAGGTACCTTAAACTTATTAATCTCCTGTAGGAGCGTCTCTCCTTTGTACCAAGACGTGTTATCGCTAGGCTTGGTCACATTATCTCCCTTAAATGCCGAAACTGGGATGTATTGGACGTCTGTTTCCTTATAACCAACCGTTTTGAGTAGCTTACCTACTTCATCCTTTACGTCCTGGTACCTTTTCTCGCTGTAATCGGCGGCATCCATCTTGTTAATCGCGACAATTAATTGATTTATCCCGAGAGTCCTAGCTAGGAAGACGTGTTCTTTTGTCTGAGCCATAACTCCATCGGGTGCGGCGACCACGAGTATGGCCGCATCAGCTTGGGACGCCCCAGTAATCATATTCTTAACGAAATCCCGGTGGCCTGGACAGTCGACGATAGTAAAGTAGTAGTTTTCTGTATCGAAGCGTTGATGAGCAATATCAATCGTGACCCCACGTTCACGCTCTTCTTTTAGTGAATCCATCACCCAAGCGAACTCAAAGGAGCCTTTGCCCTTTGCCTCTGCTTCTTTCTTGTACGACTCAATTATGTGCGCACCGACATTGCCGGTTTCGAACAGCAATCTGCCGACTAAAGTGCTTTTGCCGTGATCGACATGGCCTATCATTGCTAAATTCAAGTGGGGCTTTTCAGCCATTTTTCTTCCTCCTTTTATCCTATGAAATCGTGTGGTGTTGGCAGCTCGGACTTCAAGCCTTTTCTCTGCCGAATCTGTTTTACTATTTCTGGTTGTAAGCTTTGCGGGAGTACTTCAAATCCCAAAAATTCAGTGCTCCAAATCGCGCGTCCTTCAGTAGCCGATCGTAAATCGCCAGCGAAGCCGAACATCTCTGCAACAGGGGTTTTTCCGACAACTACGACTATGTCCCCTTCAGAGTCGATATCGAGTATCTGGCCACGTCTTCCCTGTATTTGCTGCGTGGCACTTCCCATAAGAGCTTGAGGAACGCTTATAAACACCTTCTGCATCGGCTCAAGTACGGCATTCTTTGCCATGAGAATAGCTGCAAATATCGCCGATCGAACAGCTGGTATTACTTGCGCAGGCCCCCTATGGACAGCATCCTCGTGCAATGTGACGTCGACCAGTCTGACTTTAATACCCTCGCAAGGTTCTCTGGTTAACGGGCCAGTTTTCATGGCCTCTTGGAATCCTTCCATGATCAGTTCCATCGTCTCGCGCAAATACTGGATACCTTTGGTCACGTCGATCAGTAGGTTTGATTCTACGATATCGGCAACGTTTCTCGCCTCATCTTTTTCTAGGCCTGCTTCCACTAGTATTGCTCTTCGCTCCGTTTCAGGCATATTCAGTGTGATGGCACCCTCTTTTAGCAATGAGACGACTTCGCGAGGGAGTGGTTCCACTTCAAAATAGAAGCGGTTGTGACGGTTAGGAGACTTGCCTTCTACGGGTCCAGCGTGACCTTGTACTGTCTCTCTATAAACTACAATCGGCTCTGACGTTGCTATTTGAACGTGCTTATCTCTTTCAATTTTATGGGCGATGATCTCAAGATGTAGTTCGCCCATGCCAGAAATCAAATGTTCACCTGTCTCCTCGTTAATCGCTACTCTCAGGGTCGGGTCCTCCTTTGAGACTTGCCGCAATACTTCGACAAGCTTCGGCAAATCTTTCATGCTTTTCGCTTCCACTGCAACTGTTACGACTGGCTCGCTCGTGTGCTTGATACTTTCGAAGGGAGCGACTCCTTTCGCAGCAGAAACTGTCGACCCGACTATAGCGTCGCGCAATCCAGTGACAGCCGCAATGTTGCCTGCAGGGATTTGTTCTACTTCGAGTCGCTCAGCTCCCATAAACACGCCTACTTGCTGAATACGATTCTGATTAGGCATTCCGGAAATGAATAGTTCTTGCCCTCGCTCGAGCGACCCCGAGAAAAGTCTTCCCGTTGCTACCTCTCCCGCATGAGGATCTATAGAAATATCCGTGACCATGAACTGTACCGGCCCTTGCTGATCACAACTGAGCATGGCTTTGCCCTCGGCAGAGCTTTTGTCGCCGTGCCAAATTACAGGAACTCGTTCTCTTTGAGCTTGCAGCGGATTTGGCAGATGCGTGATGACCATGTTGAGTACGATTTCGTGAAGAGGACTCCTGTTAGCGAGCTCTTTTTGCTTGTCTTGGGCGCAGTATTCGTAAACATCTTTGAACGTGATGCGCGTTTTTTCCATATGAGGTACGCTCAAAGCCCAGTTATAGAGCGCGGATCCGAAGGCGACGGAACCATCATCGACCTTTACTTTCCATCCTTCGTTGAATTTCTCTTCATTCATTCCTTTGATGAGCTTGTTAACGTGGTTAATCAAATTGACGAATTTGTTCATCATCGCTTGAGGCGCGAGTTTCAGCTCGTTAACCAGCCTATCGACTTTATTTATGAATAAAACCGGTTTGACGTTTTCCTTGAGCGCTTGGCGCAATACGGTCTCCGTCTGCGGCATAGTACCTTCAACCGCATCCACTACCACGATGGCGCCGTCAACGGCCCGCATTGCACGTGTGACATCTCCACCAAAGTCAACGTGTCCAGGGGTGTCGATGAGATTGATAAGATACTCTTTTCCAAGTGATTCGTGGACCATCGACACGTTCGCTGCATTGATGGTAATCCCTCTAGCTTGTTCTTCTTCGTCAAAGTCCATGAAAAGCTGAGTTCCTGCCAGCTCCTTTGAAATCATGCCTGCGCCTGCAAGCAGGTTATCAGATAATGTGATCTTGCCGTGGTCTATGTGTGCAACGATTCCGATATTCCGTATGTTCTCGGGTTGGTCCATGAGCGTTTTTACACGCTCTACCATCTTCCTTCTGCTTCCCATGTATTTTGCCTAGGCTAGTTATCCTATCTCGCTGCCTTAGCTACTCGTTCTTTTTCTTCCTTCTTACTGATCGAAAAACTCCGCACGTCATTTTTCGAAGCGGAAGTGATCTCTGAAGCTAAGCAGTCCTCAATAGGACGTCTGCTTTTAAAAGCCGCTTTCTGAGCTCCCTGTGCGATATACATAAGCGCCAAGTCGACGCGCCGCTGGGAGGCCGTATCGACCGCTTTGGGTACGGATATACCCCCATATTTCAACCGTACCGTCTCCTCCCGAGGTCCCGCATTTTCAATAGCTTCGACGAGAAGTTGAACTGGGTTTTGGCCCGTCCGTTTGTGTATTATGTCAAACGATTTTCTTAACGTGTTGTATGCCCTGATCTTTTTGCCGGTGTTATCTTCTCCCCGCATGATCTTGTTGACGAATCGTTCAACGATTGATAAGTTCGACTTGCTAAACTGTTGATGCGCGTGTCGCCCTCCAGTGTGGACTATTGGATCGCCGAATTGAATGTAACGCCTCACGCCGGGATCTTCAACGTGAATAGCGTTGAGCTCCCACTTTCCAAAGAGCAAGCTCTGAAATTCCGTGTCCATGTCTCTACCTTACCGGCTTTTCTTTCTTACCGCGAACCATTTCCTCTAGTGAAACGTTGTTCACCTTTACTACCTTATAACGGACGCCTGGAATGTCTCCCATCGATCCGCCCATCCGGCCTCCGATACCTTCTATGGTGACTTCATCATGCTCATCGATAAAATTGGTTGCGCCCACTCCCGGACAAAAGGCTGTGATCTGTCTTCCGTTTTTGATCAATTGAATTCGGACGCACTTACGTATGGCCGAGTTGGGTTGCTTCGCCTCCACTCCGACTTTTTCTAGGACGATTCCCCGTGCTTGTGGTGCGAGTTCTAACGGATCCGCTTTTTCATCCAGATTAAGCTCTCGACGGCTGAAATTCTTATCACTCCATCGAAGCGCTTGATGATCTTTTTTTAGTTTTCGTGCTGAGTATATGCCTCTTCCCATGGTAACCCTCTTAAAGAGATTACTGAATGATTACATCATCCAAGCCATAATGCCTTAGAGCAAGCACTTTCGCTTTTTGAATATTTCTGCCGTTCTTGCCGATCGCTATTCCGCGGTCTTTGGACATCACTGTGACGTACGCAAGTTTCTTGTTGTCCTTTGAGACGACTTGGATCTTCTTCACGGGAACCGGCTGAAGCGCGTTCGCTACGAATTCATCGACGTCGTCAGAGTATTCGACGATTTCAATGTGCTTGCCTATAGATTTCTTGACTCTATTTATACTATTGCCATTTTTCCCTATTGCCAAGCCCATATCGCCTTTCTTGACAACAAATATCACACGATCATTTTCATCGTCCACAATGCAATCGCGCGCGATCGCTCGAGTTAAACTCTCAAATAGAGCTATGTAGCGTATCCCGTTTGTTGTGAGCTTAACTTCTGTCATTGCGTACCTCCTTTTCCTTTAGCGACATGATGTCAGATGAGCCTGGATCTATAACTGCGAGCATGGATATTGTGAAAGGTTTCCCGCACATCGATCCTAATTCTACGCTGTTAACCTCGAGGTTCACTGCCGGGATACTTTCTAGCTTTATCCCATCTCGAAACTTCTCGGGGCAGTTTGAAGCGAGAAGTATCAGCTGTGCCTCTCCTCTCCTGACGGATTTGAGGGTGTTTCTTGCCCCAATAGAAACACTTCCATCTCTTACGACCGCTCTCAAAGACTTAGCGATATCTATCTCCATCTTATGGCCTCAACATCTATCCTTTACCTGTTCTCGCTACAAGTCGGACGTCTCCTGTTCCAAGTAATATCGGCTGGCCGACGATCACGTTCTCTGTAACTCCAACTAGTTCATCGGTCTCTCCACGTATTGCAGCATCAAGCAAGTGATTTACGGTGACTTCGAAAGCAGCGCGCGAAAGCACGCTAGTTTTCTCTCCGGCTATTCCGTGCCGTCCGATTTGTTTGACCTCGCCATCTATGGTCATCATATCTGCGACAAGCATTACGTGTCGAACATCCACCGTAAGTCCTTGTTCTCGCAGCGTACCCATAGCCTCTTCGATGATGGAATTTCGCGCTGCCTCGATACCAAAGACTTCTGCCATTTCATTGATGTTATTTGTTTTAGTCCTCGCAGCATCAATGTGATCAAGCTGAATAGTCTTCTTTAAAGACGAGCCTTCTGTGTAGAGAACGTATTCGTCTCTCTCTTTTCGCACAACGACTCTCTTTATATCCTCTATGCCTTTAATAACCATCATCTTGACTTTTTCCACAATCTGGAGGAGCATCCTATAACGTCTAACTGAGGGACTGAGTACTATGTTTGATCCATTGACTCTCACATCAACATCGGGCAGCGTCTGAAGTTTACTCACGACCTCATTTAGATCAATGTTCCGCTGCTCGAGCGCCCGGTCATCGAACTCCAGATAGATTTGCATCTCGTCCGTATCAGTCAAAATGTCTGCGATATCGCTCACACGAGTGGCCTCAATCTCCCAACCGAGTTGTAGTGCTTTGTCACGATCAGATGCGCTCTGCGCATCGAGGTAAATCGTCATCATCGGTGTATCGGGCACTTTTCTAGCATCTACTATTTCTATGAGTCTTGGAAGCCCAAGAGTGACGTTTATGTCTGCTACCCCTGCATAGTGAAAAGTTCTCATGGTCATCTGCGTTCCAGGCTCTCCGATCGACTGCGCTGCGATTGTTCCGACCGCTTCACACGGTTCTACTCTTGATCGCCGATAGATATCTTGTGTCATACGCAGGATCTCATCCACCTCACTTTCGGACAACTGCACTGTGTTTAGTTCTGCCAGTAGCTCTTTTTTTACGTTTGGCGGCAGCTCGAGCCCGCTTACTTTAGCGTGTACATCCACCGAACTCACCTGCTCCCTTGTTTATCCAAGACGCTCTGTATGATTTTATGCACGTTGACAGATGTCCCGTAGTTGCTTTTGGTTGGATCAACGCCATCCTCACCATAAACGAACTGAACGACTTTATCTCCCGATCGTACTGAACCGTCATACTCGACCTCCAAGTCCTGTAGTGCATTTATCAGTCTCCTTTGCAGGTATCCGGATTGAGAAGTTCTGACGGCGGTGTCGACAAGTCCTTCTCTCCCTCCTATCGCGTGAAAAAAGAACTCAGTAGGCTTGAGGCCTTTCTTATAGCTTGATCGTACGAAGCCTCGTGCATCGGCTCCCAAATCGCCTTTTCGGAAATGAGGCAGTGTCCGGTCATAGTATCCTCTTTTAATCCGTTCTCCTCGCACGGATTGCTGACCGACGCTTCCCGCCATCTGGGTCAGGTTCAGCATTGATCCTCGAGCGCCCGAAACAGCCATGACGACGGCTGAATTATCAAGGGCAAGTTCACCTGCAAACCCGAGATTTTTGCCCGCAATTTCACCCGCTTTATCTCGTGCTCTGCCGAGCTCTTGCATTATTTTCATTTCCAGGGTCTCGTTTAGAGTTCGACCTGGCATCGATTCTAGTTCGCCAACTTCATATGCACTTATAAGGGCCTCAACACGCTCCTCTGCTCTCTCTACAATCTCCTCTATTTCAAGCTCTGCCTGCTGGGAAACATCTTCGTCATCAATTCCGAAGCTGAATCCAAACTTCATAATGCTCCGAATAGCGAGTTTTGTCGCGTTGTCAAGAAATCGCGAAGCTTCTTGGAAACCTGCATCAGCATATTCGCGGATTATTCCGTCGAGGATCGCCCCGCTGAAAGCTCCGATTGCTTTTTCGTCAATCACCCCACAAATCAAGTTCCCATCTTCGATCTTCACATATGCGTCCGATTGGCAGTCGGTTTTCAGGCACGTGTCGTGCATCATGCACTTCTTGGCTCTAAGAGTCAAATTCAGCCGCTCTGGAAGTATGAGGCTGAACACTTGCTTTCCGGTGTAGTAGCTGGTGCTATCTTCGACGATTGCGGCTTCAGGCAACGGTTTCTGGACATCGCATTTCTTAAGAAGCTCATAAACTTGGCTCTTCGTGAACTTGGTGTCTTTCTGGCTGAGCAGGAAGAGTCCGGAGATATGATCGTGTATTCCGCCGATGATAGGTCCACCGAACCGAGGCGACAGTATATTCTCTTCTACTTGCATGAGGATCCGCGCTTCAGCCCGGGCTTCTTCTGTTTGTGGCACGTGAAGGTTCATTTCGTCGCCGTCGAAGTCAGCGTTATAAGGCGGACACACCGCAGGGTTTAATCTGAAGGTTTTAAAAGCCATAACTTTAACCCTGTGCGCCATTATGCTCATTCGGTGCAACGACGGTTGTCGATTGAATAGGACTATATCGCCATCTTTCAGCTGCCTTTCGACAATCCAGCCGTTTTCAATGCTCTCGGCTACTTCAGCACTGTTCCTTTCTGTAATCTTTACACGCCTTTCATCAAGCCGTTTTATGTAGTTGGCTCCTGGGTGGTTAAGCGGGCCGCGTCTGACGTACTCCTGTAGTACGGCGATATTGCGCGGCGTCACTACGATAGGCACCGTCATCTCACGTGCGATGGTCTCGGGAACTCCAACTTCGTTTACGCTGAGGTTAGGATCAGGTGAAATGACCGTTCTTGCCGAGAAGTTGACTCTCTTGCCCGAAAGACTTCCTCTGAAGCGTCCGTCTTTGCCTTTGAGCCTTTGAGACAGCGTTTTGAGAGGTCTTCCACTTCGATGTCGAGCAGGCGGCACCCCCGACACCTCGTTATCGAGGAAGGTGGTGACGTGGTACTGTAACAGTTCCCACAAGTCTTCTATAATAAGCTGTGGTGCGCCCGCTTCACGATTCTCTTGAAACCGCTGGTTGATTCTGATGATATCGACAAGCTTGTGTGTTAAATCATCCTCCGATCGCTGCCCGTTTTCAAGCGTTATTGACGGTCGTGTCGTCACCGGAGGGACGGGTAAAACCGTCAATATCATCCATTCGGGGCGAACACTGGCAGCATCGAGGCCTATCAATTCGATGTCTGCGTCAGGTATCCGCTCAAACCTATCGCGAACGTCGGCGGGCATCAGTTTATGGCTATCTTCAACATAGCGAGTTGGCTTCTCATATTTGATTTCCCGTGCCTGTTCCGCACAGTACGGGCACGCGACAGTTTTTCGGGCCTCTTTAATTACGTTTTTGACAACCTCCTCGGCTGAGTAACTTTTATCCTTCAGCTCCCGCATTTTTGCGAGATACTCGTGTTTTTGCATTTCGTCCAGGAGCAAATGTCCGCATCGTCGGCACGTTGCTCTCAGTATCTTTCTAATGAGCTTCGCGAAGCCTACGTGAACTACCGGGGCGGCAAGCTCGATGTGACCAAAATGGCCGGGACATTCCCCCGCTCGTTGGCCGCACGTTTTGCACCGGAGACCTGGGTCTATCACTCCGAGTCGAGGATCCATTAGTCCCATTTCAATCGGAAAGCCATCGTCATCATACGTATCGGCGGTGATGACTTTGGTCACACTCATCTTTCTATATTCTTTAGGTGACAGCAAACCAAACTTAATTTTCCCAATACGCTTAGGACTGCTCATATCTTCGCTCCCCCCTAAACGGCGTCCTCAAGTTCGATACGTGGAGCGATACCAAGCGCTTTCATCTCATCTAGGAGCAATTTGAAAGCGTAACTCATTTCGACTTTGTAGATGTCCGTATCAGCTCCGCAATTGGGGCAGTACACGACGTTGCGCCGTTTGTCAAATGTAGCTATCATTCCGCACGCGGTGCAAACGAATTCTTCGACTTTGTCCGACTCGTCTACAAGTCGCTCTTTTAGCGCTAACGCGGCTCCGTGGCCGATCATCACATCACGCTCCATCTCGCCGAATCGGAGCCCTCCCTCACGTGCCCGACCTTCTGTTGGCTGATGAGTCAGAACTTGTACGGGTCCTCGTGACCGTGCATGTAGCTTTTCTGACACCATGTGATGCAGCTTCTGGTAA
>Ga0187780_10000186_pt1 | contig 49201 bp, 42 predicted proteins | sample 1015_Q2_SP10_20__FD_132429 | JGI IMG/M metagenome (GOLD analysis project Ga0187780, IMG submission 132429) | Tropical peat soil microbial communities from peatlands in Department of Meta, Colombia - 1015_Q2_SP10_20_MG | ecosystem: Environmental > Terrestrial > Soil > Wetlands > Peat | place...
TCTATGTCATCACTTGACTCGACGCGGAACCTCCATGAGTGTTCACCGTAGTGATAGGCAGCAGCCACCGTCACACTGCCTAGAAACAAGATGACCGTGGCCAGGAGGGCCCAGCCAAGGTAAGTGGCAGCCTTCTTCGAGAGAGAGTTCCGGCGCACAGAAACGCGCTTCTGCGCGCGGAGGAAAGGTGATTCCTCCTCCACATCCAAGTCGACCAGACGCGCGTCGTCGAGTGCAGCGCGGACTGGCTCGTCGGAATATGGATACAACTCTTCCTGCGAGATGGTGGAACTGGCCTTCCGCGCCATCAACCCAGGTCAGTTGTCGTCAGCGAATCGCGGAGCGGAATAAATATAACTGCTTTTTGTGAATTGAGATAGACCAAGTTTGGTGCTTTTTGCACAAGCCCATCGGCCATCAATTTCGCTTCCGTTTTTTGCGCGCCGCTTTGGCGATTGCTTCGACCTGTGCCACGTGATTCAGGTCGTGTCCGGCAAACATGCGCACCATATGGGCGATCGTTTCCTTGCCGCGCTCGGAATGCATGCCGTAGTTCTCCCACAATTCTTTGGGGAGTGCCTTGAGCATACGCAGATTGTTCTCGCGAAGTACGCGGAACGTCTCCAGCGAAACCTTCGCATCCCGTTTTGAGTACGCAAAGGTTTCCGCCCAGACGTCCTGATCGAAGGCCTGGATTGGGACACCGTTGCTCCCGATGACCAGCCGCATCCGCCAACTCGCGACCAGCTCCCCGTCTGCCAGGTGAGCCAGAATTTCTGCGATTGACCATTTGCTCGGTTCGGGGCGACGCGTGAGTTGGGGTTTGCTCAGGGATTGGATCGCTTTTTGCAACCGTCGAGGCGTCTCCTGCTGTACCCGGAGTGGTTCCCTGCCATTGAGATTACTGATGATGCGCTGAGTGTACTGCTGAGGGGTTTCCTGCATGGAGCCTCCGCAAAGAAAATGGAATATTAGTTTGACTGTCGGCACGGGTCGACGGAAGCAACGAAATTTCGCGAGGTGCGTGCAAGTGACTGCCCGCAAGCCGCCGAGGAACAACTTTTCCGCTAGCCTTCTGCCGGAACTACGCGTGATTCCGGCGCCGTACCTTCGTCATCTAATGGGGTGTTTGACTTCCCGACCTGCGGAACCTAGTCTGGAAGTGGATCTTTGAGGGCCTATCCCGAAATGGGGGCGTCACGGCTTCGACGGAGATGCTTGCGGCCAAGAGGCATGCCGGGGTGCACACACCCGCAATCGCGTGCAAAACTAGAAATGCCACACCTGAAATGGCATTCGCTGCTTAATTAATTAAGTAGCCGTCCTCCGCGGCTTTGCCTGCGGGCTGCGGAAGGGCGTCGCACAGCGGGCTGGTGCCATCAACTACGTCTGGGTTGAGGGGACGAGATCTTCAGACTAGCGGAGCGCGTTTCTTGTCCGTTCTGAGCGCGAGCCGCGAACGTCCTGGGGTAATGCCCAGGGCATGAACGCCGACTAAGCATGTAGGCTCTTGACCAGTAACATTTTCGGACGCGGGTTCGACTCCCGCCGCCTCCACCAGTTCATATCTCCCGGATCGTTCGCAACGCTTAGGATTTCGGCAGAGGACTCCCGCTGCGCTCACGTCCGCTGAACGCCTCAACTTAGCCCCGCGCCGCCTCCACCAGATCTCAGCCTCCGATTCAAAAGAATTGCGAGTCGAGCGAGGCAATAAACTGAATGCCGGGTACGATCTTGCCAGTCAGATTCTTATCATTGGTCAAGAAGAGATCAGTCTTCGCCTGCGCGGCGCAGGCCAGATGAATTGCATCCGCGGGAGGAATAGCCAAGGTTCCGCGGATCCGACCGTAGAGATCGGCAGTGTCACTCGTAAAGGGGACGATCTCAGAAACTGCGCTACTCAGTAAGCGCTTGATCTCATGAGCAGCCTTAATATTGCCCAGTCGATACGGCCCCGCCAGAACTTCTCCTATTGTGAAGGCGCTGGTAATCAGCTGGTCTCCGCGTTCTTCCATGCGAGCGCGAATCGCACCGACACGTTCTGCGAACTGGGCATTGTTCTCCAGCCAATAGATGAAGAGCATCGTGCCCCAATAGATTCGGCTCACTTATTCTCCCGTGCATCATAAAAACTATCTCGCTGGGCCCTTGCATAGCGCTCGCCGCCCCCTAACTCTGCAAAAACATCTTTCAGCGCCCCGCGGAGACGCATCCAAGGGTCCTCTTTTGTAGAGAAAGGCATTTCGTCGATAAATTCGTAGGTGTAAGTAACAGTCGTACTCATACCTGAGTTGGGGCCAGTTCTTTCAACTAACTGCAGATTGTTCTGTTGTAGGAATTCGCGACTCTTCAGCGCACTACAGACCGCTGGTGTGCGACCGCTCATCCGCAGCTCACGAACTACATCGCCTGCCCTGATCGAAAACCGCTTCTCGTGTCGGCGTCGCGCCGGAAGGACATACGCTTCTTTTCCGTACATTCTGATCCGATCTGCGTCTCTCATAACTGGCCCACCTAGAGCAAGAATAGAATAGAATAGAATGAAGTGGAGTGGAATAGAATAGCATACTATGTAATTGCTAGTGAGCATTTATCTACCACAGTCTTGACGAGTGCTTCGTCAGCGGGCATGATGTGCGCCAAGATAGCGACTTGGGGCAATTCTCTCATCATCGACCCCTATTTTGCGCCGAGCTAGGGCCAAGCCCCTCAAACAGTTGCATTCGGTCGCTCGGGAAGGAAGACTATGCCGACATTTTGCAGCAATTGCGGAGGCAAGCTCGAAGCAGGCGTAAAGTTCTGCGCGCAATGCGGGCAAACCGTAACCAATGCTCAAGCCCCAGCAACGCCGCCCGTCGCACCACCACCTGCGGGCGGTGGGGGTGCTATCAAGGTCATTGTCGTGATCCTGGGGGTGATCGCTTTCATTATGTTGTTGGCGGCGGGCAGCTGCCTCTACATCGGATACCGAATCAAGAAACGCGCCCACGAGTTTGCGGGAAACTACGCGCCATACCAAGGCAAGAAGGATGCCTGTGCACTGGTGACGGAGGCGGAAGTAAGCCAGGCGTTCAAAATGCCGGTGGCAAGTGTCACCGGCAGCGGTTCCCATTGTGAGTTCAAGTTCGCTGGAAACGACCAGCGTGAGGTCGCCATGAGCGTCACCTGGGAGGGCGGCGCTATGCTTATGAAAATTACCCACGGCGCCATGAAGCAGGTCGGCGCTGGAATGGATACCTTTACGCCAGTGCCGGGATTGGGAGACGAGGCCTACGTCGAGCCCATGGGTTCAGGGTTGATGATCCGCAAGGCTGATGTGTTGGTGAATATCGATCTGCGTTTGGCCGGCAACGACGCCCAGGCAGCGAAACTCATTGGATCGAAAATCGCCGGCCGATTATGAAGGTGCTGTTAGGCAGTCGTGCAGTCTGAATAAGGAAGCGAGCCAAACGCGTGATGCAATGGGCTCCCTCGTTGCACTCGGGATCTCGGCGCGCGGCTCAGGCGTCGCGCAACTGCCTCAACTTCGCTGCGCAAACAGCGCTTCCTCACGATGACACCGAGTTGTTGCAACGGGTTGCGGAGTCCTTTAGGCAGCCTTTAGAATCAAATGTTCACGAAGGGGTTCAAGAGATCATGAAGGCAGCCATTCATCCCGCTTACCACGAAGTGCGTGTCATGTGCGCGTGCGGCAACAGCTTCACCACTCGATCGACGCATAAGGGCGATATCCACGTAGAAATCTGCTCCAATTGCCATCCATTCTTTACCGGCAAACAAAAGCTGGTGGATACGGCCGGGCGCGTGGAACGATTCCGCCGCAAGTACGCCAAAGCCGAAACGGTCAAAAAGTAGTCCGGTTACAGGACAGCTTGCGCGGATTTTGCCGCGTGTGATGCGGCCAGGTGCGGAGCTATTCGTCTTCTGTCGGACCTAGAGGCTCGCCAACTATGTTGTAGTAAACCTCGCGGGGCTTCTCAGGCTTCTCGGCGATTTTCGGTTTTTCCTCTGGTTTACTTGTGACAGCAGGGACGGCTGGGACCGGCTTCGGCGGCGCGGGAGAAACTGTCTGTATCGCGGCGACTGGACCGGGGGCCGGCGGTGCTAAAACCGGGGTTGGTGGCGCTGGAGTTGCTGTTGGGACAGCGACCGCGGCCATGGCCGCATCTGGGACTGGTTTTGAAGGCGTCGGCGCTTGTGGTCGTTGAGCGTTTGTCGCGGGACGCAAACTCCTCACTTCTTCGGCTCTCCCGGCCCAAGCTTGCAAAAGCAGAAATACAATACCAGCGAGGCAAAGCTGCAGAATCGATGCGAAAAGATCCGGGACATTGACCTGGCCTGGGCCCAGGTATAGCGGCGAGTTGGAATCTCCGCCAAGAACTCTTGCCAGCAAGGGCAACAACAAACTTCTGGTAAGGGAAACAAGAATTCCCCAAATGCCCTCCGCAAGAATGACCGCAGCCACGGCCAGAGCGATCCACTTTCCCAGTTTCATTACCTATCGAGTTTACTATGTACAGGTCAGCGCAGAAACGGTTGCAGGAAAGTTGGTCGCCGCCCATAATAGTGCTACTTACCCGAACTGACCCGAGTTCTAAAGCCCTTCCCCATTCTGCCGATAAATTCACCAGAGGTGAGAGATGGGTCGAAGTGTGCGTGTTATAGGGCTGATTGTTTTTCTGATCGGTTGCGGTAGCGACACTCCCAAAACCCCGGTTGGGTTTGTGAATCAGACGAAGCACTCGGATGCTGATTTGTGGCGAATCTGGTCGGCGGCCCAGAACAGTTTGGCGGCCCAGATTAACCTCAATCCACTGCAGGCGGGTAGCACTCCGGAAATGCTACCGGGCGATTCTCGAGCGTTCAGTATCATGCCCCACCAGCTAACCGTTGAGCCAGAAACAGATATTTCTTCGCGTGCCCTGGCTGCTGCTACTGGGCTTGATCGTGCGAACCCTACCGGCCTAATTGCTTGTCCACAAAATTGCAAGGTGCGTTACACAACGGCTTACTCGATCTATGAGCCGGCGCAGGTTACGTATGCTGCTTCGTGGGAATCCTCGGAAAGCAATTTTCGGGAAATTCTCGAATATGAGTTCGAGAACCAGATCCTGTTTGCGTTGGGGTACGACGTGACCTGGCGCTGAGAGCTATTTCTTTTCAGCTTTTTTGTGGGTCTCGGTTTTCGGCTTCTCTTCTTTCTTTGCTCCCGATTCTGGCTTCGCCGAAGATGAATCACTGCCTGCCGGGCCAGGGGATTTCTTGGCGTAATCAGTCACGTACCAGCCCGAACCCTTGAACTGCACGGCGGGAGGGGAAAGCAACTGCTCTACTGGACCGCCGCATTTCGGACACTTCTTGACGTGAGGATCGGAGAATTTCTGGATTCGCTCAAAGCGGTGATTACACTTCTCGCACTGATATTCGTAGAGTGGCATGGACCCCGAAACAAATTCCTGTGCTTGATTCTAGGGACTGTCGCTTGTACCCGTCAATTTACGACACAGATGCAACCATAGCCGCGGTGGTAGACTCGCTTTGCATGGCCGATGTGAATCATAAGCCGAGCCAGGATGCCGAGCTAGAGCTTAGCCTGGAGCCCGGTCTGTATCTGGTCGGAACACCAATTGGGAACCTCGAGGACATTACTCTCCGGGCTTTGCGCGTGCTGCGTTCCGCCGATTTGGTTGCTTGCGAGGACACGCGCCAGACTCAAAAACTTCTCACACATTACGGCATTGCCACCCGTACCACGAGCTATCACGAACATAATGAAATGACGCGAGCTCCTGAGCTGGTGGTTGAGCTTGAACAAGGAGCGCGGATCGCGCTAGTGACCGATGCCGGCATGCCAGGCATCTCCGATCCGGGTTTTCGGCTGATTACGCTGGCTATTCGGCATCATGTACCCGTGGTTCCGGTTCCGGGAGCGTCTGCGTTTTTGGCCGCTTTGGTTGCGAGCGGATTACCCACCGACTCTTTCCGCTTCAGCGGATTTCTGCCCCCGAAACGCGGGGCCCGGCGCAAATTCCTGGAAACTATTCGAGATTCTCCGCGGACACAGGTTTTCTATGAGGCGCCTCATCGTCTGAAAGACACGATCGAGGATGTTGTCGAAGTACTCGGCCCCGACCGACACGTCGTGATCGCGCGTGAAGTCACAAAACGCCACGAGGAATTTCTTCGTGGACGCGCCGATCAGGCGCACGAGGCTTTAAAGACGCAGGGGGGCGTTAAGGGCGAGATCACGCTGCTTATAGGGAAGGCAGAGGCACCGGACAAGAAACCCGCGAGCTCGTCTGGCGGTATTCGTGAGCAAATGAGCCGCCTCATGACCGAACAGAAGCTCGATGAAAAGACTGCGCTCAAGAAATTGGCAAAACAGATGGGAGTTTCGAAAAGTGAAGCATATAGGGAGCTGCAGAGAAGTAAATAGAGCTGCGGGGCATGTTTAGAGGTCATTTGGGAGTGAGTTCGCGCTTCACCGCCTCGCTGACTTGTTTGCCGTCGACGCGAATGCCGGCGGTCGAAAAACGGGACATTACATTTTTCATCACGGATCCCATGTCTTTCATGGTGGGCGCATTCATCTCGCCGATGACGGCCCGTACGCCGGCTACGATTTGCTCCTCACTGGCTGCCTTAGGCAGATAAGTCTCAATCAGCGAGATTTCAGCCGCTTCTTTATCGGCCATGTCCTTTCGACCACCTTTAAGAAACTGCTCGACCGACTCCTTGCGCTGCTTGATTAGCGTGCTGAGCACTTGTTGGGACTCTTTATCATCGAGCGGCGCCATTTTTTCGATCTCGCGGTTCTTAAGTGCAGTTTTTACCATACGCAAGGTAGAGAGCCGGTGCTCATCCCGCGCCTTCATGGCGGCGGTAATGTCGTTTTGAATCTGATCGATCATGCTCATGTGAGGATTATAGTCTTGGAATGCGACGCAGACGTGGCTGCTATTCGTATCGCAATGCTTCGACCGGGTCGAGCCGCGACGCGCGTAGGGCTGGAATCAAGCCGCTGATGACTCCAACCAGCAGCAAGACCAATGTAGAGAGAGTTACGGTCAAGAGAGAGATCTGGAGATGAATGTCGGCCTTGCCCGATTCGTCCTCGAATAGCGGCCCCATGAGCGGCAAAGTACCCACGGCTGCCGCGATAGCATAAGAAAGCAGAACGCCGATGGCGCCGCCCAGCAGCATGATCAGCAGCGTTTCGGCGAGAAATTGAAACTTGATGTGACGCTTTCGCGCTCCAAGCGCACGTCGCAAGCCGATCTCGCGGATGCGCTCGTCGACCGACACCAGCATGATATTCATAACGCCCACGCCACCGATGCCTAGTGTCAGAGTCCCGATAAACGTGAGCAATACTTGAAGTCCGATGGTTATGGCATTGATGATCGGCCGAAACTCATCACGGCCAAACATCTGAATGGCTTTCTTGTCGGTAGGTGAGAACTGCTGTCGTGTGGCGACCGCTGCCAACACCTGCGCCATCGCCTGTTTCTCAAACTGCGGGGCAATCGGCTCGAAAACCATGACGGCGGCATAACGCGTGTCCCACAAATCTCCCGCCGCAGTGTAAGGGATCCATGACGATTCATCGTCACTGCTGAAGTAATTGCTGAGCTGGATCTTACGGGTCATCACGCCGATCACGGTAAAGCGCACGCCGGCAACGAGAACGGTCTCGCCCACTGCCGGACGACCACTGAACAGCTGCTCACGAAGGCGTCCCCCGAGAAAGATCACACGCCTGCGCTCAAGGAAATCGCTGGCATTGATCCAGCGCCCTTCTGAGGGCACTTCGTTTCGCATCTCTCCGTAGGCGGGACAAACTCCACGTACGGGAGCAGTCCCGACCATACGATCGCCATACGCGATGCCTGGCCTTCTTACGGTCTCCAGGCAAGCGTGCTTCACCAGTGGCACAGTCTCTTTCACCATTTCGAGATCGGCTTGCTCGAAGACAACTTTCTTGCCAGCTCGTTGACCACCGGGCTGCTCACTGGTCTGTTGCGGCCAGCAAATCACGACGCTTTTTCCGAATGCATCGAAGCTATTCGCCAGAATCTGGCGGAAACTGCTGCCGTAGGCAATCAGCAAAGTCACGGTCGCGATTCCCCAAACGATGCCCAGCATGGTCATGAGGCTGCGAGTGGTGTTGCGTTTCAACGCTATCCACGCTTCGCGAATGATCTCGGTGAGCATAGTGTGTTTACGGCAAGCAGGGCTACAAAGTCCTACCCTCCAGCCTCAAATCGAAGCGCCTCAATTGGATCTATCGATGCCGCCCTGCGAGCGGGGTAGAGTGCAGCCAGTACCGCAGAACTTCCCAATAGCCCACAGGCGACAACTCCAGAAGTCCATGTCGGCAACAGGCCCGCAAAGAAATCTGGCATTGGTAGTTGATCCACCAGAAAGCAGAGGCCGTATGCCAGTCCCAAACCGATGCCGCCGCTAAGAAATGCGATCAGGAGCGCCTCAAAGAAAAACTGCTTCAGGATGGTTCGGGCGGGCGCGCCGAGAGCTTTGCGCACGCCAATCTCACGCGTACGTTCCCGCACCGCTACCATCATGACGTTCATCACACCCAAACCGCCGAGGAGCAGCGTCACGATACCCACGGCGCCCAGGAAGTACTTCATGCCATCGGTCATGGTGCGGAACGCCTGTGCCTCTTGAACCGTGTCCCAGATGGGGCAGGCTTCTTTGTCGTTTGGATCGAAGTGGTGCATGCGTCCCAAGACGGCGCGAATTTCTTCTTTGCAGGCAGTGTGCTGCTCGACCGACTTCGGTGTGACCAGGAGCTGATCGAAAGTGATTGGAGTGCCGGGCGGTTTATCGGGAAAATCGCGGCGCATCGCCGCGAATGGGACAAATATCTTGTTCACGTCCCAGCCGTCATAACTCGAATCTTGTTTCTTGGTCGCCATAACTCCAATCACGATGTAAGGAAAGTCATTGAGGTACAAGTTTTCGCCGACGGGATTTCTGCCGGGGAACAGCTGTTTCGCAGCATCGCTGCCCAGGAAGGCGACCCTGCGTCCGTCGCGCTGATCGTCCCAGTCGTAAAACCTGCCCTGCGCCACATCGAGGCTGCGAATCTCCCCGAATGGCGGCAGAGAACCAGTCACGGTAAATGCTGCATTGTTGTAATTGCTGTGAATTTGAACGGTGTCTTGCTCCAGCTCCGGGATGGCATATTGGCAATCCGGCGTCTCGGACTGCACGACCGGGATGTCCGGATCCTCCCAGTGAACGAGCCGTCCGGCGCGCGTTCCACCCGCCTGGAGGCTGGTGCGGCCATGGAAAACAATCATTACGTCCTTGCCGAGGGTCGCCGCCACTTTGGCTTGACCCACGCGAAGGCCTTCGCCTGCCCCAACCATCAAAACGATGGAGACGATTCCCCAAGCGATGCCGAACATAGTCAGAAACGTGCGTAGTTTGTGAGCCCACAGGGTTCTAAGCACATCGCTGATGAGGTCCCGGAGAATCATCCGCTTCATTGGACGGCCCGATGGGGCTTCTGTGAGCCGAGTAAACGCCGCCCCTAGCCAGATGTACGGAATCGAGGGTGGTCTGGTTCCCTGGGTAGCAACTGGGGAAGGCCAGTCGTTAGTAAGAAGAGGGACTGTCGATTGCGAGCTGAAAATTGACCAGGCGGCCGATGTTTCTGCCGGACTGGCTTGTGGTTATCACAAGAAATAAGAGCCCCGAGGTGGTGTTGAGCCTATTCGTCTCGGCCAGTAGCTCGCTTTAGACCCTTGCCGACCTGCTGTTGCCACTCACCTTGCGGGTCGTGACGGTTGCGATCTTTGCTCGGGCTCCGGGCTTACCGCCAACCGGATAAACCAGTTCAACGCCTCGGGACTCTATCCTGCCTTTGACATTGTGTTCCTGTTCGCCTCAACCAGCGCTTAGCTATAGACCCTCACTAGCCCTCCTTGCCATCTTGCGATGTAAGGTGACTTCGCTCGAGTCCCGGACGCTGCACCAACCGGGAAAACCTAGAACGTGTCAAAGAACGAGTGTGTTTTTACACCCTCTATTTTTAGAGTCAATAAAAAAACGGAACGCGCATGTACTTAAAACGCAGCGCAGTGCAGCCACTCCACAAGGGCGTGACCAGAATTGGTGCAGCAGGTGCGCGCGATGTTCGACGCTACAGAAATCTGGGCGTGATGCGGGCTGAATCAGAGCAATGTCAGGGAAGGGACAGTTGATGCAGCATTGTGGAAAATGCATTTCCAGCCACATGAGATCGCATTTTCGAGACAATAAGAAACCGCCGTCAGCGGCGGTTCTTGAAAAAAAGGAACAGAGATTATCTTCTCGTGGCCGCCACTTTGGCCGGCTCAGGAGTGGCCGTCGGCATAGTTGTGACTCGGGCGCCGGTTGTCGCGGTTTGGGCGGAAGAAGCGGCGGCTTGCGCGCTGGTAGGCGCTAATCCCAGTTGCTTGCGAACCTCGGCTTCCAGCTTGTTCAGTATGTCCTTGTTTTCCCTGAGGAACTGGCGGGCATTCTCGCGTCCCTGCCCGATGCGCTCGCCTTTATAACTGAACCAGGAACCGGACTTCTCCACGATATTGTGGTTCGCGGCGAGATCGAGCAAATCCCCTTCGCGCGAAATGCCTTCCCCGTACAGGATATCAAACTCGGCTTCACGAAATGGTGCGGCAACTTTGTTCTTTACTACCTTAACTTTGGTTCGTGAGCCGGTCACCTGATCGCCCTCTTTGATCGCAGCGATGCGGCGAATGTCGATGCGCACCGAAGCATAAAACTTCAGAGCACGGCCGCCGGTCGTGGTCTCCGGATTGCCAAACATCACGCCAATTTTTTCGCGAATCTGGTTGATGAAAATCATGCAGGTGCGCGATTTGGAAACAATTCCCGTCAGCTTGCGCAAAGCCTGCGACATCAGGCGTGCTTGCAAGCCCATGTGGCTGTCGCCCATCTCGCCATCCAGTTCGGCTTTGGGGACGAGGGCGGCGACTGAGTCCACGACCAGCACATCAATTGCGTTCGACCGGACGAGAGTTTCGGCAATCTCCAGCGCCTGCTCGCCGTAGTCGGGCTGAGAGACGAGCAGATTATCCACATCGACGCCAAGTTTTTTGGCGTAGCCGGGATCGAGGGCGTGCTCGGCGTCGACGAACGCTGCCATGCCTCCCATTTTTTGCGCTTCGGCAATGACCTGAAGAGCAATCGTGGTTTTTCCGGAAGATTCCGGGCCGAAAATTTCTACGACGCGGCCACGTGGAAAGCCTCCAACGCCGAGCGCTGCGTCGAACGAGATTGCGCCGGTGGGAATGACCGAGATCGGCACAATGGCTTCTTTCGATCCCAAGCGCATGATCGAGCCTTTGCCAAACTGTTTTTCGATCTGCGAAAAGGCCAGATCAATTGCTTTGCTGCGTTCATCAGCCATCGCGGGAGCTCCTGGGAGAACTTGAGGATGACAACGCCTCATTATAGCTTTGCTTGGAAGCGAAAGAAAGGCGAATCTACTTGCGATTGCCTGTGGAAAGTTCACTAATGGGATTACCGGGAGGGAAGAATACCTTTCGCCTTTTTTGGCGAAGGGTGGCATCGGGTCAGCGTGGGCAGAACGGTGGCTGGCCCATCCTTTCCGATCAAGTCTCTGTTAGGGCTTGCCCCACCCTTTCGCCGGTTTTTGGCGAAGGGTGGGACTGTGTGAGCGTGGGCAGAACACTCGCGGTGGGGCAGCCCTGATATTCAAAGCGGGAAAGCTTGGGTCAGTCCTCGATGTTACATCAACGATCACTAGAATCGATTGGGCCTTGCGTTACGATTGTGGGGCGGCATGCAGCATCCAAAATTGCTAATCTCCGCTTTGTTGCTCGGCTGCCTTCAGGCTTTGGGTAGTGCAGACCCCTCTGCACAGCAGCTACTAATCATGGCTAAACAGCAGGCAAGTCTCGGCCGTGATCAGACTAGCCCTTTCGAAGTTGATGTGACTTTCACCGCCCAGATAAACGTGCCGGTTCAAGGGCATCTGACGCTGAAGTGGGAAGCAAAGGACCGATGGTGGCGCAAGGTCGTCATGGGTGACTTCGAGCAAATCGAGATCCGCAATGGGGAGAAGTTCTACACGAGCCGTAACGTCGAGTTTACGCCAGTACGAGTCGGTGAACTCGTCAAGCTGCTCGAGTTCGCAGAGGGCTCTGAAGATCTTATCGTGAAGAAACAAAAGCAACGTATCGAAAGTGGCATCGAGATAAGCTGTCTACGAGTGGAACAGGAAAATGTCAAGTGGCCGCATGAAATTTGCGTCAACCCAGCCACTCACGAAATTCTCAGCGACGATTGGCAGGAACCACCTGATCAGCGACGGAGCGAATCGTACGGCGACTACCTCGACTTCGGAGCGCATCGCTACCCGCGCAAGCTCGAACTTCGCGTGAACGGAATTAAGCTAATTACAGCGAACGTGGACAGTCTGGCCACGGAACCTTTTGATGACTCACTCCTCATTCCACCGAAAGGTGCGATTGAACGTCGCCAGTGTGCCGATCTCAAGCACGCGATACCTGTAAAGACCCCGGATCCGATGTATCCGACGTCAGCTAGACAAAACAGAATGATGGGCGACACCACCGTAGCCATGACTGTGCTGACCGACGGGTCTGTTACTGACATACATCTTGTTGGCAGCGCGGTCCGCTCGCTGGACAACGCTACAGTGCAGACACTGAAAAGCTGGAGATTTAAGCCCGCGATGTGCGGAACGGAGCCAGTCGTTTCCGACATCCACGTCGTGGTCAGTTTCAGGTTGTATTGATCGGACAGGTGCTGTCATCAGGCGTTACCACTCGTTGACTCGACAGCCTCCGCTTCGGCTGCGAGCGGCGATATAATTTCTAAACCCGCTGCCGTATGCCCGCAACCTTGTTGATCAACGGAACTGAACACAAGCTCGACGTTCCTGCCGATACCAAACTCCTCTACGTACTGCGCGACAATCTGGGCCTGACCGGAACCAAGTATGGCTGCGGCGAAGGCATGTGCGGCGCCTGCACGGTGCTGCTCGACGGCAAGCCGGCACGATCATGCCAGGCGCCGTTGAGTGTCGTTGCGGGCAAGAAAATCACCACGATCGAAGGGCTGGAGCGGAATGGCAAACTCCATCCCGTCCAGGAAGCATTTTTGAAAGCGGAAGCGTTCCAGTGCGCCTATTGCACCTCTGGCATGATTATGGCTGCGGTGGGATTGCTGAGCAAGAATCCGCAACCAACGGACGAGCAGATCATCAGCACACTGGAAGGTAACGTCTGCCGGTGCGGGACCCACCCGCGAATAGTCGAAGCGGTACAGCAGGCAGCGTCGGCGAAGCACGTATGACTACTTTAACGCAAGAATCAAACCGCGAACTGATCTCTGAGCGAGAGCAGCACGAATCTGTAGCACGATTCAGCTACGGTTTTGAACTGCACAGACGCGACTTCTTCAAACTGCTGGGTGGAGGGATGCTGGTCTGCGCGTGCGCCGATCCTGCAATGGCTCAGGAATCGGGCGCGCGACATCGGGACCGAGACGAGGAGCAACTTCCCCAAAACATCTCCGCATGGCTCCATATTGCCGGAGATGGCAAGGTCACGGTTTACACCGGCAAAGTAGAAGTCGGACAGAACATCCGCACATCGTTGACTCAACAGGTGGCCGAGGAGCTACGGGCTCCCATCGAGTCTATTCAATTGATAATGGGTGACACGTCGCTGACGCCATATGACATGGGCACGTTCGGCAGCCGGACCACGCCGACGATGGGTCCGCAACTTCGAAACGCTTCGGCGGCTGCCCGTGAGAATCTCATCGATTTGGCTGCTCAGCACTGGCGCGCTGATCGTTCGTCGCTCGTAGCCGAGAACGGAAGAATTACCAACACGCGGTCCAGGCAGTCTGTCTCCTATGGCGAGTTGACCAAGGGCCAGGAACTCGTGAAGCTGATGAACGATGATCCGGCGCTCGAAGCGCCGACTGATTGGAAAATTGCAGGTACCTCCACGCCAAAGATCGATGGCCGGGCGTTCGTCACCGGTAAACACAAGTACACATCGGATATTTCTCTTCCAGGGATGCTGTATGGCAAGGTAGTTCGTCCGTCGGCATTCCGGTCCACGTTGAAATCGCTCGATGTTAGCGCGGCTGAGAAAATGGCGGGCGTCATCGTCGTAAATGACGGGAATTTCGTGGGCGTCGCGGCGGTGGACGCCACAACCGCTCTGAAAGCCGCAAAAGCCATTCGGGCCGAGTGGTCTGCCCCATCGCAGACTTCCGAAGCCACGCTTTTCCAAGATGTCCGAAAACCGGCAACTACTGAAAGCGACAACCCCGGAGGACCGCCGGAGTTCAGGTCTGGATCGATCGAGCAGGGATTCTCTTCAGCTGACAAAACTCTTAAGCAGACTTACACGATTTCCTACATCCAGCACGTTCCGCTGGAACCTCGTGCGGCAGTGGCAGAATGGCGGGACGGAAAATTGACGGTATGGACGGGCACGCAACGCCCATTTGCTGTGCGTGACGAACTGGCAGAAGCTTTTCGAATTCCCAAAGACAAAGTTCGAGTCCTGATGCCGGATACCGGAGCGGCTTATGGCGGCAAGCATACCGGCGAGGCAGCGATCGAGGCTGCGCGGTTGGCCAAAGCTGCCGGAAAACCGGTCAAGCTGGTGTGGACACGTGAAGAAGAGTTCACGTGGGCGTACTTCCGGCCCGCCGGAGTAATTGACGTGAAAAGCGGCGTGCGCAAGGACGGAACCATTGTTGCGTGGGAGTTCCACAATTACAATTCCGGTCCCGCCGGACTGCGCTCCGTTTACGCGATTGCCAATCAGCACATTGAGTTTCATCCCACTGATCCGCCGTTGCGGCAAGGTTCGTATCGAGGATTGGCCGCGCCAGCGAATCATTTTGCGCGGGAAGTGCACATGGATGAGCTGGCCGAGCTTGTGAGCCTCGAGCCGTTTGAATTTCGCATGAGGAATTTAGCTGATCCGCGGGCGCGCGCGGTCCTGCAAGCGGCTGCGAAAACATTTGGTTGGGGAGGACAGAAAAACTCTCCGACGCGCGGCTTCGGCATCGCGCTCGGCTTTGAGAAGGGCAGTTATGTCGCCACATGCGCCGAAGTGGAAATTAAAGACCGCGAGGTTGGCGTGACGCGTGTGGCAGAGGCATTTGAGTGCGGGGCTGTCGTGAATCCGGACGGGTTGCGAAACCAGATCAGCGGTGCAATCATGATGGGCCTGGGCGGGGCGCTGTTTGAGGCCATTCACTTCGATAACGGCAAAATCCTGAATCCGCACCTAGCCGAGTACCGCGTGCCCCGCTTCAGCGACATGCCACAGATCGAGGTGACCATACTGGACCGCAAGGATCTGGCTCCTGCTGGTGCTGGCGAAACCCCAATCATGGCGCTGGCACCTGCGATCAGCAACGCTATTTTCGGCGCGACCGGGATGCGCCCGCGTTCGCTGCCGATGGTGGCGGAAGGTCTGCCCGGACCAAAAACTGCGGCGTAGGAAGTTTTGTGGCGGATACCGAACCTACTTCAACCCTTTGACCACGTAGGCTTCGGAGAGAACTTGATCGTAGACGTATGCGTAAGCACGATCGTCCGGGGAGAATTCCAGACCGCCGATGGCGGCAATGCCAACTTTAAGGTCACCACCAAATGATTTCCAGAAATCCATCTTTCCAGTGGCGACGTTTACGCTGTAGATCTTGACCGCTCCGGCATTTCGCTGGTTCATTGCCACATAGACGGAAGCGCCATCCGGCGACCAACCGGTTGGGTAATAGGTTGAATCGAGTCCGGGAATTGGTTTCAGCCCGCTGCCGTCCAGAGGCCAGACACCCCACTTTCCGTCCGGCCCGATGACTACCGTATTGCGGCCGTCAGGGGACAGTACCACACCGGATGTTCCTTCAGGCGTGATGGGTTTGGCGTTGCCAGTGTTCAGGTCGATGAGATAGTCCCGCGCTCCATGCCCTGGCTCAATTCCGCTGGCCAGCAACTGTTTGCCATCGGGAAGATAGCGAACTTCACCATAGCTGACAGTGTCGTGAGTTAGCTGCCTTGCCTCTCCGGCACCGGTCGGGACCAGGCTAAGTGGGCCAGTCTTGGTGGGAATGGTGACCACCCACTTGCCATCGGGCGAAATTGCCCTGCCTACTCCGCTTCCGATCTGCACCGGCGGCGAGCCATCGATGTCGCGGAGAAAAACGGTATAGTTCGGTCCGCCGCCATCGGCTTCTTCCTCAAACAGGACTTTTTTGCCGTCCCGGCTTATATCTCGCAGGTCCGACCACCCCAGCCAACCGAGTTCTTTCTCTTCCTTCCCGTCGGGAGCCATGCCGCGAATGCCCAGCCGGGCCTGATGCCTGACCATCAAGGCGACGGCCCCGCGAATATCCTGTATCCACATTCCGCCGGGTACATTTGCAATGGTGCGGAGCTTGCCGCCTAACGTAACCCCGCGCAGATTGTTTGCACTACCCGTATTCGAGGCGGAGAACCAAACCTCATCTCCGCTGGACGACCATAAGATGCCCTCGATGGACGACCAACCGGATGAGAGCTTCTTTTCCTGGCCACCTGGGGCGATTACCGCAATTGAACCTTGATCATCTCCGCCAGGGTTTTCGTGGTCGGAAAACGCGACCAATTTGCCATCGGGCGAGATCTTGGGATGACTGATCCAATTTATGCTGTCGAACAATACATGCCCGGCTGGATACTCCAGGCGCCAATGGCTGGTTTCAGGCATGAAGCGTACTACCGCCATACTCTCGCCGTTTGCAGTCCAATCCGCGTCCTGAACGTTGTCCAAAACCTCTCGCGGCGTGCCTCCGCTCAATGGCACACGAGCCAGCGTGCCGAATCGGGCGTAGCCGCCGACGTATTTTGTGTTCAGGCGTATCGCGAGTTCACCGTTTTTCGAGATAGAGAGTAACTCGGCATTCTTGACTCCCAGTTCGCGCGACCCGGTGTCATCGATACGTGCCATGTAGAGCTGCTGATCACCGCCCTCCCACGACGCGTCATAAACAATGCTGCCGTCGGGCGTGAAACGTGCATTACCGATTGAACCGGTACGGAATGTGAGCTGTTTGTACTCGGGTGGCGGCGCCGCACCGCTACCTCGCCCAAGCCACCAGCCGACAGCGAGCATCGCCACTGCCACGACAATCGCAGTACCCCAGCGCAGCCAGGTGCGGGAAATCCCAGACCCGACTTCGGTAATGGCCTGCGCGCCTGATTTGACCGAGGAAAGATCGGTCAGGGCTTCCAGGTCGAAACCCAGATCGCCGGCAGAGTGAAAACGTTGCGATGGATTCTTCTCCAGGCAGTGCCTTACGATCCGCTCCAAGCCTGCAGGCACATTGCGGGCGGTCTCGGAAAGTTCTGGCGTTTCTTCCTTAAGAATGGCGCTCATCGTGTCGGCGGCGGTCTCACGGTGAAACGCGCGTTTGCCAGAAATCATCTCGTAGAGAATTGCGCCGAACGAAAATATGTCGGAGCGGGCATCAGCGGCTTTTCCCCGAACCTGTTCGGGTGACATATAGCCGACTGTACCCATGACTACGCCTGGTTCAGTAGCTGCCTGGACGGTGGGTGCATCGCCGCTTTCCCGCGTTGCCTCAGGCCGGGTCAGCTTGGCCAAGCCAAAATCAAGAATTTTTATGCGGCCGTCATTGGTGATAAACAGGTTTTCCGGCTTCAAGTCGCGATGCACGATGCCCTTCTCGTGCGCCGCGGATAGTCCGCGCGCGACCTGCAGTGCATAGTCAATAGCTTTTCGCAGGGGAAGCGCGCCACGCTTCAGACAATCTCTTAGCGTTTCACCTTCCAGCAACTCCGAGACTACATATGGTGCGCCGTGGTTATCGCCAATATCGAAGATCGACAGGATGTTGGGGTGGTTCAGGGCCGCAGCAGAGCGCGCTTCCTGAGCGAACCGCTGGAGTCGATCACGATCATCCGAGTACGAAGCCGGCAAGACTTTGATTGCCACCGTGCGATCCAGACGGGAATCGTGAGCGCGGTAGACTTCGCCCATTCCACCCGCGCCGAGCAACGACTGTATCTCGTAGGGACCGATCCGAGTGCCGGGATTGAGAGCCATGGAACCGGGAGATTATAGCCGAACGAGGGTAGGTGGAGGTTGGTTTGCCTATCGTAGTCGCGGGTTTAAAGGCGCAATTCCGCGCGGACCGTGCCGTCTTCCAGGTCGCTTTGGAATTCGAAACCCAGCTTCTCACAGATGGTCAACATGTCACGGTTTTCGGAGAGGATCATCGAGATGACGCGCTCCAGTTTCTCGTCACGGGCCACATCAATCAAGCGACGATATAGCTCTGTGCCGAGTCCGAGGTGTTGATGACGATCATCCACCAGGACCGCAAGCTCAGCTTCATTCCGTCCCCGCAACTTGCTGAGGCGGCCGATGGCGATGATTTCAGGTGTGCCGTCTTTCCTCTTGCTCTCGGCAACTAATGCCATTTCACGGTCGTAGTCGATAAAGCAGATTCGGGTCAGGCGCTCGTGGGCCGTACGATGGCTTAGTTTCAGAGGCTGGAAGTAGCGCAGATAGACGCTTCGTTCAGAAAGCGCCTCGTGCAGGCGGATCAGCAAAGGTTCGTCTTCGGGACGGATCGGGCGAATGGTCACGGCTTCGCCGTTTTTCATGGTCCAGGGTTTGACATATTGCGAGGGATAAGGACGGATCGCCAAGCGCGGCAATTCGTCGGCGTGAACATTCGGCCCGTGCACGACCACACGTGCGTCCAGCGCCAAGAGCCGCTCGGGGGAGGCCAGCAGGGGATTGATATCGATTTCCTTGATCCATGGCTGCTCCACGACTAATTGGCTGAAACGAACGAGTAACTCGTCTAAAGCAGCTAGATCGATTGCTTTTCTGCCGCGCACTCCTTGCAGCGCCTCGAAGACTTTCGTTTGTTCGAGCATGCGGCGGGCGAGAGTCGTATTCAGCGGCGGCAAAGCCAAAGCGCGATCTTTGAAAACCTCAACTAGCTGTCCGCCCGCTCCGAACAACAATACCGGGCCAAACTGTGGGTCAATACTGCTGCCCAGAATCACTTCGTATCCATCGAGCTTGACCATGGGCTGTACCGTCACGCCCAGGAAATGCCCGGCACCAGCCTTATCGCGCACCGAGTCTCTGATTTGGCGAAATCCAGCTCGAACCGCGTCTGCGTCATTCAGATTGAGTTGCACCCCACCGACGTCCGTCTTATGTGTGATTGTCTCGGAAAACAACTTCAAGACCACGGGGTAGCCAATCGTCTGAGCATGCTCAACAGCTTCGTCCTCATTGGTGGCAATGACGGTTTCGACGATTGGGATTCCGTAAGATGCCAGTACCTGTTTTGACTCGACTTCGGTGAGAATCGTGCGTCCGGCATGCCTGGCGCAGCGAATGATGTGTTCGGCGCGGGCACGATCGGTTCCCGCCTCAGAACCTGCGCGCAACACGGGCGTTTCGTATAAGCCACGCAGGTTGTAACTGTAGCGCCACATGTAACAGAAAATTTTGGCCGCGGTATCAGGAAAAGGGTAGGTGGGAATGCCTGCGCCGTGGAGGATGTCTATGCCCGCGGCCATTTCGGGTCCTCCCATCCAGCTGGCAATTACCGGCTTGCCGGTGCTTTGCGCATAGTTCTTGAGGCGCTCGGCCGTTTGGGTTGGCTCCGACATTCCCTGGGGGCAAAGGACCGTAAGGATGCCATCCACATTCGCGTCGTTCACAACGATGTCGACCACCTTTGCATACTTGTCGGGCAGAGCGTCGCCCAGGATGTCAACCGGGTTGTTGTGGCTCCAATGAGGCGGCAGAAGCTCGTTGAGCAGGCGCATTGATTTTTCGGACAACTCGGCGAGTTGCCCGCCGTTGGTGATCACGGAATCCGCTGCCAGCACTCCTGGGCCACCGGCATTAGTGACGACAGCCAGGCGAGGGCCACGCGCCCGGGGTTGCTTGGCGAGGACCTCGGCCATATAAAACAGATCGCCGATGGTATTGACGCGCAACACCCCAGAGCGCCGGAAGGCAGCTTCCAGAACCTCATCACTCCCAGTCAGGGAGCCGGTGTGCGATGCAGCCGCGTGAGCCGCCGCCTGCGTCCGTCCGGCTTTAATCACGATGATTGGTTTGCTGAGGGTGACTTCGCGCGCAGCCGAAAGGAACTTGCTCGCATCACCGATCGATTCCATATACATGACGATGCTGTGGCTTCGAGGATCATTGCCCAGGTAATCGATGAGGTCACCCCAACCAACATCCAGCATCGATCCCACAGAAACAAATGCGCTGAACCCCACCATCTCCTTCTGGCACCAGTCCAGCACTGCAGTGCATAAGGCGCCGCTCTGGCTGATAAATGCCACATTGCCGGGCCGCGCCATGTGGGGAGCGAAAGTTGCATTCAAGCCGCTGATTGGATTCATGATGCCGAGGCAATTTGGGCCCAGGAGACGAATTCCAGTGCCTCGCAGGCGTTCCAGAATCTGGCGTTCCAGTTCTTCTCCCTCTGGACCACGCTCTTTGAATCCAGCGGAAATCACGATGACGGCCCGCACACCGGCTTCAACACATTCCGAGACAATTCCGGGAACCATAGCGGCAGGCGTGACGATTACGGCCAGGTCCACCCGCTCAGGAATCGACGCGATGTGCGGGTAGGCTTTGATCCCCAGGACGCTCGCATGCTTGTCGCTGACGGGGTAGACTGTTCCGCCAAATGGGCTGCTGACAAGGCTCCAAACCACAGCACGCCCGATGCCACCCTGGCGTTCGCTGGCTCCGATTACAGCCACGCTGCGGGGAGCAAACATGGCATTCAGAGGATGGTCCTCGGAGCGGAAAACGTCGTGCGCGCGGTCCTGGACCGGTTTTTTTTCGACCCTGCCTGCCGGCTTTGTAGCAGCCATCCGTGTCAGTTTACGGCAGGAACCACTTCCCGTCTGCGATGAAGATCACAGACGCAATAGGAAGGATTTGGGGAAGTTATGGCGGAAGGGGAATATGGCCGATATTGGCCGTTCAATTTAGAGCACTTTCTGGGTTTGCATCGTCGAGATTTCGTAGTAACATTCGTGAACACAAGCCTGCCTTTTGGCAGTGTGGGGTTTTGCGTGACGGCTTTCCCGTCACATTTCCGAATCGGAGGACTTCATGGACGATCGGGCCCTGGGTGATTCCTCGACAGCGACGGCCAATTCTCAGCCTACGCAACTTTCGCAAAGCTGCCGAGGCGTCTGGGTTTTAACCGCGTATGGCATTTCTGGATTGGTGCTGTTTGGCGTGCTGGTTTACTACTTTTCAACTTACGTGACCCATTAGGAGTATTCGGGCGGCGGCGTTCTTGTGCGATAGGTTAGCTGGCTGCGCTATGTTCGGAGGGAACAGTTCCAGCGTGGGTGTGCGTCGCGTCGGACTCGGTGCGCGCCAGGTCGAGATCGCGGTGTAGAAGGTCAAGTATCACCATCGGCAGCTCTCTTCCCCATTCATCCAACTCCTCTTCGCTCCAATTGCCATTTAAGCGAATGGAGTCGGACAGGTCTTCGGGAAAAGCCAGACGGTACTCGCCTTCGCGTTCGAGGATGTCTCCGATTTCGCGTCCAGTAGCCAGGTCAAAGACGCGGCGACGCGAACGTCCCTGGTCATTGATAAAGGCCAGTAAAACTTCGCCATGCTCCTCAAAATTGGACCGATAATACCAGGCCTGGCTCGCCTCGAATTTGGGATGAGGCCGACGGCGCTTTGGGGCGGCGACGGTTTCCACAGGTTTGTCGTGGGTGGGATCGTGGTAAAGGATCCGCTGGCAGGAATCGCAGAACACCACGTCTGTTCCTGCCCGAACTTCGTTGTAGGTTTGAGGACGAAGCATTACCTGGCAAGCAAGACACTTGTGATCCTGCACCTCGGAAATACCGGTGCCCCGGTGCTTGGACACGCGATCATAGTGCCGGAGGAGATCAGCACCGACGCCGGAGCGCAGGGTATCTCGCGTGGCGGTCCACTCGGCTAACTGCTTTTCGTCTTCGGCCGTCAGCCGGCGAGCTTCGGTTTTTTCCTTTTCAATCTCTGCGGTCTCTTCTTTGAGTTCACGCTCAGCCGCCTTGACATCTTTTTCCCGTGCTTCCGCGTTGACCATTAGTTCGAGGATCTTGTCCTCGTTGATGCGGATGTCCTGCTCGGCAAACTGGATCTCGTGCAGCAACGCTTTATATTGCTCGTTAGTCTTCACTTCGAGCGACTGATCGCGGTATTTGGAGATTCTCTGCTGCAGGTCCTGGATCGCGGTTTCGTATTTGCGGCGGGCTGCTTCATCACCTTTGATGGCAGCTTTTGCCTTCTCCAGCGCGGTCTTCGTCCCGGCCAGCTTGGCCTCAATCGCCGTTACCCGCTTTGGTAAGGCAGCAATTTCCTCTTTGAGGCGAAGGATTTCCCGATCGACCTTCTGCAATTCGATGAGGTTCTGGACGTCTGGGAGCATCGGAGCAGGAACTAAACCAATTTTAGCATGTCGACAGCGGCCTAGAGCGGCCATGCGAGCGTATCCAACTTCCAAAGAGCGCCAAAATGGGGGCAACCCGGACGATCTCGCTGGTTCCAGTTATGGACTTTTGGCTAGGCCTCGCCTACCTGGGTACCGTGTTGAAAATGGTATTGCAGGATTTTTGCCGCCAGAGCGGGGCTCATGGCGGGAGTTTCGGCGGCGACGGTACGCACGACCTCGCCTCGGCACAGCACTTCGGTGGACGCCAAGCCCGCGATCTCCGCCGGCAAGACCAGATTGATCTCAAGCTGAGCGCTCGGAGCGATTGGTTCTTCCGCACGGAACAAGAGGCCGGAGCGGCTGATGTTCTCCGTAGTTCCCAGTCTCCAGTCCTGCTGCCCAAGCTGACGGTATCGCAAGGGCAAGTTGAGCTTGAATCGTTGTGCGCGAAAGGGCGCTGGGTTTCGTCTTGCTGAGGATAATTCGGTTGAAGCTGCCGACATGACGGCCTCCTGAGCAACTGGTGTGTCAAGCGCCTGTCGTACTCTGGCCCGGAGTGCGGGTAGGGTAAAAGGCTTTTGCAAAAGGTTGATTCCCGGTTCGAGCGTGCCATTGTGGCCGATAGCGTTTTCGGTGTAGCCGGACATGTACAGTACCCGAGTTTCCGAACGAGCTGCGGTGATCCGCTGGGCCAACTCGCGGCCGTTCATCCCCGGCATGATCACGTCGGTGAGGAGCAAGTGAATGGGACCGGAATGGGCGCTTGAAATTTGCAGTGCAACGTTGGGATCGGCGGCCTCAAACACGGTATACCCCTGCGCTTGCAGGAATTGCTGAGTGAGTTCGCGGACTGTGCTCTCGTCTTCTACGAGGAGGATGGTTTCCTGGCCGTGCGCGGCTTGGGACAGCAGCACAGGCGGTTGCGGAGCTATAGCTTCTCCCGCGGCACTTACGCGAGGGAGATAGACCTTGAAGGTTGTTCCTTTATTGAGCTCGCTGTAAACCCAGATGTAGCCGCCGCTTTGCTTGACGATGCCGTAGACCGTGGAGAGCCCCAATCCTGTCCCTCTTTTGCCTTTAGTCGTAAAAAACGGCTCAAAGATATGCGTTTGGGTGTCGGGGTCCATGCCAACGCCGGTATCGCTGACCGCGATCATGACGTACTCGCCGGGTTCTACTCCGGCATGGGTGCGGGTGTAGCTTTCGTCCAGCCGCACATTGGCGGTTTCGATGACAAGATTTCCGCCATTTGGCATGGCATCGCGGGCGTTGACCGCCAGGTTCATGATCACCTGCTCGATCTGGCCGGGATCGGCTTTTACCAGTCCAAGCTCGCTTCCCGGAATCATGACCAGATCGATGTCTTCGCCAATGAGTCGAGTGAGCAGTTTCAGGTTTTCAGTTACCACCCCGTTGAGATCGAGCAGCTTAGGCGCGAGCATCTGCTTGCGGCTGAATGCTAGGAGCTGAACGGTCAGCGAGGTAGCGCGCTTTGCAGCTTTGGCGATCTCCTGAGCTGGACCGCGCACGGCCGGGTCCGGGCCTATGCGTTCCAGCAGGAATTCGCAGTAGCCGGAGATGACCATCAGAAGATTGTTGAAGTCATGAGCGATGCCGCCAGCCAGACGACCAACGGCTTCCATCTTCTGAGCCTGCCGGAGTTGCTGTTCGAGGACACGGTGCTCGGTTATGTCTTCGGCGAATAGCTCAAAGAAGGTTGTATTTTTCTCGTCGTGAATGGTGCGTCCGGAGAGGCGCGCGAAGATCGTGCTACCGTCTTTGCGAAGCCATTCGGCAATGAGCCCGGTGAAGCGCTGGGAGGACCGAAAATAATCGGCCGCTGTGAACCACTGTTGGGACTCAGCATAGAGCGTAGGCAGGCTGCGGCCCACGAGTTCGGAGGCCGAGGTGTAGCCCAACATCGAGACCAGTGCGGGATTTGCGCTGAGTAGCTGTCCGGCGGCGTCGCAGCGGCAGATTCCGTAGGGAGCATTGGTCACGAGTGAACGAAAATTGACTTCCGACCGCCGTAACCCCTCCTGCGCGGAGCGGAGCGCGGCGTTGAACCAGCAGATCAACAGCGCAACGAAAACGAAAAGAGTGAGATGTATGATGGCTTTGCGGTACTCGGCCGGCGAGTGTCCTTCGGCGAGAGAAAAATAGCTGCTGACGGTCAAAGCGAATGAGGTTGCGACCAGTCCTGGCTTCCAGCCGCCATACCAGGCGCTGACCATGATCGCGACCGCGAAGACCAGTAAACGGCTTTCCACCAGATCGGAAAGCATCAGCGCGGGAATTAACGCGAGAATGACGCTGAGCACAGCGACGCCGTATCGGAGAACCGGTGCCCGAGACGGAGAAATGTGTCGTGTGCGGAAAAGGGGGAGCCGCATACAAATTCAATTTATTTCCCGCAAGCGCACCCCGCGAGTTACAGGAGTACATGCGGGAACCGCTAAGTGGGCGCTGGCCAGAAGGACAAGCCCATCAGGACGATGGCGTGCGCTGAATGTACAACAACGGAGTATGTGAATTGTCGCGCCGGGGAGTTTTTCTGTATTCCGAACCAATACTGGTAACGAAGGTGCGGTTGGAATTAGGATTACGTTCCAAATCCTATGAATATCGGCTTGTTTGGCGGGACGTTTGATCCGATTCACCTCGGACATACAGCCTTGGCACGGGCAGCAAGGGAGCGGTACGAACTGGGACGGATCTATTTCGTTCCTGCCAACGTTCCACCGCACAAGCAGACCCAGCGGACCGCGTACGCGCACCGTTACGCCATGGTGGTGCTGGCGACAATGGGCGAGAAGGCTTTCTTACCTTCTTTGCTTGAAGGACCCGAGACGGTGCTACCCGAAGTAAGGGCAAGGAAGGGTGAGGGTAGCCGCGGTGTTCCACGGGCCAATTACACAATCGATACGGTGCGGCGGCTGCAACCAGTGTTAAAGAGGGCGGACCGATTATTTTTCTTGATCGGTATCGACGCCTTTCGTGATATTGCCAAATGGCATGAAGCGGAAGCATTGCTGCGCGCCTGCGAGTTCATCGTTGCGAGCCGCCCCGGATATTCCTTAGCTGACATTGCGAATGCCTTGCCGCAGTCACTGCGCCCCAAAGCCGAGGTGACCAAGCCTTTTTCCAAGCAACCGGCAAAGGGAGATTTGGTGCTGCCCGGGGCAACAATTCACCTGTTGGAAAATGTGCAGCAGAACATATCAGCAACCGCGATTCGTGAAGCCGTGGCCCATAAACGCGCGTTGACCAAGTATGTGGACGCCAGCGTCGCTGAGTACATCAAGAAGATGGGGTTGTACACTCACTAACCGCGGATCATGGCCTGACTTGGTCATCGTTACCTCGATTAGAATGGAGCACGAATGCCCGGAAGGCTGCGGACCAGGACTGCATGAAGAAAAATGATGTGAAGCGACAGGTAGCAGAGGCGATCAATGCCTGCCAGGAAAAAAAGGCGGAGGAAATCACAATACTCGAGCTGGAGAAAGGATCGGGGGCATTTACTGACTACTTTGTTGTGTGCAGCGGAACCAACCCACGACAGATCCAGGCGATTTCCGACGAAGTGGAAGAACGGTTGAAGAAATCAGGCATGCGGCCGACGCATGTCGAAGGTTACAAGCAGGCGGACTGGGTGCTGCTCGACTACGTGGATTTCGTAGTGCATATTTTTTCAGAGAAATCGCGCAGATTTTACGATCTGGAGCGGCTCTGGAAGTCTGCCAAGAGGCTGGAATCATCAGATCTGACGGGCGCTAAAACTCGGCGGGCTACTCGGCGAAGCGCACCGCGAAAACGGGCCTAATTCAGCAATTATGAGTGCAAGTGAAAGATCTTCACCGCAGTGGGGATCGTCCTACCGTCTCATTGCCTCCGAAAGATGGAAGGCGAAGTCAGCGGCCATGGGCCGCGACGTCACCAACACGCTTGTCGACTATGCTCAACCGCAAACCGGCATGACGGTTTTGGATCTGGCTAGCGGCACAGGAGAGCCTGCGATTACGATCGCGTCGCGAGTTGGACGCGAGGGGCATGTCACCGCTTTAGATCTGAGTTCAGAGCTACTGGAGATTGCCACCGGTCGAGCCCGCGACCGAGGACTTACCAATGTTTCGACTCAGCAGGCCGACGCCCACCAGTTGCCTTTCCCGGAAGAAAAGTTTGATCTGGTGACAAGCCGATTTGGGGTAATGTTTTTCGAAGAGGTGGTTGGGGCGCTTCGTGAGGTCTATCGTGTGCTCAAGCCCGGAGGCCGGGCTTGCTTTCTGGCTTGGGGGCCATTCGAACAACCTTATTGGCAGAGCACCATGGGCATTGTTGCGAGGCATGTGGGAGGTCCAGCATTGAATCCCGGTGGGCCGGATCCATTCAAATTCTCCAAGCCGGGAAGTCTCTCCTCGGTCCTGAGGGATGCCGGGTTCGAGCAGATTGACGAGCAAACGAAGAAGGTTCGGTGGAGTTGGCCGGGTACAGCTGAGGAGGTGTGGGAGCAGGCGCGCGCCGTGTCTACGCCCTTCCTCCAGCTTCTGGAGCGTGTGCCGGCGGGGAAATGGGACGAAATAAATGCTGAGGTTCATCAGGCTGTGAACCGTTATCGCGAAGGAGACACGATTAATTTCGGCGCCGTGGTTGTGCTCGCATCGGGAACAAAAAAGTAGATTCAACGTGCGGGGCTTTGAGCGGAGACGTAAAGCTTGCGCACGAGCAAGTCCTTAATGGTTTCATTCGACGATGAAATTCAAAGTCGCATGGATCGGCAAAACGAAAGAACCGGCCATCCGGATGCTGACAGATGAATATCTGAAGCGACTTGGGCGGTTCTCCGATGTGGAAGCGGTTACGCTCAAGGACGAATCTGCTCTCCTGAAACTCTGCTCGCGTGATGCACGTGGGCGGTACACGCTAGTACTACTCGATGCCCGCGGAAAACAACTTACATCGGAGGAATTCGCAAGCTGGCTCCGTGGGCACTTGGAGGGTTCCTCGTCGCCACTATTGTTTGCAGTGGGCCCGGCGGATGGCCTCAGCGACGAGGCTCGGCATACTGCGACATTCCTTGTGTCACTCGGCAAGATGACAATTGCTCATGAGCTGGCTCGAGTCGTGTTGCTTGAGCAACTTTACCGCGCGTTCACGATCATGAAAGGGCATCCCTACCATTCGGGGCATTAAGCCAGAAACAGGTAAAATCAAGGCCGGCCAACATGTCAGATGTGCGTCGTGGTTTGATCATCGTGAATACTGGGCCGGGGAAGGGCAAGACCACGGCCGCAATGGGCACGGCATTACGAGCTGTGGGGCAAGGCATGCGTGTGCTGATGTTACAGTTTCTGAAAGGGTCCTGGCATTACGGGGAACTTGATGCGGTTCAGGCCTTCGGCGACAGATTCGTGATGAAACAGATGGGTCGGGGATTTGTGAAAGTTGGAGCCGAAAAACCTGACGCAGAAGATGTTCGTCTGGTCGAGCAGGCGTGGGCCGAGGCCGAACAAGCCATCCAATCTGGAAGTTGGGATTTGGTGATTTTGGACGAGATCAACTACGCCATCAGCTACGGCATGTTGGATCCGGCTAAGGTGGTGAATACGCTGCAGAAGAAGCCGGAGATGGTGCACGTGATCTTGACGGGACGGAATGCGCATCCGACAATCGTTGAATTGGCTGATACAGTGACGGAAATGCGGCAGGTGAAGCACGCCTATGAGAAGGGCGTGATGGCGCAGAGGGGAATCGAATACTAGTAGCGAGTAGGGGGGTGTTAACTAGCTACTAGCTGCTGACTACCAACTACCATCATATGACTTGGTTCAAGCGACAATCCGGAGAACTGGACACCTCTGGCGAGAAGAAGGTACGCACCGAGGGGCTGTGGGTCAAGTGCGACGAATGCCGGCAAATCATTTGGAAAAAAGATCTGGAAGACAACCTTAACGTTTGTCCAAAGTGCGGGCGGCATTTCCGGATCGACGCGCGAACGCGGCTGGCGCTGTTGCTGGACGAGGGCCAATACGAGACGTTTGACAGCAATCTCGCCTCGACCGACCCGCTTGGATTCGTGGATCTGAAGTCCTACGCTTCCCGCCTGGAACAGGCTAAAGCTGAAACCGGCCTGACGGATGCAGTGATAAACGCCCGCGGCAAGCTGAACGGCAGACCGGTGATTGTGAGCGCTATGGAGTATGCGTTCATCGGCGGAAGTATGGGAGCGGTGGTAGGAGAGGCGATTACGCGTGCGATTGAGCAATCGATTCAGACCAAAGCCCCTCTGATTATCGTCTCGGCATCTGGCGGGGCCCGCATGATGGAAGGGGTGGTGAGCCTCATGCAGTTGGCCAAAATTTCAGCGGCACTCGCCCGCCTGGACGAGACAAGGGTACCCTACGTGTCAGTTCTTACGGATCCGACGACCGGAGGTGTGACCGCCTCCTTCGCGACGCTCGGTGACTTGAATATCGCTGAACCCGGTGCTTTGATCGGATTTGCCGGCCCTCGGGTGATCGAGCAGACGATTCGGCAGAAGCTGCCGCAAGGCTTTCAACGGAGTGAGTTCCTCCTGCAACATGGCATGCTGGATGCCGTGGTTCCGCGCAAAGAGATGAAACCGTATATTGCACGCGCCTTGGATTTCATGACTCCAGCGGCTGCCTGAAGAAGCTGTCGAAGATTTGCGCAAGCCGTGACAGCTTCCCTTTGTGGACACAGGCCGGTATCCAACTTGGGGTATTGAGCGCTTCAGGGCTGCTTTGGCAAATCCAGCGCGGGATTGCGCGCAAAAAAATTGACTGGGCGCAGCTCAAACTGGTGCCAGATTGTCGGCATGACCGGCCAATCTTCCGAATGCGGCACGTGGTGGAAGCCCATCGTGTACCACAGCACAATGTCCGTGTTTTCGATCTCGCGATTCCCTTTTGTCCAGGTCGGCAATCCGTCACCGCCCTTGCTTTGCATGGGATAATCACCCGCCGCGTAGCGTTCCTTTTCGTTATAAGGCGTCACCCACACTTGATAATCGGTAAAACCCGCGCGCTGCTGAGGATAATCTTCTGGCACCAACAAGGAAACGGCGTTGTCCTCCGGCATCAGTTCATAGCTCACCGGATATCCCAGGGGGCTCTTCACGTTAGGATTGACCACGCGCCAAATTTCCGGCTGTTCCATGCTCATTCGCAGTTTTGCCTGCTGTTCCGTCTTGGCTACTTCCGGTTCGGCCGTCCACAAGCTTTTGCGTGGCGAACTTGCCGGCAACCGCTTCACGCTCAGCCGGTCCCGCACAAAACTGTTCGCTGTTCCGTCCACATCGAAATCCAGCCGGTAAGAAAAGTAGTGATCGTGGTCTACGCCGACGGTATTCTCCGCGATAAATCGCCCGTAAGTGTCCTCCTTCAGCGCAGCAGAATCGGCGGCCGTATGGCCCTTCACTCCTTTCACCTCATCCAGGCCGGTGGCGCCTGCGCGCACGCAAATCGTCCCATCCTGCCGGAACACCCAGTCAAATGCATAATCGTAGTTCCCAAACGTGCCGATCGTGCGCAGCACCAGATCGCGCGCTCTCCTGCTCTCCACTACCTTGCCGTCGTGTCGCCAAGCGATGTCCCCTGCAGACTGTTCGAAGAGGCAGGCCGCCCTCGGTTTCAACTGGGGAATTCCCTTGTGGTCGGCGTAGACCTGGTCAAAATAAACCGCATTCTCCGGACAGTCTGCTCCTGGCTCGAGCGAACTTGAGAATCCGTCGGCAAACTCCCCGGCGTCGAAGAATGTCCTGGCATACCAAGCTACGTCCGGATCCATGTACGGCACAAACATTTCCGACAGTGAGCCCTCATAAAGAATTGATCGGAGCTTGTCCCCGTCGAGATATCGAACATTGCTCACGACCAATCCCACTCGCCGGTCAATCCGAAAATGGAAGTTCCACTTTTGCCAGCTCACCGTCTGGCCATCTAAGCGAAAGCTCGGCCCCATCGGTTGCTGCACCGAAATCGCGGTTGGAATCTCGCGCAACGCCCCCACCGATCCGACATCGAAATTTGCCGGTGCTTGCGGCACGGGCACGACTCCGGTATCGATCACCCGCAATACTTTTTTCTCGTTCACATCCCACATGATCGTAATGCCTTCGATCGGCCGTCCCCAGCCCTCCCAGGCGCCGTGTATGTCGGCGCAGTGCACGCGCATGAGTCGCCGTCCTTGCTCCTCGGGCGTAGCGAAATAGCCTGCACCATAGCCGTCGCAGTGCACCGTAAGATAGTCGGTGATGCCCCTGCGTTTCATAACCGCCTGCCAGTCGGCATTTGCTTTGACGGCTTCATCAATCCCGGCTTCTTCTATTTCGCTTTCGGCAAGGTTGGGCTGCACTCCCGGGATCTCCGTCCAGGAAACCACTCTCTTGCCGCTGACGTCGACAACCGCTTCAAACGTTTGCGGCCCTTGTTTGACGACCACTAACGCTTCTCGCCGCATAGCCTGTCCCTGCTTCCACGCCAGCACTTCCTCTTTCGGCGGCTCTTTCAACTGGATGAGCGGGAAGCGCGTGTTTGCGTCCACTTTGCCTGAGCCTTTCAGCGTGTCATAAACGGTCCAGTGCTCCGGCGCGGTCAACCCGTCCATCGGATGTTTAGCGCTTTGCGCACTCGCTGAACGCACCATCACCGCAAGCAGGGCGAACAACATCAGACTGCCGAGGATCACCACGTTGCGAGCGCAATCGCGGTAGGCAGAATTGAAGCGCAAGCGCCGGAATGCTTCCAACCTGGAGACACAGTGACGAATGCTGCTCATGGTGCGTTACCTCCCTTTAGGTGTAAAGCAAGGGCCTTGATCACCACCGTGCAATGAAGGCGAGTATCCGGTCCGGATAGCCTCGTTCATCCCGCCATCGCCATGCCGGCGGAACGATTTTCTACCGGCCAAATTTCCTCTCGATAAACGCCGTTCGGGTCGCGCCATTATAGCCCTACGTGCACGTTCTGCGGACGCGGCACTCCTAACCCGAGTATCGGGCAATTCAGAAGTGCGTGGGAATGCCCCCTCACTCTTGAGAACAGGCGTTTGCGCTGGTGTGAGTCATTTCTTCGCTCTACGCAACGGGAAAAGAGTCTGGCCCGACAGCGGCAACCCCGTACGACAGCGGTGGGCAGGTGTACTGTTGTCTGTCACGCTTAAGCTGCTGTTTTCCCTTCTAGATGCCCGCGTTCTACCGACTACCTGCCATATCTAGCCAAACAAGCCGAAACTGATAAGCTAAAAGCTGATATTTGCAAGCTCATGGCCGAAAGCTCATACCAAGTGGCAATCGCACGGATGTACGCCCTGGGCCACGAGTTGGCCCACGCACCCGAGCGTAAATTCGACCTGGCGCATATGCGAGTGCTGCTGGCAGCGCTGAACAATCCCGAAAAGCGCTTTCCCGCGGTACTGATTGCCGGAACCAATGGCAAGGGATCGACGGCTGCAACGCTGGCTTCGATTCTTCGGGCCGCCGGCCTGCGCACCGGTCTGTACACATCACCCCACCTGATGCGGATCAATGAGCGGATTCGCATTAACGGCAGAGAAATCGCCGATGACGATTTCGCGTTGTTGCATGACGTGGTTGACCGGACGGCGGAGCGGCTTGTGGAAGAAGGGGAACTGCCCTGGCATCCGAGCTTTTTTGAGATGCTGACCGCGATCGCGTTCGAGTACTTCGCCCAGAACAAGGTGGATTTCGGTGTTTTGGAGGTCGGGATGGGCGGCAGGCTGGATGCGACCAACGTAGTGGATCCGAGTGTCAGCGTTATCACGGACATTTCGCTGGATCACCAAAAATTCCTCGGCGATACGGTGACCGAGATTGCTCGAGAGAAGGCGGGAATCATCCGGCGCGGCGGAATTGTGGTCACGCTGCCCCAGTTGCCGGAAGCAAACGATGTCCTAGGGAATGTGATCCTTGAAATGGGTGCGAAAGCGGTCACTGCTGTACCTTATGTACCACCGGTCTCGCCGGGCAGCACACGATACTTCGACCCGAACACCCAGAGTCAACTCTGCCCGTTATCTCGCTATCCGCTGCAGGTGATGGGCAAGCAAATCCTGGTGGAAAGCCCGCTGTTTGGACGACATCAGTTGCGCAATGTGGCGCTCGCGATCGCTGCGGCTGACGAAGCAGGCAAGCAGGGTTTTGATATCACTCCGGAAGCGATTGAGCGCGGAATTCGCGAGACGCATTGGCCGGGGCGATTTCAGGTTGTGCCTTCGCGGGGCGGAAGCGCCGAATACGTGTTCGATGTTGCTCACAACCCCGCAGGTGTCTGGGCGCTGCGGTCCAGTCTCTCGTTGTGTTATGAGGATCGGCCACTCGCGTTTATTTTCGGCGCTATGCGTGACAAAGCCATTGGCGAAATGGCAGAGATTTTGTTTCCGTTGGCAGAGCAAGTCATCGTCACTCGGGCGGATAATCCGCGTTCGGCCACGGCGGAGGAGATCCGGGAGGCTGCCGTTCGGGTTTCGAGCAACATCACATCGGCTGAGAGTGTTTCTGAGGCGCTCGCTCAGGTGGCTGGCTTGAGCCAGCCTTTCGTGGTGGTGGTTACCGGTTCGATCTACATTGTGGGTGAGGCCATGAGGCAACTGGAGGTAAAAGTTTAAAATTGCCAGAAGTGAATTCATCGGTAGAAGAAGAATCTCGAAGTTCGGCGGCGCTGCCAAACTCAAGTGTTGAGGCTGGCGGTCTTTCCATCCGGGATCAACCTCGAACACAGCCGGCCAAATACGGTTTTTTTAGCCGTCTCCGTTCATACTTCATCTTCGATCCACTCATCTGGTTGTACACCGTGGTTTGTGGAGTAGTTTCAGTTCCGGTTTCATTATTCGGGGACAAAGAGCGAATCCTGCATCAGTTTGCGCGATTCTGGTCACAACTGATCATGAAGACAATTTCCTCGCCGGTGACAGTTAGTGGGCTGGACAAAATCGACATGTCGAAGCCCCACGTTTATGCGGTAAATCATGCCTCCGCATTGGACATTCCGGTGCTTTATGTGTATCTGCCGTTTCAGTTTCGAATCGTTTTCAAAAAAGAGCTACTCTCCTACCCGGTGATCGGATGGCACCTGAAACGTTCGGGCCAGGTGTGCATCAACCAACAGGCGCCCTCACATTCAATTGCCAGCATTCGCTCGGCCTTAAAAAGTCTCAAGGCGGGCATGCCACTGGTAATTTTTCCCGAGGGTGGACGTACGCCCGACGGACGGATCCGTCCTTTCCTTCCCGGGGCGTTTTTTCTGGCGATCAAGGCGCAGGTCGACATCGTGCCGGTGGCGCTGGTGGGGACCTACGAGTTGCTTCCCATGAACACATATCACATCAAATGCCGCCCTCTGGAAATGCGAGTCGGGGGACCGATTTCAACCAGCGGATGTGATTTACATCACATGGAAGACCTGTCGGCAAAAGTGCAAAAGGCGCTGGAAGACTTGTATTATCGGTGAAATTTGCTTTACTCCAATTGACCACTCGCAGGTGTTGTCACCGACACTGACATTTTCTTTCCTCTGGTTCATAATCTCCGCCGGAGGAATTCATGATGCTCCGTTCTCTTACATTGTTCTTGTTGGTGCCTTTTCTAGCCCAAGCACAAGGTTCCGCAAAGCCGACCATCACTGAAGCTGACGAATTCATGAAGCAGGCCGAGGTACGGCTTAACGAACTTACGGTTAAGGCTTCACGAGCTGACTGGGTAAAGCAAAATTTCATTACCGACGATACTGAGGCGCTGTCAGCCGACGGGCAGGACCAGCTCACGGCCGCTACAACCGAACTGGTCGATCAGGCGAAGCGCTTCGATGGATTGCAGATGCCAACCGCGCTGGCACGGAAATTTATGCTGCTCAAGCTCAGCCTAGCCGCTCCCGCGCCTCACGATCCGGTTTTGCGCAAAGAGATGACCGCGATTGCTTCTTCGCTCGACGGTGACTACGGCAAAGGCAAGTACTGCCGCAAACCCGACGATTGCCTCGACATCACGGCAATCGAAAAAATTATGGATACGAGTCGCGATCCGAATGAGCTGAAAGATCTTTGGGTCGGCTGGCACAAGGTGGGCGCTCCTATGCGGCAGCGTTATGCCCGATTCGTCGAGCTCTCGAACCAGGGTGCGCGCGAAATTGGTTTCAAAGACGTCGGCGCGATGTGGCGTGCGGGATATGACATGCCACCCGAGCAGTTTAGCGCTGAATTGGACCGGCTCTGGGAACAGGTGCGCCCGCTGTATCTCTCGCTCTATACATTCGTGCGCGCTCGATTGTCGCAGCATTACGGTCCCGGCGTTGTTCCGCCCGACAAGCCTCTACGAGCTGATCTCTTGGGCAATCCCTGGGCACAGGCATGGGGCAACATTTTTCCGCTGCTTGGTCTGCCAGAAAATAGTCGCGGTTTCGACTTAACCGAGCTGCTGCAAGCCAAGAAACTCGACGCTCAAGGCATGGTGCACTACGGCGAGAATTTTTATAAATCTTTGGGATTTGCACCAGTGCCGCAGACTTTCTGGGAACGGTCTCTGTTCACGAAGCCGCGCGATCGTGACGTGGTTTGCCATGCCAGCGCATGGGACATCGACAACAAAGACGATTTGCGGGTGAAAATGTGCATTCAGATTCGCGACGTAGACTTCGTTACGATTCATCACGAACTGGGACACAACTTTTATCAGCGCGCCTACAACAGCCAGCCGTTTCTTTTCGAGACTGGCGCCAACGACGGTTTCCACGAAGCCATCGGGGACACAATCGCCTTGGCGGTGACGCCCGAATATCTGAAACAAATTGGATTGCTGAATAACGTACCCTCGCCGGAAGCAGATATTCCGCTGCTGTTGAAAACAGCGCTCGACAGAGTCGCGTTCTTGCCGTTCGGGCTTCTGATTGATCAGTGGCGGTGGAAAGTGTTTTCCGGTGAAATCACTCCTGCCGATTACAACAAAGCCTGGTGGGAGCTGCGGCTGAAATATCAGGGAGTGGTGCCTCCGGTTGCGCGGAGTGAAGCGGATTTCGACCCTGGCGCCAAGTATCACGTAGCCAGCAACACGCCCTATATGCGGTATTTCCTGGCGTATATTCTGGAATTTCAGCTCTACCGCGCGATGTGCAAAGAAGCGGGTTACACCGGACCTTTGCATCAGTGCACGTTTTATCAATCAAAGGCAGCCGGTGCGAAATTGAACAAGATGCTTGAGATGGGAGCCAGCAAACCATGGCCTGACGAACTCGAGGTCTTGACCGGACAACGAGAAATGGATGCCAGCGCAATTCTGGATTACTTTGCCCCGTTGAAGAAGTGGCTCGACGAGCAGAATAAGGGGATGAAGGTGGGCTGGTAGATGAGTGAGGCCGGAACGATGAACCTGCAATGCATGGTCGATCTCGCACGGGCGTACAAGGCCGGTCCTCAGATTGCACGGGTGCTAAGCGAGCAGTGGTGCAAACGGGAGCTATACTGTCCGGCTTGCGATTCTGACCACCTAGAGCAGACAAAGGCCAATACGCCAGCAGTCGATTTTGCTTGTCCAAAATGTAAGCAGTTATTCCAATTAAAGAGTCGGCGAGGCTGGAATCCGAGAAAAATTCCCGACGCCGGATACGACGCCATGTTGCGTGCCATAGGCGCCGATAAGACTCCAAATCTGCTCGTTCTTCAATACTCCAGCACTTGGCTGGTCGAGAACCTCTTATTGATTCCCCGTGTCTTCTTCACGAAGAGCGTCATCGAGAAGCGCAGCCCCTTGGGCCCGAACGCAGAGCGTGCCGGTTGGGTCGGGTGCAACATACTGTTGGCCCAGATACCTAGCGACGGGAAGGTCGCTGTTGTTGCCGACGGGGTTGCTATACCAGAGCTGCGTGTGCGCGAGGAATTTTCGCGGGTCCGTAAGCTGGCTGAAGTTCCGCCCTCAATGAGGGGCTGGACTGTCGACGTGCTGAATATGGTCCGTCGCCTAGGAAAGGGTCAGTTCACGTTGCAAGAGCTTTACGAATTCGAGCACGATCTCAAGGCGTTACACCCTGGCAATAGGAACGTTCGACCCAAGATAAGGCAGCAACTCCAAATCTTGCGCAACATGGGGATGTTGGAGTTTGTTACCCCAGGACGATACGTGGTGCGGAAATAGCCATTAGGCCAGTGGTCTGGTAGACAGCGAGCAGGCAACCGGGCGTCATCTCGCCCGGGTCTTTCATTGCCCCTAATTCGCCGAAAGAGCGGCTGTTGGCTGGAGCCTATCGACTTCAGTTCCCCCGGAGTGGGGGAGTCCTCGCTTTTGTGGGGAACAATCTCGTGGTTGCAGTTCGGGCAGCGGTCGTCACACATACAGTCCCAGACGATACTCCATTCTGTGCCGTCGTCAGGGCATCGGTAGTGATTAATGAACTGTGATACAGGCATGAGTCATCGCTCCATTCTTGGGATCGGTTGCTCGAGAATCCCGATCATGACTCGGTCGCACAACTATCACCCTTCGAGGACTCTTCTACTCTAATTGAGTCCCTTATGTACAGTGGCTTCCCAAAACGGGAAGTATCAAGTTAAAAAGGTTGTTCGCCGAGCCGCCCGATCCGTAAAGAAGGCCTGCGAAGGTTGTTTTATACTTGATTCTCTTCATGTCAGACAGCATTCACGTCAAGCTTCCCGATGGGACCTCCAAGGAGGTCCCCAAGGGGACGACTGCCCTTGAGGTAGCTAAAAGTATCAGTCCGCGACTAGCTGATGCCGCACTGGTGGCCAAAACGAATGGCGATCTCATCGACCTCGCGCGGCCGCTCGAAAAAGACACCGATCTGCGCATACTGACGGACAGAGATCAAGAAGCATTGCCAGTTTACCGACATTCTTCGGCGCATCTTCTGGCGGCTGCCGTGCTTGAGTTGTTTCCCGAAACCAAGCTGGGGCATGGTCCGGCCACGGAAAGCGGCTTCTTTTACGATTTCTATCGTCCAACTCCTTTCACTCCCGAGGACCTGGAGAAAATCGAAAAGAAGATGCAGGAGTTGGTGCAACAGAATATCCCCTATGCACGCGAGTTCCTACCGCGGCAGGAAGGTCTGGCGGAGTTCAAAAAAGACGGCGATTTCATGAAATGCCACTTCATCGAGCAATTCACCAAGCCCGATGAAAAGATTTCGATTTATCGCACTGGCAAGTTCACCGATTTCTGCCGCGGGCCGCACATACCTTCGACGGGAAAAATCAAGGCGTTCAAGCTGATCAATATCGCTGGCGCCTACTGGCTGGGAGATGAGAAGAATCCGCAGCTGCAGCGCATTTACGGCACGTCGTTCTTTTCGAAAAAAGACCTGGACGAGTTCCTCCATAAACAGGAGGAAGCCAGGAAGCGCGACCATCGCGTGCTGGGAAAACAGCTCGATCTGTTCTCGATTCAGGAATTGGCCGGGCCGGGACTGATTTTCTGGCATCCGAAAGGCGGCATCATCCGCAAGGAGATGGAAGACTGGATGCGCGATCAGTACATCAAGCGCGGCTATTCGCTCGTGTACACGCCGCACGTAATGCGGCGGCAGCTCTGGGCGACTTCCGGCCACGAAGGCTATTACTCGCAGAATATGTTCGACGTCATGGAATTGGATGACGCCGAGTACCGGCTCAAGCCAATGAATTGTCCGGGGCACATCCTGATCTACCAGGATTCTTTGAAGTCGTATCGCGACTTGCCGGTGCGCCTGGGTGAACTGGGCACGGTGTACCGGTACGAGCGGTCGGGAGTCATGCACGGATTATTGCGAGTCCGCGGATTCACGCAGGATGACTCGCACATTTTCTGCACGCCCGAGCAGATTGAGAGTGAGGTCGAGGGCTGTCTCGACTTTGCGCTCGATGTGCTTAAAGATTTCGGCTTTGATGACTTTCAGACCGAGCTTTCGACTTGGAATCCGGAGGATCAGAAGAACTTTGTCGGCAGCCCGGATCAATGGAATTCGGCGACGCAATCGCTTGAAAACGTGCTGAAGCGGCGAAAGATTGATTACAAAACCATTCCCGGCGAAGCTGCGTTTTATGGTCCCAAAATCGACATAAAACTTGTGGATGCGATTGGGCGGCTTTGGCAGCTTTCGACCATCCAGGTCGACTTTAATCTGCCGCAGCGTTTTCACCTGGAATATGTGGCGGAGGATGGCACTCGCAAGCAGCCGGTCATGGTTCATCGGGCACTGTTCGGCTCGATCGAGAGATTCTTTGGTGTGTTGATTGAGCACTATGCGGGAGCATTTCCGGTTTGGCTATCGCCGGTGCAGACGGTCGTGATCCCGATCGCCGAGCGACACGTAGAATACGCGAATAAGGTTGCCGATCAACTTAAAGCAGCTGGAGTTCGGGTCGATGTCGATTCTCGCAACGAAAAAATGAATGCAAAGATTCGCGAGCATGCGCTGCAAAAAGCTCCGTTCCTGCTGGTGGTGGGGGACAAAGAAGCCGAATCAGGCAAAGTGAATGTGCGGAGTCGCGGCAAAGAAAAGACGGAAGACATGCCGGCAACCGAGTTCGTCGAGAAAATCCGGAAGCTGATTTCGGAAAGGAAGCCCACGTTGTAGGCCGACAAACCTGCCTTTTTCAGTTGTCCATAGTGACCAGGCTCGATCGGTGACGAGGCATGAAGGGGCGATCGGCGATCTGGCCATCAAACTTCCGCGCCCAGCGGCCAGGAATCGCCGTTCCGCATGATGGGCAGGTTCCTTCGGGCGTGAGCCGATATTCTTTAATGAAATAGCCGTAGCGGCGGACCAGCATTTCGCCGCAGCGATGGCAATTTGTGTTTTCGTAACCGGAAACCATGCCCGGTAAATTCCCAGCATAGATGTACTTCAGGCCGGCATTCTTGCCGATTTCCGCCGCTCGTAAGAGGTCCTCTGGCCGCGTGTCGTCGGGATCATCCATCTTGTAATCCTTGTGAAAAGCCGTTACGTGCCAGGGAATGTAGGGCGATATGTTGGCCAGAAAATCCGTCAGGCCTCGAAGCTCATCCTCAGAATCATTGAAGCCGGGAATGAGAAGCGTCACGATCTCAAGCCAGATACCCATCTCGTGGAGACGGCGGATCGTGTCGAGAATTGGCCCGATCCGACCGCCGAGTTCGTGATAATGCCGATCGCTGAAGCTTTTGAGATCGACCTTGTAGAGATCAGTCCATGGCCGGAGATATTCCAGCACCTGCGGCGTGCCATTTCCGTTGGAAACAAAACCGGTCATCAGGCCGGCAGCTTTGGCTTCTTTGAAGACGGCGACAGCCCACTCACTGGTGATCAGCGGCTCATTGTAGGTGCTGACCAGAACCTTAGCTCCCTGCCGGAGCGCATCTTCAACTAATCCCTTGGGAGATGCCTCAAGCGGAGGCGAAATTGCAGTGGGGTCGCGCAGGGCCTGCGAGGTCACCCAATTCTGACAATAGGAACAATGCAGATCGCATCCCAACATTCCGAAGCTGTAAGCCAGGGCACCGGGGTGCGCGTGGAAGAAGGGCTTCTTCTCTATGGGATCACACTGAACGCCGCCGACGTAGCCCCAAGGCACATACAGAGTGCCCTCGCGATTGTAGCGAACCTTGCAAACCCCGGGCTGGCCATCGGAAATGGGGCAACAGTGGCCGCAGGCGTAACAACGTACGCGATTGCGGTCGAGCTTCTCGTATAGATCCCCTTCGCGAACGTGCTCATAGACAATCTCTTTGAGCGTGGGCAAACAAACACCTCTGGCTAGTATTTTAACTCCGCTAGGATTGGGGTTCATCCAAGTTTGCGAGGGTCAACGGACCTCTGGGGAGGGCTTGCCGGCCTGGTGATGCTTGAACCAGTCGTTGGCCTGCTTTTGCGCAGCGATAATCTGGGCGCGGCTCAGCCGGGAGGCGAGCAGGGCTACGCGTGATCTGCTGGCTTCGTCGCCCCCAGCTTCCGCCAGAAAAGACCAGAAATAGGCCTGAGTCAGATCGGGAGCTACGCCACGCCCGGCCCAGTAGTAGGCACCAAGTGTCGCCTGTGCGGCAACCTGGCCTTGGTTCGCCGCTTTGGTGAACCAACGGACAGCCTCGGCGTAGTCCTGCTGGACCTCATCTCCGGTCGCGTATCGAACTCCGACGGCAAATTGGGCGGTTGGGTCTCCCTGGTCAGCTAAACGACGAAGCGATTCGAAGTTCTCAACTGCAGCAGCACCATCAGACGCAGGCGACGAACTGCTTCTTAACTGGCTAGCCGGAGGAGATGTCACGTGGGATCCTGCATTGTCCCAGGACGTTATTAGCCACAGAGCCACCGCGATGACAGTGAGTGCAGCCGCGAAGAGAAGCAGGTTACGGAAACGGTAAAGTTTAAACCGGGACGGGTCAGGGGATTCCTCCAGTGAGAATTCGTCATCCAAGCGGCCCGAGCTTGGAGACGATGCATCCTCCGCAAATCCGGCCCGATGCACCGCTTCCGCGGTGATTTCCGCCAGGCGTGAGAGTACAAGCTCGGCTTCTGCGCTAAATACATGCGCTTCCGCCGAGAAAACTTCGATCAGTCCGATGATGGACAGCTCCCAACGAATCGGCGCCGCGATCATTGACCGGATTCCCAGGTGCCGGCAACTTTCACGATCTACCCGCTCATCGGTTTCAGAATCGTCGCAACGAAGTAACAAACCGGTGCGGACACATTCGCCGGAGAAACCGGAGCCAACTTTGAGATGTGCGCCGGCCGAAGGAGCCGAGGGGCCGAAAGTGGCGCGGCAGACCATATCTTGACCTTCGGTGAGAGCGATAGCGGCACCGTCGGCGTGTGTGAAAGCCAAGGCCCGACGCACCAGCAGGTACAAGGCTGCATCCAAATCGGTTCCCAACGCCTCTACTTCTCGGTCTACCGCCTCCAAACCTGTGAGTATGACGCTATGGTCTGCCGCGGCGGGGGCTTCGAAACTCTCGACAGCCCTCACACCCGACAGGTCAGGCAAGCTTTGAGTAGCAACGTCCTCGTTCCCGGATGCCTCCGCCGCGCGGTTGACCCAGCCTGCGACTGCATTCGCGAACAGCCACTTCTTGAGCTCGAAGCTCAAATCGCGAGGCATGCCTGCGAACTGAATTCCGGCGCGGCCCGACGAACCCGTCCAGACGACCTTCCCATCCGTACGAATGGTGGCCTTAATTTCAGGAAGATCCAGAACGAAAGTTGCATGCTGGTCGACTTTGAGCGGGGACGAAGTCTGGATCGCCATCCCATCTTCGCTGAGGTTGATGATCTCGCTCAGATCGAGTGCGGTATCAGTGGGGCTGTCGCCGAGGCTAGCATAAGCAGGTAATTGCACTTTGTGCCGCACACGTCGGCGACGATCAGAATGAACTGGGGGTTGCAAGCCGATGTGGGCAGGATTGGGCCCGGGAGTTTGCATGACAAATTTGCTCCATATTAACTCAGCATGGATCGCCTGAAGCAGAAGAAGAATCGGGAAAGTTATCGCTGGTTTGCGCTTCGCAGATTGGAGAGCCGGGCGATGGCGGCAACCATCATGCTGGAGAGCAACTGCATCGTTGCCACATCGCGATGATCGAAGGCGTAGGGGGCTGCGGAGAGGACTTCAAAGACTCCCAGGGTGCGACGGAAATGACGCAGCGGAGCAGCCAGGATCGAGCGCACTCCCAGGCGGTGGCAACTGGCCAGGTCCACCCGGGGATTTCGCTCGGCATCGTGACACAAGACAACTTCACCAGTTCGAACACAGTCGGCGGAGATGCCGGATTCGGTCTGCAAGCGGACGCCCAAGTCGGGCGCAGTCCGTCCGGCGCGGGCACGGCAGACGATTTCATCGCCATGGCGCAACGCGATCGCCGCCCCGGTGGCGCCAGTTAGAACTTGGGCGCGCTCGGCGATTACGCTAATAGCGGGCTCCAGTTCGATCTCGTCGGAGTGGAACTCCGGTCCCACGCTGGAACGGTGAGGCACAGGTGGGGCTACGTGTGAGTTCAGTGTGCGGGCATGATGGCGCGACGGTGCGAGGGCACTGAAGGAAGCGGGTACCCGTTCCTCGGATACCGACGACGGCACGGTTTGCAATAGCTCACGCACCAGCCGGTCTAACTCAGCGTCGGCAATGACGTGCGCAGTCTGCTGTCCTCGCAGGGAACCTCCCAGAATGCGCGAGAGGCTTAGCACCGCCCTACTGCCGCAACGGAAGCAATTGGGGGTGTTGTTCTTGCTGATCAACTCACATTCGACGCAGAAAACGGCAGTTTGCAGTTCGATGAAACTTATGTCCTGCCCTGTAAGCTTTTCTGCCATGGTTACGACTTTTGCGAAGCAGAAAAGTAAATGGCTCAATGGAATAGCGAAAGTGGCGGCGCTGGTTCGAGACTGTGGATAATTCCGGCTCTCGCATTGGAGGAATAACTCAGACCAGAGCAGGCGCTGAGCGCCGAATTACGGTTCGTATCGCTCAGGTTGAATCTGTCTCGAATATGCTCTCATCGAGTATTCTTAGAATGTCAATGTCTGAGAGGGTCAGAAACGCGACGGCAATTGCGACTGAGGTTCACGAGGCCGAGCGCGAGCACATATTCGATGCGTTCCGTCGGTGGGGCTATCTCGAAGCTGATCTCGATCCACTAGGCTTTTTGCGTCCGGCGAAGATTTCTGAGCTGGAGGTTTACGGTGAAGTGGCGCGCGAGGCGCGTCAGGTTTACTGCGGAACGATCGGCGTCGAATTCATGCATATTGCTGATCCCGAGCGGAGACATTGGATTCAGCAGCATATGGAAGGGCCCCAGCCGCCAGTCGATCAGGAAGCCGCTTTAGATCAGCTTATTCGCGCGGAACTGTTCGAGTTGGTGTTGCAGCAACGTTACCTCGGCACTAAGCGGTTCTCTCTGGAAGGCACAACTGCACTCATTCCCCTGGTGGACGAGATTCTGGAAGTTGCCGCGCAACATGGAGCGCTGGAGTTAGTGATGGGCATGAGCCACCGGGGCCGGCTGAACGTGATCGTTCAGGTCGCAAAACGCGCACCAGAAGAGGTTTTCGCAGGTTTTGAAGACGTAGATCCGCGGAGCGTCCTGGGCAGCGGCGATGTGAAGTACCACATGGGTGCAACCGGGGAATACGTGACGCGAACAGGAGGAAAGGTTCACATTCACCTGGTTTCAAACCCCAGCCACCTGGAGGCGGTGGATCCGGTAACCGTCGGGCGCACCCGCGCAAAGCAGGATCGCGCCGGCGAAGCGGGCAAGATCAAATACCTGCCACTGCTGGTGCACGGGGATGCCGCCTTTGCAGGACAAGGAATTGTTGCGGAGACGCTGAATTTAGCTGATCTCCCCGGCTATACAGTCGGAGGTACGATCCACATCATCGCCAATAATCTGATCGGGTTTACGACTGTGCCAAAAGAGGCACATTCGTCGCGCTTTTCCGCCCAGCTCGTGCGACGCCAAGAGATTCCGATTTTCCACGTCAATGCCGAGGACGTTGACGCGGTCATTCGAGTTGGACAATTGGCAACCGAATACCGTTATCAATTTGGCAACGATGTTGTCATCGATCTGATTGGTTACCGGCGGCACGGTCACAGTGAAGTCGACGATCCCACCATCACGCAACCGTTACGGTACAAGGCGATTAAGGACCATCCACCTTTGTGGGAAATCTACGCGGAGGATATCGGCGCCGAGGGTGTGCAGTCGCGAGTTCAGTCGGTCCGCGAAGAATACGAAAATGCGCAACAGAAGGCTGCTGAGCTTACCAAGAAGCCGAGCATGCGTGATCTGCCTGCTTACTGGGACGGCTACGAAGGAGGCCGTTACAAGCCGGATTACGCCGTTGATACCGGATTGTCGATGCTGGAATTACGCGACATTACGGAACGGCTGACCAGCTTCCTGGCCGATTTTCATATCCATCCCAAAGTGAAAAAGTTGCTCGAGCAACGGGCTGAGATGGGCGAGGGTAAGCGGCCAGTCGATTACGGGATGGCTGAAGCACTGGCTTTCGGAAGTCTGGTGAAGGCAGGAATTCCGATACGGTTGACCGGCCAGGATAGTCGTCGCGGGACATTCAACCAGAGGCACTCAGTTCTGGTGGATATCGAAGACGAGCACGAATATGTGCCCTTGCAGAACATCTCTGCCGATCAAGCACGATGCGACATTTATAACTCGACCCTTTCTGAGGCTGGAGTGCTGGGCTTCGAGTATGGATATAGCCGAGACTATCCTGAGGCGCTGGTCCTATGGGAGGCACAATTCGGGGACTTTGCGAATGTCGCGCAGGCGGTGATCGATCAGTTTGTAAGCGCGGGTGAGGATAAATGGGGACTGCTTTCCGGTTTGGTGCTACTGCTGCCCCATGGCTATGAAGGTCAGGGACCGGAACATTCGAGCGCCCGCATCGAGCGATTCTTACAGCTTGCCGCGCGCGACAATTTTCAGATTTGTCAGCCGTCCTATGCCGCACAGTACTTTCACCTGCTGCGTCGGCAGGCGCTTTCTCACTGGCGCAAACCGCTAGTGGTATTCACGCCGAAAAGTATGCTGCGGCATCCGGATGCATCCTCGCCTATAAAAGACTTCACTCACCAGCGATTTCTTCAGGTCGTGCCCGACACCGAGGTCGAAGGTGCAAGCCGAGTCCTTCTCTGTACGGGAAAGATTGGCCACGAGTTACGTGAAGAGCGGAAAAAGCGGAACGACAAGTCGACTGCGATTGTTTTCGTAGACCAGCTCTATCCATTTCCTGAGGCCGAACTAAGCGCCGAACTCAACCGCCATTCCGGTGCTCGCGAAATTGTCTGGGTCCAGGAAGAACCCGCGAACATGGGTGCGCTTCCTTATATGCTCCCCAGATTGCGCCACATCGCGGGGGAGAGATCGATTCTCTCGGTAAAACGCTCGGCGAGCCCCAGCCCGGCGACTGGTTCGGCTAAGGCGCACGAAATGGAACAGAAAACGCTACTCGCGCTCGCCTTTTCGCCCAAGAAATGACGATGGCTCCGAAGGTAAGGTCTGGCTCGTATCTGGCTGACCTGAAGGCGCACTCATCGAGGCGTCCGATTCTGCTTCCTCTTTCATACCCGCCATTGCCTGAACTCCCTGACGCCGGGCGAGAATCACTTGCAGGTTATGTTGGCCTTCTGGAGAGCCATTCGCCGCTGCCATGCGATACCACTTCTCGGCCTGGGAATAGTCCTGTAAAACGCCTTCACCGTGCGAGTATGCGAAACCGAGTTGAGCCTGCGCTGATGGCAAGCCGTGGTCGGAAGCTTTGCGAAACCATTTGACCGATTCAGCAAGATCCCGAGGCACGCCAGTTCCGTGCAGGTATATCCGGCCTATTTCAAATTCCGCCGGGGCAAAACCTTGTTTCGCGGCTTTTCTGTACCACTTGGTTGCCTCCGTAAGATCAAGGGGGACCCCTCTTCCACTGGAATACATGAATCCGAGGTTTGTTTCCGCTCCTGCATATCCTTGATCGGCGGCCTTGCGATACCAAAACACGGCCGTGTCGTTGCTCTGCGAAACGCCCCGACCTTCTGCAAACATGAACCCTACGTTGTTTTGCCCGGTAGGATGGCCCGCAGCGGCAGCGCGCATGTACCAGCGAATCGCCTCCGCGTCACTCTGTTGCACGCCTAATCCGTGCGAGTACAGACCTCCGAGGTTGGTCTGAGCGCCGGCGTTGCCGCGGTCAGCTGACCGCTTGTACCAATACGCGGCCTGGCTGTAGTCGCGCGGAACACCCAGGCCAACCTCGTAAGCTAATGCAACCCGAAACTCCGCCTCAGAGTCACCGTTCTCAGCCCTTTGGAGCAGTCGTGCCCAGTTTTCCGGTGCTTTTGTCCGACCGTCGAACAACTCTTCAGCGTTACAACCCGCAACCGTCGCGGACGGAATTGCAATCAACACCACCAGCATGCGTGTCAAGGCCTGTAATGTCATTTCGCACCCCACAACAGCTCCAACGTTGCGGGTATGGACGCGGAGCGCGAAAAGTTGTCACGTCAATTCGGCGGAAAGAAAAAAAATCTGCGGAAAAAATTTCTCGGTTCCGGAAACACTGCACAAACACAGTTCAAGGTCGATGTGAAGAACAACGTTGTTCTTGAGGTTGTAGTGGAGTGTTGCGAGGTTTTCCGGTGGTGGCCCCGCATGAGAAGGCCGCGTTACCAGCAGACGGCCGCCCCTGGATGGTACCCTAGCGTTCCGGTTGTACGGCATGAAACCTGGTCCTCCATCTCGGCAGACGTGTGTTGCGATCGATACGGGCGGTACATTTACCGACTGTGTTTGGATAGAGAAAAACAAACTGCGAATAGTCAAAGTTTTCTCCACCCCAGACGACCCGTCGCGATCGATCGCAGAAGGGTTGCGAGAGATTGGAATGCGTCCGGCCATTCTCCTGCACGGAACAACAGTCGGGACAAACACCATATTGCAGCGCAAGGGCGCACGCGTTGCGCTGGTCACGACTGCCGGATTTGAGGATGTGATTGAGATTGGCCGTCAAGCCCGGCCGAAACTGTACGACCTGTTCTTCGATCGGACTACACCGTTAGTGCCCTTGGAAAGGCGCTTTGGTGTGGTTGAGCGGACAGCACCCGATGCGAAGATCCTCCGCCCACCCGCCACACGGGAGGTGCGCAAGCTCGTTGATGCTGTAGGCGAAACGAAACCAGACGCGATTGCGGTTTGCTTGCTGTTTTCGTTCGCGAATCCTCGGAACGAAAGAGACATTGCGAAGGCACTGAGAAAGCTGCGAGTCCCAATGTCGATTTCCCATGAGATTCTGCCGGAGTTTCGCGAATATGAGCGGACCAGCACAGTGGTGCTCAATGCGTATCTACAGCCGATCATGGAAAAGTACCTCAACAACCTGCAACGGCGAGTGCGTAGTGAGAATAACAAGACTTCTGTGTTCGTTATGCAGTCCAGTGGCGGGATAACAACTCTCAAGGCTGCAAATCGGCAACCTGTACGAACACTGCTTTCGGGACCGGCGGGAGGAGTAGTGGGCGCAGCCGAAATGGCAAGACGAAGCGGATTCGAGCGCATCATCTCTTTTGATATGGGGGGTACTTCGACTGATGTGGCGCTAGTCGATCGCCTCGTCAAACCGGGCACTCAATCAGAGATAGCCGGCCTGCCAGCGGCTGTCCCCATGCTCGATATTCATACGGTGGGAGCTGGCGGAGGCTCAATCGCACGCTTCGATACCGCTGGGGCTTTGCGAGTTGGGCCACAGTCTGCCGGGGCGGATCCCGGTCCGATCTGTTACGGTCGCGGTACCGAGCCCACCGTCACGGATGCCAACCTGATCCTCGGACGACTGCGCGCAGATCGTTTCCTCGGAGGAACATTCACCCCCGATCTGGAACGGACTCGCCGCCTCGTGAAGGAATGGCTAAAGCGAAATGCTTCGCGACTAACGGTTGAACAGTTTGCCGGTGGAATTATCCGAGTGGTCAACTCCACGATGGAGAAAGCGATTCGTGTGGTTTCCATCGAGAGAGGTTATGACCCGCGAGGATTTGCATTCGTGGCCTTCGGTGGAGCGGGAGGCTTACATGCATGTGAGCTGGCCGAGGCTTTGGCAATACCGATGGTGGTGCTGCCGGCACTGCCTGGAGCACTTTCTGCCTTTGGCATTCTGGTGAGCGACGTGGTTAAAGATTATTCAAGAACTGTGCTTTTGCGCTCTCTCGAGGAACTCCCATCACAAGTTCTTGATCGTGAATTTGGCTGGCTGCGACAGAAGGCAGAGCACGATTTCCGGGTCGAGGGCTGGCGTGGTCGGATCGCATACCGCTACAGCATCGATGTGCGCTATCGAGGGCAAGGATATGAACTTAATGTTCCGTACACGCGCGACCTGCACATTACGTTCCGCCGTGAGCACGAGCGGCGCTACGGTTATAGCTACGCGAAGCATGAAATCGAACTGGTGACCCTGCGTTTGCGAGCGACCATGGAAAGCTCACAGGCGAAGATGGTGAGGAGTGGCGTAGCTGCCGACCCTCCATCCGGGTTGCCCTCCCGGCGTGGAGAGAAGGAGAATGCTGCGATTATCTTAAGTGGAAGAAAAGTGCGGAGCACGGTTTATGCGCGGGAGTCGCTGGCTCCAGGCAAGAAGCTTAGGGGGCCGGCGGTCGTAACCGAGTACAGCGCAACAACGGTCATCCCCGCGGGTAAGAGTTTTTGGCCAGACGCCCACGGAAACCTGCTCATTCAAACGAGGCCGGCTTAAGGGTTTTCCAGATCAATCGTTTAATTGTTTCAATCTGGTTACAATGAGCACAAGATTTGAGCCGCCCGGCTACAATATCTCTGTGAAAGCAAGCATTTATGTAGTGGAGGACGACCCCGATATTTCGCGGCTAGTGCGGCATCATTTGGAAGCCGCAGGCTTTGCAGTAAAACTCTTTCTGACCGGTCACACGGTGGTCGTTGAATCGGAAAAACAGCGACCCACCCTCTTTATCCTGGACATCATGGTACCGGGCAGAGATGGCTTGGAGCTATGCCGGCAGATTCGGCGCACCCAGTCCCTTGCCTTCATCCCGATCATTTTCTTGACCGCCAAAAACAGCGAAGCCGATCGTATTCTGGGGCTGGAACTTGGCGCGGACGACTACA
>Ga0187780_10000187_pt1 | contig 48906 bp, 45 predicted proteins | sample 1015_Q2_SP10_20__FD_132429 | JGI IMG/M metagenome (GOLD analysis project Ga0187780, IMG submission 132429) | Tropical peat soil microbial communities from peatlands in Department of Meta, Colombia - 1015_Q2_SP10_20_MG | ecosystem: Environmental > Terrestrial > Soil > Wetlands > Peat | place...
AGTCGCAATCGGACTAGACCGAGCACGAGCGCAAGATCTGGCCCAGGAAGTCGAAGCGGCGCGGCAGAGTGAGCAACTCAGGACAACGCTGATCGATGCTATGAGCCCACGAGTTCAAGACTCCACTGACGCTAATTAAAGTCGCAACCACGTCCTTGCTGGCAAACCCAGACATACCTGTCGAAAGCCGGACGGAGCAGCTTACGATTATGCAGTTAGTTGGGCTGTCACAGGCGTGAGCTGGGCAACTGTGGAGCGTAACGCACTGAGGATAGCCACGATGATCCTGCGACCGCTGGCGGTTAGCTGGTAACGGTGTGTGCCAACGATTTTGGTGATCAGGGCGTGAGCCCTCAGTAGACGAAGTTTGCGGCTAATCCAGGCAGACTGGCGTCGTCTCTGTTGTTCGTCGTCGGCAGTCTGGCAGAAGAAGATGGGGCGGAGATCGCGGTTGCGGAAGCCGTGGATAGCGAACTCGCCGTGGTTGATGGCGGAAAGGAGGCTTCGGTCATCGGCTACGAGGATGCTGGAGCAGGGGACTCAAATGCCGTCCCCTGCTCCAGATCTCATCCCCGGCTAGTGATGTACGAACTTCAATGGCACGTGTGTCATTTAAAACTGTCTCACGTTGTGGGTTCACCCCAAAACGCACTCTCTCGGCTGGGTGGGCACAGTTCTGGGCACAGTGGAAAAACACGATTCCCCGAGCAGCCATTGGAATTGATGCTAAACGGTACTAATACCGAGAGTTAAGTGGTGAGCGCGGAAGGAATCGAACCTTCAACCTACTGATTAAGAGTCAGTTGCTCTGCCAATTGAGCTACGCGCCCTTTCAATGACTTACGGACGGCGGGGCGAGGACGGTGTCAGTTCTGGTGTCAGTTCCCTTCCCGTTTGCCGCGCGATTGAGGACCTGCTGGTTTGAGGTGTCCAAGCGCGCGATCGCCGCGGCCACCGTCTCCGAAGACGGGTGCACATAGCGCTGCGAAGTCGTCACCGATGAATGTCCAGCAATTCGCATGATTGTGAAAGCATCCGCGCCGCTCTCTCCCAACCGAATCAACGCTGTGTGCCTTAAGGAATATAACACGAACTCCGCGGGCAGTTTGAGCCTCCGCCGCACTTGTGCATGCAGATGGGCAAGAGAGCTCGGCAGCATGGGTGTCTTGGCAGCCGCGAACACGAAGGCTGAGGCGGAGTCCTGCCTGCGTGACTCCAGCATCGTGGCAACCCGTGAAGTGAGATTCACACTGGGGGCGCGGTAACGCGTTTTCCCTTCCCGAACCTGGAGATAGTCGCGGTGGATGTCCGTCCATCTCAAGCCAAGCGCTTCCGCCGGCCCCAGCCCGGTGTCGAGCATCAGCATGGCAACGTCGTGCAAAATCTGGGGGGCAAAACTCAAGGTAGATTCGCTCCTGTTCTCGACTGAGGACGAACTCCCGGTTCTTCTCCCCTCGCAGCAGGCGAATCCGTGGCACCCGGTCAAGCATGCGCCACTCGTGCGCTAGGCGCAGCATGCGACGCAAAACCGCCAGACCGCGCTTGGTCGTAGCCGGGCCCACTTCTTGTCGGCGCGTTTGCGCGAACTCCTCCACCGCCGCCTCGTCAATCTCATCTAACCGTCGGTTCGCCAGGGCTTCAAAAGTCAGCCGGTAGCGGGTTTGCTGCGCGTAGAACTCAATAGTCCGCGGCTTGGCCGCGCATCTGAGTTGGATGGACGGGCGCTACTTTGGGAAGGTTTTTGGAAGGCGCTACGGAAGCTTCTTATCACCTCAAAGTACTGAAATGACATTCTGATTTCCTACACAACATCTTGCCAGCACCACTGGAGACTGGAGCGCTGGTGGCTTGTGCTTTTGGGCCCCCCTGCGTCAGCGCTCGTGCAGAACTTGCGGACAACCCTCCACGTAGATTCGCTCCTGATCGCGACTAAGAACGAATTCGCAGTTCCGCCTCAGAAGGTGTATTCGCGGGACGCGATCAAGCATCGCCATTCATGCGTCTAAACGAAGCATGCGGCGCACAGGCGCGAGGCCGCGGTCGGCCCGCTTCAGAGCGTCTCGCCGAAGTGTGTCTCCGTTCTACCCAGCCATCTTCCTTCCTGTCCTCGCCTAAGCTCACTTAGGTCCGCTGGCTCCTCCTCTACCGGCCTTGGCGACTCCCGCGAACTTCTATACCCCTTGCTCGCTCCATTCAATTTTCATAACGCCCGCGTCCGCCGCGCCAGTGGCTTCCTTCCGGCTTTTTCGAACCCGACGCCCAAACCTTCTTTCAGCCTTGAGCACTCATCGCTGCGTCGCGCCCGAAAAAGCACTAGCGTTAATCACGCGCTTGGGTCCCATTCGTGGATCGATTGACTCTTACGGACAGCGTCACTAAGATCGGTCGACAATTCGATCCTCGATTCCACATTTCAAGCCTAGGCAACCTCGTCAGAAGGAGTTCGGATGGCGGCACGAAGCTACGACATCATTACGGTGGGTGGCGGAATTGCCGCGTCCACATTGGCCAAAGCGATGGCCGGGCGAGGTGCCAAAGTCCTAGTGTTGGAGCGGGAAAAGCAATTTAAAGACCGTGTGCGTGGAGAGGCTGTTGTGTCTTGGGGTGTGGCCGAAGCGAATGAACTCGGAATTTGCCGCCTGCTCAAGGAAAAATGCGCCCATGACGTGCCTTATGTTGAGGCTGGTTCGGGGTTACGCGACCTCAGAGCGACGACGCTGCAGCAGTTACCTCTGCTTTCCTTCCCGCACCCGGTTATGCAGGAAACACTGCTTGCGGCTGCGGAAAACGCCGGTGCGGAAGTGCGCCGGGGAGTTAGCGTTAAGCAGGTCGAGCGCGGGGTCGAACCCACCGTGGTTGTTGATGGGCACAGCCCTGAGCGGATCTCAGCCCGTCTCGTGGTTGCCGCCGATGGCCGCGGCTCTGCGGTGCGAAAATGGACTGGTTTTTCGGTTCGCGAACAAAGCAATGGCTATTACATGGCCGGTGTTTTGCTGACCAACGTACATGCGTCCACGGAGATTTTTCATGCTGTGTTCAACCCTGAGCTAGGCACATGGACCGGTCTCATTCCCCAGGCGGGCGACCAATTCCGGGCGTACTTTACTTATCCGAAGACGATGGGCTACCGTCTCCAGGGTGAATCCATGCTCAATCTATTCATTCGGGAGTCCGCGAAAGCTTATGCTCCTATGGCCGATTACTGCGCCGACGCGAAAAGTATCGGCCCCTTGGCCAGTTTTGATGCGAGCGACAACTGGGTGGAATACCCTTATCGCACTGGCGTGGTGCTGGTCGGCGATGCTGCGGCCACCAGCGACCCGACCTACGGCCAGGGGCTTTCGTTCGCTATGCATGCTGCGCGAGTGCTTCGGGACGAACTTACGAACAATTCCGACTGGGAAGCTGCGGGACACCGCTACGCCGAACAGCATCGGCGGAGTTTTCAGGCATGCCACGTAGTGGAGGGATGGTTACGCACCCTCTTTCAAGATCCGTCACCGGAAGCAGCGGGATTGCGGAAGAGAACTATGCCCCTGATTGCCGAGGATCCCACGCGCGTTCCGGATCACATTTTTAGCGGTCCCGACTTGCCTTTAAACGAACAAGTGCGTGCGCGGTTCTTTGGCGAATGCTGATTCCATTTCCTCGCTGAATCGATCAAGAATGCCGCTCAGTGCGCCGATAGCCGACGAGATTAAGAGTCAGTTGCTCTGCCAATTGAGTTACGCGTGCCTTTCCGTCAGTTCTAGTGGAAGCAAGACTTTGATGGGGTGCCCCATACCTGGCCGTTACTGCCCAGAACACGCCGTCCGTACACGGAAACCCACGATTTCCAGATGCGGATGTTGTTGCCGGTCTGCCGGCACCACACGTTTGATGGGTCCGTTGACCTCTCCCGGCAGCATAGGCTTAGTGCGTTCCGGAAATGGCGCTTTTGAGCGTGACTCTCCAATGTCGACACCTTTCGGGGAGCCTGGGGATGCCGTTATCGGGCACTGAGACGAATCTCCTTCAGAACGGGATATCGCTGTCCGCAGGCTGTGCCTCTTCGGGTATGTCCGTATGTTCATGGGGCCCGCTGCCAAGTCGGTTGCCATCTCCCTTGGAGTCGAGGAACTCGACTCTGTCGGCGTAGACAAGATCGCGATAGTGCTTCGCGCCAGTCTGTGTGTCGTCCCACGACTCGGTACGCTTGCGGCCTTCGAGGTAAACGCGACTGCCCTTGTGGAGGAATTCAGCGATGACTTCGGCTCGGCGTGCGAACGCCTTCACAGCGAACCACTCTGTGTGTTCTTGTAAACCACCATTTTTGTCATTCCACCGCTCGGTGGTGGCAACGGAAAACTGCACTATGACCGTGCCTTGTGAGCTGCGCCTGACTTCAGGGTCGCGGCCGAGATAGCCTATAAGCATGACTTTCTGCATGGTAGTCTGTTACTCCTTCTTCAAGTTGTGGAACAAGGCTCAAATGGAAGTGCGAGCGAGAGGAAGAGGTTGCATGGGCGGCGCAGCCCATAGGCATGGCAGGTCGCTGCGTCCCGCTGCAAATCGTCTGCCACGGTTAATGCCGGACAGTCATTCTTAGGTCGACCGAGGGTGGTGGTGACAAGCGTGGCATCCTCGTCCCAAGCATTAGAGAACCGGTTCCCTCTCACTGCGGATTTCCTCCTAGTTCTTTGCGGGTACGCGAATCGGTTGACCAACTGCCGCTCGAATCATCTCTTTCGTGCATCCAGCCCAACATTTGTAGAAACGCGGGTCCTCAATGAGGATGGACAGGTTATCTGCGCTGCGGTCGTGACCAGACTTCGCACAGGATGGGCAGCGGCCAACGTAATTCCTGCCGACTTTTCGCACTTCGCCAAGGTGCTCCAGAATGTGGAACTCTGAACGTCGCACCTTCAGTGCAGCCTTACCTTCGGTTCGCGACTTTTCTTGAGGGATTTCCTTGCCAGCGATGAACGTCTGCAACTCGTCTTCCGTCAATTTGCGCACACGGTTGAGGTAAGCCATCTGTGCTTCCAGCGTGCGGTCGGCACCGTAAAACCAAAACCGCCGGTCTGCCCCTCGATGAATCCCCAACGGGCCACGGATTGCATTTCCAAATTGTCCGTTGGCAATCGCATTATGTCTGGGAAACACCTCGATTCCCTCCGCCAGCCCCGAGCCTCTAACGGGCAGTCCCAATCGCGCGGCAAGATCGTGGATGTAGATCCGGCATTCTTTGGCCAGCAGCGGAGTTGCCAAGAAGATCCAAAGATGTCCTCCCCGTTTGCTCATTTCCAATGCTGCCTCCACCCTGTCCTGCGCGAGGTGGTAACGGAGCTTCAGAAGGTGTTCCAGAGCGTTCTCGTAGTCGGCATCGATGGCAACCCATTTGCAGCGTTGCGTAAAAGGATTGATGGCATATAAACCGATCGTGATGTCTCCCTCGAGATGCCTCCGGATGGTTTCCCGGGTCAGGGCAGTGTGTTTTTTACTGGGCCGGAAGTAAAAATGACGCTCGCTCTCTGGACGTGGATACATTGACTGCATCGTATAAGCTCGTCGGTTAACAAATAGCCGGAGGTAATTGCCAACGACCTGCGGCGACGCCTTGAACGCCTCAGTCAAAAGGCTCTCCTTTTTACATCTGCGCCCTGGGAGACTTTCTGCGTACCTTTTCCCAGGAGGTGGATGTGGGCTGAATATCGCGAACGTTCTTTTCTGTCTCTGCCCGCTAGCCTGGTTTCACACACCACTTGACTCGCCCACCGTCACCTTCTAATCCTTTCCCTGGCAGGCTCCCATGTGCGCCTTCCCCCTCTCAGCAGACGGCTGAAGTAAATGAAGCAGCCGAGCATCGCTGCCAGCATGTGTTCACTTTGGTGCCAGCCATTACCAAACAAGGTACGCAGAGACCTGCCCATCACTCGATTCACTCTCTGACGGTTTCAGATTAGGAAACTTGAAAAGAAGGATTGTTGGATGAGTGCTCGATGGGATCCGCAATGCTACGACCCCAACAGCGTCTTCGCCGGGAGCAATTCGCGGGGGCCGAATTTGCCCGGCCAGTACGTTCACAGGCGTCTGTTGCTTGGCCTTGAGTTTGGCCGCTTGCTCATCGCCGAGCTGGGAGTTCGTGAGACCATAGAGAGATTGCGGAGAGCGTACGCCGTCCAATTTGTAAACGACAGGAGTATCAATGGAGTACGGTTCGCTGCTCTGGTTGCGGACAGCATAGCGGATCAACAGCCGGCCATCCCTCTCATACAGATCGCCGATCCATACCTCGACCGGCTTGGCAACACGCTGTTTGGAAGGTAGCAGCCATACCGGCTTTCCCGTGAGTAACAGTTCCGTAATCGAGGGCGAAGCTGGGGCTGGCGCAGATGAACTCGTCGGCTTCACCGGTTCGACTTGAGCCGTCATCTGGTCAATAGCAAAATCCATGTCTGCGACTTTGCCGGCTGGCTCCAACTCGTAGCTCAGCCTCTGGCTTACCGTCCAAATGAACAAGTTGCTGGCAGCATCCGCTTCAGTGGGCTGGACAAATACCTTATTCTCCCGCCACTCGACCTTGAATGATGGGCTTCCGGCTGCGACCTGCACCACTGGTTCGGCGACTTCGATTACCGTCAGATGGTTCAGGGCCGTCTTCAAATGAACGACTCGCGTGCGGTCACCCGCTTGGGATTCGATCCTCTGAGCAGCAACCGGAATCAGGATTGTTGTCAGCGCTACAAGGGTCAGCAGAAAAGGTTTCATAGCTCGTTTCCTTTATGTACTGTTTGCGTTCATTGTTTGTTGTCACAATGCTGGACAAAGCCAGAAGACTTTGGAATCAGCCGCGTTGCGCTGCAGGGCGCCAAGCGTGAACAATTCGTCGAAACTCTTCGCCATAACCCAGATCATCCGGGTAGCGACGGCAACTGGCCACGAGGGAAAACACGGTCACCATGTCGGCCGCGATTTCTGTGTCCACGTCCCACAACGTGGTCAGATCAAAGCCGCCGCAGTTCGATGCGTTCCACCAACTCAGCAAGAACTCAGCCGTCATTCGGCTCTGTCCAGTGTCTGCTTGCGCAATCTTTATCAGTCGCTCCAGGGCTGCCTGTTGCCGGACAGAAATAGCAGTACCCATGTACGATCTCCACTTTGTATCCAACAACGAATTCGAATGTTGCAAGTTCAATTGCCGCTATCGGTCCTCCTGGCTGCTGCCGGAATTGTCTCGGTTGCGCTGATAGTCACACTCAACTCTTCTATCGCCGGCGCCGTCCTGAAAGGATGACCGTAACCGCAGATCTATTTGTCCAGTTCGCTCCTCTGCTCCGGCCCGCTGTCACGCTCTCCTACCATTTGCTTCTCCGAGTATTCGGCTATGAGCAGCCCACTGGGATTGAATTCGCTTCGCCGCTCCTCGACAAGCCGGACGTTGTATTCGCCTACGATACGATCGGTGACCTCGACCCCGTTCTTCACCCTGTGCACTTCCTTGACTCCGAAGACCACGTAGTCCCAGAGGCTATTCTTTGTCCGCTCGATGGAGCGGATTCTGAGATCGGAGATGACGTGGTCATCCTCAATTTTTCCGATGATGTCCTCGTCACGCAGCTTGTTCATGGTGAACGTTCGCAAGTTGGTGGTCATCATGTTGAGCGATTCGGCCAGGTTCCGCGGCGCGGAGTCTGGCGTGTAGGAGAGGTAGTGCTCAAGGAATCGTCGCACGACAGCTTTTCCTTCAAGATCCGATGGCGCGACGCTGTCCGAGGAGTTTATGTCGGAATTGTCTGCTTGTGCCGCGAGCGTCAATTCCACTTGAGACGCTCGATTCTGTTGTGCTCTGCCCACTACCGCGGCATTCCCTTCTTTGTCAATACGGATGACCGTAGGCGGCTGAACGCGGACATAGATGGCAAACCCTAACGAGCCGAATGCAATGAGGCCAAAGGTGATCGCCAGGAACATGGCCCGATTGGCATAGGCGCGCAACATTCCATCGTGCTCGTAATATCTGGTGTAGCGTGCAATCTCCGGTATGTCCGTATACAGCTCTTCGGCTCTCATGGTTCCTCACCTCTTCCAATGAATCGTATCGTCCTGCCACCAACCACGCGCCCTGCCTGTCATCTCGCGACCAGCGTTCCGGCCGGTATAACCGCAACTCACTTGAGTCGTATTCCGCCGCTCCTTCTCTCGTTCACTAAGAGACCCTACTTAAAGACGGTCCGACTGTTGGCGTGTTCACGTGACCGATTCTCGCCAGCCACTCGCTTTCCCGGAAACACTTGGACGGCCCAGGGATTTCACCCTGACGTTGATCCCCCTCTGGCAGACGCCGAAGTGTCCAAGGCACTCCCTGAAGAGGAGTCTCTCCGAGTGGAAGGATTCGGATTGCCTACGGGAGCTGTTGCCCCGGCTCCGCCATCACCTATCTCGGAGCCAGGGGGGATTGGTGGCCTAGACTCTCCAAGGGCGAAGCCTCCATTGCGGCTACTCGGAGCAGCAACAACCGCAACTTGGCTTGGGTTGACACCCTCAGGCCTACCGGCTGGCGGAGGCGGTGGCGGTGGCCCTGTTGGGGCAGGCGCTCTTCCTATGGCAACGTCTCCGCCAGCCAAGGCCAATCCTGATGCTAGCGCACTCGCCCTCACGGCTCCGCTAATCACCGTCATGAGCGTACTGCCGATGTCCCCGCGAACGATGCGGCTGGCAATGAAGGGAATAAGGGCAATCATGGTGGATAACAACATGCTTGCCACACTCATCACGATCACTTGGCTCGAACCCACAAACGCTTGCAGAAATGCGCCGCTTAACTGCATCGGATCGGTGATCTGCAGCGCCGACATCAGCGATTGCAAAATTGCGTATAGCAGGCCCCAACACTGGAAGATCATCATGTTCGTGAAGAACGACCTTCCCACTTGGCCTAAACCCCGTGAAGGCATGAGCGCCAAGACAAACGGTCCGGCTACATACAGAATTGCCCCATAAAGCGCGTAGAAAAGCGTGAATAGCGTGTAAATAAAAGGCAGCAGCAGATACCCTACCAGCGAAATCAATCCGGCGACCACAGCAGACACGCCCCCGGTCGCCCAGTTCCACAGAGCAGAGAACCAACTAGGATTCGAGTTCCACGCCTGCGACAGGCTGTTACCCCAGGCCTTGATCACATCCATGCCGCCCGACAGGTTGTAAATTCCGTCTGCCACGCCGTTGAACATGCTGTTTACAGCCCGGAATGCACTTTGGTAATTCAGGAATACAAGGCCTAGAACCAAGTACTTGACGGCGGCCACACCCAGAAGTCGCACGTCGCCTCCGCTGGCATAGGCTTCATAGGCGGCCCACAACAGGCTGAGGATCAGAATGATGCTGGCGATCTGTAGCACTGCGGCGGTAATCCCCTGCTGGTCGATGCCGTTTAATCCAGTCTGCAGCAGTTGCTCAAAGTAGAAACTGGGCATAGTGACTTCCTATTGGTGGTGCAGCAGATTGGCCAAAGCTTGACGCAAGTCAGTGGTGTTCGTTGCCCCCATCTTGACGTCGGCGCTGGCGTTTGCGAGATCGATTGACCGTAAGCGCATCAGGTCTGCGGTTGCGGACTGGGTGTAAGCGTTCGCCCGGATCAGCCACGCATCCGCCTGCGCCTCGATGATGGGGGCGCTTCCCGGAGCTGCGTTCTGAATGCTCTGATTGAGCTGGTTGGCCGCTTGAAGTTCCAGGTCCGCCAGGGCATCGATCTCGATCGCGCGTTTCATGGCTGCCTGAGCGGCAGCATCTGTTATGTCCACCAGGTTCAGCACCTGCGGCGAAGCCGCGCTCGGTGCTGGCACGGGACCATAGAGACCGACGTATGCGCCAGATGTTTGGGCAATCTGATTGGGGTCGCGAGAAAGAAGTACCCGTTCCAACTGCTGCGAGGCGGGCAATGTTGCGCTGTTGACCGGCAACTTCATGAGATTCTGAATCTGGTTGAGGTCGGCCTGCAGCAGGCCGACCAAGCTTCTCGCCTGATTGATCAGAGCCTGCGGCCAGACAATGGTTTGCTGAAACTGCAGCATGGCTTTGTCTATGCCAAGAATCCGACTGAGTCCGCCTCCTACCACATTGCTCAAAGCAGACTGGACGCTTGCTAGGCCTGCGGCCAGCAGGGCGCAGCAAGGGTCCAGGCCGAACTGAGCCCTTGCCGGCCAGGGCGCGGTTAGAACGAAAACCAGGGCTAGAATTGCAGCGCGCCGTTTATGCCCGGATAACCAATGTGTCACGGTCCGCAGCAGCTCTGTAATTTTGCTCATTGCTTCTTTCCTTTGCCTTACTGGTGTTGCAACAGGTTTACGAGCACGCCCCGCAATTGGTTCGTGTTAGTAGCGTTATCTTTGCTCAGCGTGTTGCGATGTGCTAGACGTGCGGCCTCCTGGCGCAATTCAGCCGCCAGCATCTTTTGCGTCAGCGCCTGACTGTGAATACCGGAGACAGTTGCCGTAGCCGTCAGGAACGGTGCCGAGCCGGGTGCGGCTTGAGCGGCAGCGTTCTCGATCGAATCTGCAGATTGCAGCTCGACGTCGGTTGCCTGATCGCTCGCTTTCAGGGCCTTCAAATTGTCGAGAGTCATTGCGTCATCTATGTCGGACATTGCACGATCCGTGGGGCTAGCCGCAGTTGCAACTGGAATCAGCCCATAGGTTTTGCCAAAGGCCGTAGTTAGACTCGAGAAGTTGTTTACCTGGTGATCGCGCACTACGATCTCGAACGCCTGTGGGTTGGGCAGCGTGGCGCTGTTGAGCCTCACATGAGAAATAATGCGCATCGGGGTGCGGTACTGCCCAATCATCTGTATGACTTGCGCTTTGGCTTGGCCGATCAACTGCTGCGGCCAGGCGACGGCTTGCTGAATGTTGTTTACAGCCGTTTTCACAGTGTTGATCGACGTCAATGCGGTCTGAATCATGCCCCTGATGACGCTGAGGATTGCCTGAATCCCGCTGAGTATGCCGGATTGTGCGTGTGCCGGTTGCGCCACTCCCACCACGCTCACCACCATCACTCCGCTGAGCGTCACCGCCATGAACTTCCTGCGGCTCTTCGCCGTGACTGCCAGCCAGACAAACGCTGAAAAGAAGACTACATAGGTGATGACCTGCATACCCTTTCTCCTGCTCGCTGCACCGCGACTTCTTCTTGACTACCTTCGGCCGGCGTCCTTGATTCCTGGTTTTCCTGCGGCGACGGCATTTACGTCACCAGAAATCTCTTCCGGAAGAGGCGCGACGTCTGCCAATCCTTGTGAGAATCTCTTGGCCAAATTCTGGTAGCTCTCCAACCACGGCCGATCGGCATGCTTCTGCAGAAACCACGCCCGGTATCTCCGCTCGCGAGGAAAGGTGGTGCACACCCAATAGGAAAGCGGCGTGGGCACAATCCGGATGGTCTGAGTTGCCTCAGCCTTTTCCCCGACTACTATTAGAGCCTCCGCACTCTCCCCCTTTCGTGGTGCTCCGAATCTCTTCACTTCGTTGACAGCAACCGTATTCAGGTTTAGGTGATTAACAAGAGGACTCACGTCCCCCGGTTGCTGGCCGATGATCTTGGTGCTGGCGTTCTTCAAAATGCCCGGCCCCTGAACCCTGGGTTGGAACTCCGTTCCAACGAAGTCTTCGACCGTCTGACTGATCCCCCAAACACTTGAGTTGCGTTTGCGAGCGGTGCGATAGAGTTGCACTACTTCCGGCGCCAAGGCGGGTGAATCCAGCAGGAACCAGCATTCATCGAGCACCGAGATGCTGGGTCGCCCGGCCTTCCCTGCGGCCCGTGCCGCCATCGTGGCTGCAATCAACATACTCATGGCCGCCTCAAGTCGGGGATCGGAGTTCAGGCCCTCCACGTTGAAGAAGAGCCAATCGTTGTCTAGACGCATGGTCGTCGGGCGGTCGAACAACTTGGCGTAGATCCCGTCTTCAGTCCACGAACGCAGCTTGATGGAGGCGAGGTGTGCCTCATCGATCGTGCGTTGCATCCTCTCGGCGTCACGCCAATTCGCTAATTCTTCGCGCAGATCGTTAAAGGTGGGAATCGGATTTGAATATCGGATCGAACAGCGTCTATAGACGCGAGTGATCGCATCGGTCAGCAGGTTATCCAGTAGCGAAGTGTCGGAGCCGTGGCCGTCACCCAGCATGTGCCGCGTCAGGTTCTTAAGGAATGCCGTTTTCTCCTTGCTCGGAACCGTTTCGCCTTCTGGCAAGTCCCAGGGATTTAGCGCTTCCCGCCCGTCCAGGTCAACCTTGATCACCCGTCCGCCCATGAGTTCAATGAGCGGTTCGTACGAGTCTCCTCGCTCCAGTATTGAAACTAGCGGCCGAGCGCGCGCCACCATCAACAACTTAAGTTGCGCCAGAAACGTCTTTCCCCCGCCGCTCTTGGCTATGATCAGCATGTTGGCGTCGCCGAGGCCGGAATCGAAAGGCGAGAACGGTATGAGCTGCCGATAGGGAGTCTCGAACAGCATCAGCGGCGAATTCGGCGTGCCCTTCCATGGCATTTCCACGGGCAGCAGGTCGGCAGCATGGAGCGTCAGTACATCCGTCTCGCGTCTGTTGGATTCACCCAACCCAGGCAAGCTCGAATAGAAGAAGCGCTTCTGCGCCAGCGTTTCCGGAATACCGCGCGCACCGTTCATTCGGGCGATCGCATGCAACACGCGCTGCCGGCGATCGGCCAGAATTCGTTCTGCTTCTTGCACCTCAGATCGGTTCCGAGCTGGACGCGACGTGCGGACGGCAATGGTCAGGCTGAGCTGGCAGGATTTCAGGGAGCTCGAAATCAAGTCCTGCAGAACCTTGATGAGTTGATGCTCCGCGACCTGTGCGTCCACATTCAGGCGGAAGCCGCCATGGATGTCTGTCTGGGCTGCTGTCATTTTGCGTAGTCGGCTTTTGTACTGCTTTACGGACCTTGCCTGGTCGGGCAGCACCACCTCGGCGTTGATAATGATGGGAAAGTCCAGCACCACCAACTCGCGCAGCAGGCCTGGGAATGTCGCATCCGGCAAATCTTTCAGGCTGATGAATGAGTACAACAGGCCACCGACCTTGAGGTGATCATCAAGCTCGTCCTCGATGTTGACATTAGCTATCTGGCTGCGCGCACTTTCGTAAACCAGGGACGCCTCGGACGGACGGTACGGCCGGGTATCATTGGCAAGTGGGTTGAGTGCCCGCTTGATCCCAACGAAGAGGTCGTTGTGCGTCATGCGCTCGATATTCATGCCGGTTGCCTGTAGGGTGGCTTCCACTCCTGACATCAGGCTATTGAACTCGGCCACGAGGTCCTCATGCTCACGTTGACTCCGCTCCACGCACTTCGTAGCAGACATGCTGAAGCTGTTCCTGCGCATTGTTTTCTTCCACTCGAGATCAGGCGTCTGGTGATGAAGGCGTGGATCCCAGATAAAGTAGAAGTGCAAGGAGTGTTGCAAATAGTAGCCGTCGGCGTCTTTCTTGCGCCACGCCTGGGATTGTTCGCGGTCGATGGCTTGCAGGATGGCATTTGGATTGTGCTCTTCGTGGTTATAGCGTGTGATCAGACCCCCGACGCCTTCAAAAACCTCAAACCGTGCTTGTAATCGCATGGAACGTTCCGGTAGCGAACGAATCAAGCCTTCGAGCACCTGCTTCGTCCGGTTTCGGTCATCATCGCTGGCGTAGTAGGAGCAGATACCGCTCGCGCGGTAGCCGGCGACAAAGGATCCGTTGAGCTGAATCAGCAGGTTGTCTGCAAAATCCCGAACCTTCAACTGCTCGCACAATGGCGGCTGGGCCAATGACTGGTGGTACTGTTCCATTCTTAGTGGCATCGCTCGTGACCTCCATCCCTGATGTATTCGCGATCCAGTTCAGGGTCTCGCTCGAGTGCCGAATAAACGTGAGGTTTGGTGTGAAACAACACCCAATCGAGCAGATAGCCCCGTGGTTTGCCATATTTGAAGAGCATTAGTGCGGGCACAGTGAGGACAGGCACGAAATACTGCAGCACCATATTCATTGGCAGCCCGAACATTTCCCGGTTCAGAAAGCGGCCGAAGATGTTCATCACGACTGCTACGGCCAGGACGGCGAACAAATCCTCCGCCTCGAGTCCGAAGAATGTGACCCGGGTGCGCAGGTTCCTGTAGATCGGTGTGACGTCAAGTGCCATTGTCGTCGTGCTCCCTTCGCTTTAGGTCACTCCCGCTGTCCCCTGCGCGACGAAGAATTCAGCCATCCGAAGCAGGCCGGAAACCATGAGGCAGAGGGCAGCAGTGACAAAGTGGCGCAACCAGCCGCCGGTCGGATGTACCGGCGAGAAAACTCCCAGTCGCAGGGCCATGGCGGCAACCTGGGACGCGGCGTAGACTGGTAGAATCACGTTCGCGACCCAATTGATGAGAGTCACAAGCGAGAGCCAGTAAAGATCAGGATCGTTCCAATCCGCCTGCGCAGCAAAGGTTTCAAAGGCACGCATCAAGCCCGACACCATCAGGGAGGCAAGTGCCCCGTACATGCTGGGCACAAATTCGCGCCCTTTCGAAAACTGCAAGATGGCGATGATGATAAAAGCGGCGGCAAGCGTAGGCATGATCACATTGCCAAGCCAGTTCGCCAGGTGCAGCACTCCGTTATCAAATGACATGCTTCCCAGATTCATTGCCGCTCCTACATCATCGAGGTTACAAGTTTCCAAATCGCTGAAACCGTAAGCATGGCCAGCGAAACGGCGACTAGCCGCAGAAATGGCTTGTTGGTTGCAAAGTTCAAGATCGCGCCTACAAGCGCGAGGACAGCAGCGATGGGCATGATCGTCCCCACCAAGTGATTCCACAGACTGTCTAAGACGTCGACCGTGGCGTACTGGGTGCCCGTGTTGTAGCTCTGGAGCAGGCTATACGTGGTCTGGGTCCCCAGCATAAACATCGCGGCCAGAATGGACGGCAGCGGGTGTTGGCCAGCTGCCGCATCGAGTACCGCTGTCAGCACAAAGAACGCGGCCAGTGTGGGCACCAGTCGTTGCACGACAAAGTTGTGCACGAATTGTGAGAGATCAGATTGGACGTTCGACAACCAACCTGTGGCAATTCCTTCCGCTGGAAGTGGCACAGCTAGTCGAAACAATGTGAACCAACTCAATAGCGGTTGCAGAGTTAGGAAAACGATCGCCCACAACATCCATTTCGTGAAGCCCCCTCCGATGGTGAAGGTTATCGTTCCTTCGCGGCGCAGACTGACACCGGCCAGTATCAGCGACAGCAATGCAGCGGATGGAGCCAACAGTAGCAGGACGGAAATGACGTCGTTGAGCAGTTGCGGAGTTCCCATTTATCCTGATCCCCCAGGGATTGTTCTGGCTTTTACGGTTGCGAACATCGTGCTGGGTTAGCCCGTGGCATTTACATCGTGTAACCAGCTGCCAGCACCGTTGCGGCATGGCAGGATGACACGCGGTTAAGTCACACCTCCTGTTCCGTTCGTGATCCAGAACTCGATGAGTCTGGTGACACCCGATACGGCCAATAGAGATGCCGCTGCCAACAACCACCGTCCAAAGCCACGCCCCGTCAGCCACGACACCACTGCGCCCACGACCGCGCCGCCGGCCCCGACTGGCGCGATCACGTTTCCGATCCAGTTGATGAAGTTTAGAAAGGTACCTTCTGGTTGTGCGCCAGTCTGTCCCTGAACAGCCACATTGAATTGGGGACTGTTACCGAGGTTCTGCGCCACCAGGAACGGTCCCGCTGCAAGCAGCATGATCGCGAGCACGATCAGAGATTTCTTCCACTTGTGATCTGCCTGGGATTTCATTCCCACGTTATCCTCCTTTCTCTAAGAAGCCCCGGTCGCCTTTCGCACCAGCAAGAAATAGTGGAATGACGCGATCGGCGCGGAGGGGAAAATAAGCGGGAAATGAAATGCTGTCAAACGCAGGTCGACCCCAGCAGAAGACAAAAGGGCACGAGGCATAGTGAAGGCTTATTGCCAGGATCTGCGCTCTCTAGCAGAATCATCCTCCATGGACGTCGCTCTGCGGTCATTTCAAAATCGGAGCAGTTCAGCCGTAGAGTAGTTCACCGAGTGATTGGTCGATTGAACGCCACGGCGGTGACCGCTTGTAGACTGGCAGGCGACATCTCGCCCCGGCGTTTGTGCAATTTGCAATCCTCGGCGAGCGCGGAGGTGCGTTGTTCGGTCGGCGTCAGGAGGCTGGATCTGAATTTCGTGGAGGACCGACCGCCCCGAAAACGTGATCGTCAGCGCCACTTGGTAACGCGACTACAAACCCTGGGGCTGTTGAGGGGGAAACACAACGGCACGAAGTCGGAATTTGAGTTCCACGATCCATCCTTTCTAGCGTCAACTTTCGCCCATTCTGGGGTTTGGTCTAGATGATCAGAAGAGATGGCGGGAGTGAGCAGGCGTCCAAGAAGACTACGGGAGAGACTGCGTAAGACGGCGCAGTCACGTCTTCCGTGTAGGTTTGTCTCCTGTGCGGCTGAACTTGCAATGATTAGAAGTGAAGTTCCTTGCGTCTGCTTTGCGCTTCTTGACGATGATGAAAACATCAGACTCGCCCCCAGTGCTGCCGAGCAGGTTGAGTAAGTGGGTCGAGTACTCTACTCACTCTACTCACTCTACTCAGCATCCCGCCAAAACGGCCTCGCGGCCGCGCCTCAAGTTCCTCTCAGTCTGCCGGAACAAAGTAAGCTCGTTTCGGGCAGGTAGCGATTCCCATGATCCTCCCAAGGAGTGCGTGTGATTCCATGCTTGGAATGGTTGATTCCCCACATCGGTTGCACTTCAATTCGGCCTTCACGGCTGCGGCTGGGGTTGAGTCCCCGACTGGTTGTTCGCCTGGGTATAGAGATCGTTGATTTCGGCTTTTAACTGAATCAATTGGCGAAGCTCCTCGAGCGTGGGCATGTGGCCGTTAAGTCCCGCAGTATTGGTTGAGGTGTTGCGCGAGCTGGCACGGGGCGTCACATCATCGGAAGCCGACTTCTGAACAATGATGTAGAAACGAGTGTTGGCTGGCACCGTTACCACCAGATTCTGGGTTGACGCCAGCCCATTCATTTGTTCTTGCCCGGCAGTGGCCACGTTGTCGGCGAAGCGTTCCCGCATCAAGGTGTTGGTGGAAACCACTTCGGCAGAACCGGATGCTTGCGGTCCCACAAGATACGACGCCACAGTACCCAATCCCGTGAGAGAACGCACCAGGAACTTTGTGCCCGTCCTCTTTCCGGACACATAGCCTTTCAGTGGACCAAAGTTCAGATCCGTCGCTGAGGCATCGATTTTCGCGGATGTGCCATCAGAGAGTTCCACCCTGTTGAATACAATACCCACGTAGCCTGAAGGGTTCACCTGCGCTAACCGACCGAACGCCTTCGCACCGGCTGGCAGCACGATCTGTCCGTTGTGCTCGTAGTTGTATTCCACGACTGCAACGACCGGCGTGGCAACGGCTGAACTCACCGAAGCCTGCAGACGGGCTACCAGGCGCGTCCCCACCGGAAGTGCCAGCGTCTCTTCCTCATCGTCCCGCCTACCTGGCTGAATAGCCGGTTTGACGTCGTTTGCGCGAACGAATACCAACGAAGGCTTGTTCAGATCGGCGTTCTGATCTCTGCCCGATGACGTCCGTACCGGTGATTGAGGAGGACTGCTGGCGCCTTGTCCCACCAAAGGGTCAGAGAAATCGACTTTGCTCAGCGCGTAATCCTGCGGATAGTTAGTCCTGGTGGTGGATGGTTTCACGGGTGAGGCTAGGCTGCCGGTTCGTGATGTACGGCCGACGTCCTCCGGCGTCACCCGGTCCGGTGCAGGATCGCTGGAGCGAATGTCCGCACTCAGCATGGGCGTCACAATTTTCGTGGAGTCGTTGTTTTCCTGTCCTGCAGTAGCCTTGCGTCCCAGGCTAGCTCGGCCACGTGGGGTTTCTCCAGGAAGCGGAACGCGTTTCCTGGGGCGGGAGAAGACGCCAAAGAACAGCACAACCAAAACCGCTCCCGTTCCCACCAGTAGGCAGAAGGATCTGCTTTTGTCGCGGCCCAGCTCTTGGCGTCCCACCGATGGCTTCTGGCACCGCGCCCGCTCGTAGACGATACGAAGGAGCTCGCGCCAATTTCCTCTGCCAGTCTCCCTTTGCTCAAGTTCATCATGCAGCGCTTCGGACGTCGGTGACGCCTGCGCCGCCTTCAGATCTCTTTTCGCTTCGTTACTGACCACGGTTGGCTGCCTCCCTCACAGTTCCAACTCCAAATCCGATCGGTGCGAGCGCCGGCTTATCTACGGCACCAGACTCCGCCATTTGTAGAAACAGCGTCTCATTCGATCGCTTAAACGCGGGACGCTGAAACAGCACTACACCGTCGGCGCGTTCTCCTGATCCGATCCGGCGACGGCTCAGGCGAAAGTCGATCACGGCCAACTGCTCGGCTGTTGCCCAACGTTGGTGTTTGATCAGTGTTCCCGACTTCTTCCTGCCGCCTAATTGAACTTGGGGCGGCATCAGCAGAATCGTGTGCTTACTTGGGTTCACGACGGAGAACAGAACCATCACCTGCTGGTCGCCTTCGAGCACCTCGCTTATGCCAGTTCGTAGGTGGGCGCCTTTGACCTCATCGCCCTCCACCCGCTGGCCGTAAAGCACCGGGAGAGGTGCCTGCTTCTGACGTTCCAGCAAGCTGTCGAGAGAATCCTGTTGGGGCTGGCTTAAGGTCGCCTGGGATCCCGTCCGGTCGAACGCGGCTGGTATGACTGTGCGACTCGGTTCTGTGGTATTTGTGATCGGACCCCCACTGAGAGACTGTGCCTTCGAGACGCTGGTGGTCTGGGGAATCAGTGCGAACGGAAGAGCTTCTGGTTCAATAAGAAAGCTCCACGGGCCCTGGTAGCGCATCAAGAAATCCACTTTGGCAGAGTTGGCGCCAGGCCCGTGGCTGACCAATAGAAAACTGATTTGGTGCCCCTTCCCAGTGGATAGCAACAGATTGCTCTCGGCATCTTCTGTGGTCAGGGCCTTGACGAATACCAACTCAGGCTCGCGTTCGGAGTGTTCGACTTGGAAAAGTGCTGGATCGCCAACCACGATTGAATTCACCGGTTCAGAAACCCGGATCGTGGTCACAAAATGGGCTATGAGCTCAATCGTCGTGATCTGGTGATCTGCAGTTGGTGTGGAGCGAATCTGGGGAGCGATCGTCGCTACCTGCGCACTGGCAGCTGCACGCAGAATCGCCAGGGACAACCAGCCGAGAACTCGAGCCTTTCTCATCACTCACCTCAATTTCTGCCTTTGCCTTTGTCGCCGCTGTGCGCTATTCGTCTCGCACGAAAACGTTGGCATACGCGCTGCACGTATCTTTGGACATCGGGCGAAGCGTAATCGAGTCCCCACAGGGAAATCGGAGATTCGCCCACGTAGTACGCCGCGGCGATCAGACGAAGGTCACCGTTGAATTTGCTGTTCAGCCAAGCCAGATAGGCCACGCCGCCACGGATGTTCTCGTCCACCCGAAAGCGATTGTGAACGCCGAATCGCAGCGCGGTTTCTGGCATCAACTGCATGAGCCCGGCTGCTCCCTTGCTCGATACCGCGTAGGGATTCCAAGCAGACTCATGATCGATGATGGCTTCCACCAACTCGATCGGCACCCGGTAGACGGCCGCATAAGACTCAGCCCAACGCGCGGAGAGTTCCCGCAACTGGCGCATATCTGCCATTTGAGCCCTTGCCGTTCCTGCGAGCAGAACGAGTAAGCACACCTTTGCGCAGTTCAAGCGAAAGCCTCCCGGTCAGCGCCTGCCTCTTGTCGCTCTGCCTCCATAAGCTCGTCGCGATAACGCTTCGAGTCGGTGACCAGGCCTTCGAATCCGGCGCGCAACCTCAAGCGTTTGCGGTCAGCCTCGGTCTTGGCCAGCAAGGGCAACAGTAAATCCCGCTGTCCATGAGAGATTTCGTCAACCCCGAGAATTTCTAGAGCCTGCGCCAAATCCAATATCTCCGCGATCGAGGGTGGCTTCTCCATGTTCCATCCGCGAAGGGCGTGTGCCAGACCCGCAAGCTGACCGCGAAGGCGCACACTTTCACCCCTGGCGCGAATCGCAAGAATCTCGCGTTCCCGCTCGACCGTTGGGTACTCAAAACGCACATATAAGCAGCGTCGCCGAAGCGGATCGCCCAAACGCCGCTCTTCATTGGAACTCAGAACGACAAATGGGACGGTCGTTGCCCGAATCGTTCCCAGTTTGGGTACCGTGATCTGCCACGCACTTAAGATTTCTAGCAACAAGGCTTCGACGTCGTGATCGACCTTGTCGAGCTCGTCGACGAGAAGCACGCAGGGCCGAGGTTCATAGCGCAGCGCACGCAACAAGGGACCTTCGGCAAAGAAATCGAGCGTGTGCAGGCGGTTGCGGATTTCTACCCACTCTTGATGGAGGTGGTCGCTTTGGCTTTCGAGAAAGAGCTTCTGCAGTGCTTCGTCGAATCTGCCAATGACTTTTTCTTCCGTAATCCCGACGTAGCACTGAAGCCGTTCCACCACCGTGTTCGCCGCCGCCGCTACCGCGTAGGCCAACTCGGTCTTGCCGCACCCGGGGGGGCCTTCGACCAGCAGAGGCTTGCGCATGCGTGCCGCCAGATACACTACCTCCAGGGTCACGCGATCAACGATGTAGCGTGCTGCACGCAGCTTATGGGCGAGCTCACTTGCAGACGAGAACATGGTGGCCACCTCCGGGCGTGAACACTACACCGGAAGTGGTTCTTTTGCATATCCCCTGTGTCTTGCACGCGGAGGCAAGCGGTTGCTCGCCTGTCCTCGGGGCCCTTGTTCTCGACTCGCGAAATCCTTGTATCCAGCCAAGATGACAGTGACTCGGTTTGCGGTGAGTCATTTCGCGAGTCTCTCCCTGTCGAGAACTGGCGCGCACCCAGAAGTCTTACTGATCGCGCTTTGCTGACCAGACTGGTCGGAGGAACGCGGCTCAGATTTCTTCCACCAATCGCGGTTTCACTGACCGCTGTCTCGTTTCGCATGCGTAATCTCACCGCTGATCCGACCACCGATTCCGCCGTCTGGCATAATTTCACCGATCGCGTTTTCGTTGGCGACAGAATCCAGCTGGACGGGCATCGCGTCTCCACAACACCGATTCATTGCGACGTCCCGATTTTTTCATGAATCGCAATGTTGCGGGTGCCGGTTATTCGCTTCACCCCGATTAGCTTGCCATCGCCCAGCGGTCGTTCTCCAAGAATCTTGCCCACGAATCACATCAACGCTGCAGCAGTTGCTCTTACACCGACCGCTGGTGTTCGGGTCACTACGCCATCGAAATTACTTGAGTTTGTGGATTCAACTCCCTTGTTCGCTGCCGAGCTTTTGACAATAAGGAAGATTCCCTCTACAAGTGCCCGTAGCGGAGAGGTCATACTGTGGCTCTCACCGATTTGCTCGCGGAACTTATTCGAAGACAGTTTCCGTGTGGAGGTTGGTCCGCGCTTTCATCCTCGGCCCAGCCGGCACTCGAGCCAACGTCGTATTCGGCTCTTGTGCTCCGTTCCCGGGTCAGGGCCGCCGGAGAACGTGCTTACAGTTTTCTGCTAGGCGCGCAGAATCCAAACGGAAGCTGGCCGGTGTTCGCGGGAGACGATCGCGATGGCTCTTGGGTAACCTCGCTGGTTTCAATCGCTCTTCGCGACCTGGTCCCGGCCATGCCTGCCAGAGTGAAGGGAATTCGTTGGCTGTTGCGCACTGTCGGTAAAGAAGCCCATTGGTTCTGGAAGTGGAAGTTCCGTACTTCTGATCGCCATGTTCGCTTCGACCCGGATAAGTTCGGCTGGCCGTGGTTCCCTGACACGGTTAGTTGGGTTGTGCCCAGCGCCCTTGCGATCCTCGCCTTAAATCAACTCAGTCGTTCCTGCTGCGAGTTCGAACTAATCCCTTCACGCGTGGAACGGGGAGTCGAGATGCTCAGGGACCGCGCCTGCCCCGGCGGTGGATGGAATGCCGGAAACGGCGTGGTCTACGGAGCCGCTGTGGCGCCGCATCCCGACGACACGGCAATCGCGCTTTTGGCACTCCATGATCGACCAAACGACCCGGTTGTGCGAAGCGCAGTCGCCTACCTTGAACGCACCGGTCCCACTCTCACTGCGCCCTGGAGCCTCGCGTGGACGATTCTGGCTCTCGCCGCACACCACCGTCCGATTATTCTGCTGCGTGAGGCGCTGCTTGCCATTCCTGATCTCTTATGCATCGCGGACACCAGTACTCTTGCGCTGGTCTGCCTGGCGCTAGATCATGAGCGCTCACTAACAGACCTCGGGGTGCCCCGGTGAGGCTTACCCGTCGAGATTTCCTGCTTGCGAGCGCGGCGCTGGCCGCCGGCGCTTCCGTTTCCACTCCTTTTTTCCTGCCGAAATGCCGCTCGGATCGACGCCCGAACAGATCGCGAGTCGCGGTTCTACACGCGGAGCAGTACTGTCAACAACTTGGCCGGATCCTCGCAGAGGGATTGGAGCTCTTCCCCCTCAAGCTGCAAGGCAAAACTGTGGTGCTCAAGCCCAATTTGGTCGATTATCTCCCGGCGGATATCATTAACACGCACCCGCTGTTGGTTCTGGCGGCGGCGGAGGCATTCCGTCGCCTTGGGGCTAAGTCTGTCCTGGTTGCCGAGGGGCCTGGCCATCAACGTGATACTCAGCTGGTGCTCTCTCAAAGTGGTTATCAAGAATTACTCCGTGGCGAGAAGATCCGATTCGTCGATCTCAACCGCGACGAGCTGATACGTACACCGCTTCGAACGAGCTATACCGGGATGAGAGAGCTTTGGCTGCCGCGGACGGTACTGGAGGCGGACTTTTTGGTATCGATGCCGAAGATCAAGACTCATCATTGGTCTGGTGTGACGCTCGCCATGAAGAACATGTTTGGGATAGTTCCCGGTGCGCGTTATGGATGGCCCAAGAACATCCTGCATTGGAAAGGAATTCAGGAGAGCATTCTCGATCTGTGCGCAACGGTTCCGATCCACTTTGTAATCGCGGATGGCGTGATAGCAATGGAGGGCAACGGTCCACTCAACGGCACTCCCCGACCTCTACGCAACATTGTGCTTGCGGACGATGCGGTTGCCGCCGACGCCGTCTGTGCAGCCCTAATGGGATTCGCGCCCGATCGCATCGTACACATTCGCGAAGGTGGAAGGTTTCTGGGCAATAGTGACCAGAGACACATTGACCAAGTCGGAGAAGCAATTGTGCATCCCACCACTCCGTTCCGCGTAGTTCCAGAATTTCGCAACCTTTGTGCCCTTTGACGCAAGCGAGTCAGCGTAGAACGAAGAAACGACCGTTAGCGATCAAGCATGCGGGTTGTTCCGCATCCATTGAAGGCCAGGAAGGCAAGCAGCGCTTCTTTCCTCCTGTGGTTTCGCTAGGCCTCATCGTTCGTCTGCTCGCGGTCCGATAATACCGATGTCGGCATCGCATCCCTTGTCTATCAGCGACAACAGCCAGCCTCAGTCTTCCAGCGTTTCGGAGTCGATGCCGATGTTGGTTTCCCCGGCCGCCTTCTTTTCTTTGTATTTTTTCACCCAGGCAGCGAAGCTCTTGCCGGCTGCGGTGTCTTTGCCGGAGAACGCCAGGGCGGCAATGTCAGGGTAAGCGATGCGGATCTTCTCGTGGCCAGATCTCGGGATCAGACGCAGGCTGCATTCTGAAAGCGACGCCCCGTCCGCGCGGCGGTCGAAGATGTAGCCCTCGATTTTCTCACCGTTCTTCAGCGTGATGGTGAGATCGCCGCGATAGTCGAAGGCTTTCTCGAGAGCCGCGCGAATCTCGTCTTCGGTCGCCAGCGATGGAATCCAGCCTTCGAGATTTTCGTGAACTGTGCCGGGGGCGTTTTCCAGTTCTTCGGAAGAGTCTTGAGCAGTGGACTCGCGCATGGAAGATTCAAAGCTGACTAAGCCCGCGATGCCGGGCCGATCTGCACCAGTGTTCCGGCAGGGCTACCGGGCGCCATAGGCGTGTCATCGCCGACCTCCGGGTCTTCGTAGCCGTCGAACAGGGTGGCGCTCACTGTGGCCAGGAAGCTGCTGAGCGAACCGAAGGTGTCATTCACTGCGCTCGATTCGTAGCCGCTGTGAACCATGCAATTGGCGCACTTGGGATTGCCGCTCTCGGCGCCGTAGTGTTCCCAGCGTGTCTCGCGGAGGAGTTCTTCGAAGGTGTCGGCGTAGCCATCCTGCAGCAGATAGCAGGGCTTCTGCCAGCCGAAGATGTTGTAGGTGGGCATGCCCCAGGGAGTGCATTTGTACTCCCGCCGGCCCATCAGGTACTCGAGGAACAGTGGGCTCATGTTGAAGCGCCAGTTCTCGCGGCGATTGCTCAGGATCTGTCGGAAGAGGCGGCGCGTCTTCTTCTTGCTGAGGAAGTGATCTTGATCGGGAGCCTTGTCGTAAGTGTAGCCGGGCGAGAGCATCATGCCCTCGACGCCCAGATCCATCATCTCGTCGAAGAAGGCGCGCACGCTCCTGGGATCGGCGCCGTCGAACAGCGTGGTGTTGGTGGTCACCCGAAAACCGCGTTGTAAAGCTTCCCGGATGGCATCGACGGCCCTGTCGTAGGTGCCTTCCCGGCACACGGCGAAGTCGTGGTGCTCACGCTGGCCGTCCATGTGCACAACGAAGGAAAAATACTTGCTAGGCTTGAACTGGTCGATTTTTTCCTTGAGCAGCAGACCGTTGGTGCAGAGGTAAACGTACTTTTTGCGGGCTATCAGACCGGCCACGATCTCAGCGATCTGGGGATGCATCAGTGGCTCGCCCCCGGGAATGCTAACCAGCGGAGCGCCGCATTCCTCAACCGCAGCGAAGCATTGGTCGGGCGTGAGGTCAGTCTTGAGGATGTGCGCGGGGTACTGGATCTTGCCGCAACCGGCACAGGCGAGGTTGCAGCGGAACAGCGGCTCGAGCATTAGCACGACCGGGAACTGCTTCCGCCCCCGGAGCTTTTGTCCGATGACGTAGCTCGCCACCGTCCACATCTGAGACACAGGTACGCCCATTCGCTTGCGCTTAACCTTCCTAGAAAATTGACGGCTTGGCCCGCGCGGCGGTCGCAGAACAATCCGTTTAGATGACACCCGATAAAAGAATGATACTGGAAGCAAACCAATCCTGCCAGTTGACGGGTGAGGGGCAGCCGGGTCACCAGGCTTCCGATGGTTTGGCTAACCCCTCCGTTTTGTGGAAGTTGCTGTAAGGAGAGAGCTCACGTGTAAGGCAGCCAGACGACTATGTTCAACTTCATTTATTATCAATATCTTGCGCGAGCACGAGATCCGAGATGCTATTTGGACCTGCGTGTAAGGTATTCCGGATAAGGGACTTGAGTTGTCAAAGCGCAGGTTCCTGCTCTAATAGCCCGTTGCTCTCTCCTAAAACGGATTTAGGCCGAAGCCGTCTGGATTGTCAGCTGTGGCTGAGTAGGGTTAGCCGCCTGACAACGTGCGTCTGAGCTTTTCTTGGGTGGGAAACTCCAGTACTACCGAGTAACGACACCTTGAGAATCATGGGATGGTGTATGCCAACGTCGCCGTACCTCTCCATACACCAATGGCGGGCCCAACCGGCGTCGTGGACTGCAGGATCTACTTCTCATCCCAGAAGTCGGGCTGGGCCCGGACCGATGTGGCCAGCCTTGAACAGCGGAATCAACCTGCGGACGATCCTGGACCTTGGCCAGACCGCCGAACCAACCTTGCCGACTCTCGAAGACCACATCCGCATCGCAAAGGATCTTGCGGCATCGAGACGAGGGCGCGCCCTATCTCGGCTTGGTGATCGCGCCTTCCGATGCGGAGTGCACCAGGGCGGCATACTTGGCAAAAACACCGGTCGTGTAACGCGGCTTGGCGGGCTTCCACTGGGATAGACGATGCTTCAGGGTGGCGTCGTTGACTTCGACCTCCAGAGTGCGCTGGTTGACGTCGATGTGCACGGTGTCGCCTTCATGCAGGATAGCAATCGGCCCGCCGAGTGCGGCTTCGGGAGAGACATGGCCAAGCATGAGGCCGCGGGTGGCGCCGCTGAAGCGGCCGTCGGTGATCAGGGCGACGCTTTCGCCCAGACCTTCCCCGACGATGGCGGCGGTGACGCTGAGCATTTCGCGCATTCCGGGGCCGCCTTTCGGTCCTTCGTTGCGAATGACGACGACATCTCCCGGCTTGATTTGCTTGCCGGTGACCGCGCTCATGGCGGCTTCCTCGGAGTCGAAGACGCGGGCCGGACCGCGGTGGGTCAGCCGCTCGTGGCCGCTGGTCTTGGCGACGCAGCCTTCCGGGGCGAGGTTGCCATGCAGAATGACCAGGCCACCAGTCTTCTTCAAGGGATGATCGAGAGGGGCGATCACGCGCTGGTCGGGAGTCTCCTGCGCGGCGCGGGCTTCCTCGGCGAAGGTCCTGCCGGTGACGGTCATGGTGGAACCGTCCGCCAGTTTGCCGTCGAGCAGGCGCTTGGCGATGACCGGGATGCCGCCGGCTTTGTCCACGTCGGTAGCAACGTACTTGCCCGCAGGCTTGAGGTTGGCGAGCAGGGGTGTGCGTTCGCTGACTTTCTGGAAATCGTCGATGGCGAGAGGTACGCCCATCTCGCGGGCGATCGCGAGCAGGTGCAGGACGGCGTTGGTGGATCCACCGGTGCAGGCGACACCGGCGATGGCGTTCTCGAAGGCAGCCTTGGTCAGAATGTTCTTGGGCCGGATGTCCTGTTTGAGCAGGTTGAGGACGACCTCGCCACAGCGGAAGGCGGCGTCGTCCTTGCGCGGGTCCATGGCGGGCACGCCGTTGAAGCCCATGGGTGAGAGGCCGATCAACTCCATCACCGTCGACATGGTGTTCGCAGTGTACTGGCCACCGCAAGCTCCGGCCCCGGGGCAGGCGACGGCTTCGAGCTGCTTCAGTTCGGCGTCGCTCATTTTGCCGGCGGCGTTGGCGCCGACCGCCTCGAACACATCCTGGATGGTGACGTCCTTGCCCTGATAGCTGCCGGGGGCGATGGTACCGCCGTAGAACACTAGGCCGGGCAGATCCATGCGGGCGAGGGCCATGGCTGCGGCGGGGATGGTCTTGTCGCAGCCGACGATGCAGACGACGGCGTCGAACAACTGGCCGCGGCAGACCAATTCGATGGAGTCAGCAATGACTTCGCGGCTGACCAGGGAAGCGCGCATGCCTTCGGTGCCCATGGTTTCACCGTCGCTGATGGCGATTGTGTTGAACTCCATGGGCGTGCCGCCAGCGGCGCGGATGCCCTCTTTCACCTTGGCCGAAAGGCGGCGCAGGTGGAAGTTGCAGGGCATGGTCTCGATCCAAGTGTTGGCGACGCCGATGAGGGGCTTGGCGAGGTCGGCGTCAGAGAATCCGATGGCCTTGAACATGGCGCGGGAGGGGGCCCGGTCGCGCCCGTCGGTGATGCCACGGCTGCGATGCTTGAGGTCCATAGTCAGAGAGATTACGGCAAGCGCAAGAATTTAGGAACTGTTAGCGGTCGCAGGCCAAGAAAAGGCCGCTTAACCGCAGAGATCACACCAGGCAGCCACCGGGGCGACGCCGAAAAGCGATCCGCCCGAAGGCTTGTGCGACATGCTCCCCTAGGCCAGAGCCTGCTGTAGCGGCGACTCTCTGGCTAGGGCCACTGGGGAGGGGCGGTGGGGGACGAAGGGGCGGGTGTGCAGGAACTCAGCGGCATCCTGCACGGTGGTGGCGGGGTGCACGTCGACCACGTCGACGACCGCGTACCAGTCGCGCGAGAGTTGCCCGACCTGCTTCGGGCTGACGTCCATGAGCAGCGTGACTTTGTGGTCGTGCTCGGCGGGCTCGGCCTGGACATAGGGTATATCGATGCCGCGCCGGGTCGGGGCGCTGAGAATGCGCATCAACGTTCCCTGCGTGTTGCGATAGCGAATGTGGAAGACGTGCATAGCGTGGCTCCTAGAGAATCAGAGAGCAGATCCCAGATCCTGCCGATGGGTGCCGACGGCTCTGGCGAAGGCTGGCGCGGAGGGAGCGAGGCAAGAAGCCCTCGCGACAGCCGGCAAGATGCCGGCGCCGCCGTGCCGTTTCATCTTTCATCTGAAATCTCAGTTTCGAGTTTTCCAAGCTCAACCTCGGCGTGTGCAATCTGCAACTCTCTACTCTTCCTCGTACAACATCTCTGAGAGCGCAGCGCCCGAAGGGACCATGGGGTAGACATTGGCCTCGGGATGGCAATCGAACACCAGCAACTCCGCCTCGGAGGAGCTGAGGAACCGGTCAAGCTGATCGCCGGTTTCTGCCGGGAGCGGGTGTTCGCGCATGGCGTCATCGTTGAGACGCTGTCCGTGAATCCGGTAGGCCTTGGCGATTTCCACGAAGTCGGGATTGTCGCTCAGGTCGGTCTCGGCGTAGTTGCGCTGGTAGAAGAGCTGCTGCCACTGTCGAACCATGCCCAGGTACTTGTTGTCGATGATGACCATCTTGAGGGGCAGGCCCAGGCGGCGCACGGTGGCCAGTTCCTGGATGTTCATCTGAAAGCCGCCGTCGCCAGAGACGCAGAGCACGGTGGTCGCGGGTTTGGCAAGCTGAATCCCGAGCGCTGCCGGCAAGGCGAAACCCATGGCGCCGAGGCCACCCGATGTGATGAAGCCGCGGGGCGAGCCGGAGCGATAGCGCTGCGCGGCCCACATCTGGTGCTGCCCCACGTCGGCGACGATGACGCTGTCCCGGGGAAGCCGGCTGAAAAGTTCGTCGAGGAACCGAATCGTTGGTTGCGCCAAGCCGCGGGGATCGATTTCGGCGCGTTCCGGTCCGCAGGCGACCGCGCGCCAGGAACTGAAGTCGGGCAGCGGCCCCCGGCGCAACTCTTCGTAGAAGGCGGGGATGGTTTCGGCCAAGTCGCCTAGGACCGGCAGTTGGCAGGGGCGGACACGGTCGAGCTGTGCCGGATCGATTTCGAAATGGACGATCTTGGAATTGGGGGCGAAGCGTGTCGGATCGCCGGTGACACGATCATCAAGCCGGGCGCCGAAGACCAGCAGCAGATCGTTCTCCTGCAACGCCATGTTGGCCGCCCGGGTGCCATGCATGCCCACCATACCCAGATAGTAGGGAGCCTCGGGGTTGACCGCGCCGAGCCCGTGTACGGTGGCAAAGGTCGGGATATTCAGGTGGTCAAGCAATTTGCGGAGGTCGTGCACGGCGCCCGAGAGTTTCGCACCGGCTCCGACCAGCGCCACCGGCTTCCTGGCCTGCTGCAGGAGCACGATGGCGGTATGGGTGAATGCCGACTCGGCGGTGGCGTCGGCCGGGCGGGCGTGAGGGGCAAACTTTACCGGGCCGGAGAATTCCGCGCCGGCTTTCAGGATGTCGGTAGGGATATCGATCATCACCGGGCCGGGTCGGCCGTGGCGCGCCCAGTAGAAGGCTTCGGCGATGACGTCAGGGAGCTCCTGGGTGGATTTCACCAGTCGGCTCCACTTGGTCATGGACAAGGTGAGTCCGAAAACGTTGGTTTCCTGGAAGGCGTCGGTGCCGATCAGCGTGCTGCGCACTTGGCCGGTGATACAGACCAGAGGCACGGAATCCATCTTGGCGTCGGCGATGCCGGTGACGAGGTTGGTGGCGCCCGGACCGCTGGTGGCCAGAGCGACGCCGACCTTGCCCGTGACGCGAGCGTAACCCTCGGCGGCGAAGACCGCGCCTTGCTCGTGCCGTGTGAGGATGTGGCGGACGCCGCTGCCAGCGAGCGCGTCATACAGGGGCATGATCGCGCCGCCTGGGTAGCCGAAGACCAGGTCCACGCCTTCGGCCCGCAGGCAATCTAGCACGATTTGGGAGCCTTTACGCATTCACGACCTTGGGTTGGGGTGGTTCGGCGGGCTGTGGTTTGTCGGATTCTTTCGGCAGCCACGACATCATGGCCCGCAGTTTGGCGCCAACTTCTTCGATCGGATGCTTCTTTTCCTTCTCGCGCAGGGCAGGGAAGTTTTTCCCTCCCTGCTTGTTTTCTTCGATCCATTCGCGGGCGAAGCTGCCGTCGCGTATGCGAGCAAGGATTTCCTTTATCCGGGCGCGAGTCTCGTCGCCCACCACCTGGTTGCCGCGGGTGAGATCGCCATACTCGGCGGTGTTGGAGATGGAATAGCGCATGCGACCGAGTCCGCCCTCGTAGATCAGGTCGACGATCAGCTTCATCTCGTGCAGGCACTCGAAGTAGGCAACTTCGGGCTGGTAGCCGGCCTCGACCAGGGTCTCGAAACCTTTCTTGATCAGCGAGGTCAGCCCGCCGCAGAGGACGGCCTGCTCGCCGAACAGGTCGCTTTCGGTTTCTTCCTTGAAGGTAGTCTGGAGCACTCCGGCACGCGTGGAGCCGATGCCGTAGGCGTAACAGAGCGCGTTTTCATGGGCATGTCCGGTGGCATCCTGGTGAATCGCGAGCAAAGAAGGAACGCCGCGGCCCTCGGTGTAGATGCGACGCAGAAGGTGCCCCGGACTTTTGGGAGCGATCATCACCACGTCGACGTCGTCGGGCGGCTGGATGGTTTTGAAATGAATGCTGAAGCCGTGTGATACACCGAGGGTCTTGCCGGGGTGCAGGTAGGGCCTGATCGCCGATTCGTACAAGACGCCCTGGGTCTCGTCCGGGGTAAGGATCTGGATCCAGTCGGCGCGCTTGGCCGCCTCAGCCGGAGCCACAACCACCATGCCGTCGGCGCGAGCCTGCTGCGCTGAGGGTCGATCGGGATCGAGGCCGACGATGACCTTACAGCCGCTGTCTCGCAGGTTCTGGGCCTGGGCATGTCCCTGGCTGCCGTAGCCCAGGACGGCAATGGTCTTGCCGTTCAGCGCTTTAGGGTTGGCGTCTCGCTCATAAAAAATCGTAGCCACTGGCACTCCTTTTTCTCAGCAGGAAACTGAGCCCTGGCAAAATGGGCGTCGGGAAAGCGGCTCCGAAACCGACCGGTCGGTCGGTATATGCTACGGCGTCGCCCTCCGGGTGTCAAGGCGCCCCCCCTGCCTCGGTGCCCCAACCGGCAACAACAGGCGCAGGTCGGGTACGCCCATTGCCCCCTTTCTCCGCTCGAGAATGGAGGAGGCGAAACCCAGCCACCCGTTGGCAATGCAGTCAGGTAAGGGGCTGAAAGGTTTAGGCTTCTAGCTGAATTGCCTTCCCGCCAGAGGCACAAAAGTAGGAATCGGAATGCCAGCGACCGCGATTCCGCTGAAATTTGTGGCTGGTTGGCACGATTAGGCATCAGTTCCGCCGTGAATGCATTCGAGCGGCGTACTCCCTGGCCATCACCAACCAGGGTTGGCAATCCCCACCGCACCTGGGTACCATGGCGGGCGTGACTCGCGAAGCTACGCTCGACTCCCGCCAGGACATCCTGCGCACGGCCGCGCGCCTCTTCCAGCAGCGCGGCTACGACGCCACCTCCATGAATGACGTGGCTGCGGCCCTGAAGCTGAGCAAGGGTGGCCTCTACCACCATTTTCAGAGCAAGGACGAGATGCTTTTCCACATCATGAGCCACGCCATGGACATCACCGAGGAGCGGGTCATCGCTCCCGTGCGGGCCATTCAGGACCCGGAAGAGCGACTGCGCACCCTCATCCGCCTGCACATTGAGGTCGTGCTCAGCATACGCGACCGCGAGATCACGGTGATGCTGCACGAAAATCATCCCCTGCCCCCGTCGCTGCGCAAGCAGATCAACCAGCGGAAGAAGGACTACATCCATTTTGTGGAGGGGTTGATTGCAGACGTACAACGGGTGAAGGGATCGAGAGCAGCGGTCACCCCGCGCGCGGCGGCGCTCGCCCTGCTGGGAATGATTAACTGGATTTATCAGTGGTATAAGCCAGAGGGACGTTTGCAGGCCCAAGACTTAATTCCGCAATACACGGAGCTGCTGTTTCGAGGAGCATTCCAGTAGAGATGAATGCGGCGCTTCTTTGCAGCTCGAGCCGTGTGGCCGGGCCGGGATGCCGCTTTCATGGGAACTGGACAATCCCGCCACCGGAGGATTCCACGACTCGACCAAGTTTTTACGACTTGCGGGCTCTCGCAGCGGAACGAGCCCGGGCTGGGCTTCGCTACCAGGAGTTTCTGCGCGTTCCCGCCCTGAGTGCGGGAATTTACGTCCTGCCGTCCGGAGCCAAGGACATGCAGACACCCCATAAGGAGGATGAACTGTATTACGTGGTCAGCGGCCGGGCCCGCATGCGCGTAAGAGCGGAGGAACGGGAGGTCGGCCCGGGAAGCCTGATCTTCGTCGAAGCAGAAGCCGAACATGGCTTTTTCGACATCAGCGAACAGCTCGAAGTTCTCGTGTTCTTCGCCCCGGCAGAAAGTCGCTAAGTGCGGCCGTGCTATTCGTTGACTATCCTCGCGTGGGATCCATCGCAGCATGGCCATTACCATAGACGAGATGACATTCGATGACTGGCCGGCAGTCCGCCGGATCTTTGCCGAGGGCATTGCCACCGGCGATGCGACGTTTGAGACCGAGATTCCCGAATGGCAGCAGTGGGATGCCAGTCATCTGCCAACCTGCCGGCTGGTCGCGCGGGAGAGGCAGCAGGTTTGGGGTTGGGCCGCGCTGAGCCCAGTCTCGCAACGCAAGGTTTATGCCGGGGTAGCCGAAGTATCGATCTATGTCGCTGCTGAGGCCCGGGGACGAGGGGTAGGCAGGCTTCTGCTCCAGGCCCTCATCGCGAAGTCGGAAGAGCATGGCCTGTGGACCCTGCAAGCGGGCATCTTTCCGGAAAATGCTTCGAGCATTGCCTTGCACAGGGCGTGTGGATTTCGCGAGGTGGGGCGGCGTCAGCGCATTGGCAAACTGGGGAACCGCTGGAGAGATGTGCTTCTGCTCGAACGCAGCAGCGCTCGGGTCGGCTGATGACGGCGTTTTCATAGGGTCGCTGAAGACAGTGATGCAAATGCGGCGACTGCCTTCAGTATTTGCGTAGCACGCCGATCACCTTGCCCTGCAGCTCCACCGAACGCGCGGGAACAATGATGGGTTGCATGGCGGCGTTGGAAGGCTGCAGGCGGATGTTTTCGCCTTCGCGGTACAGCCGCTTGAGGGTAGCTTCGGAACCCTCGACCAAGGCCACGACGATCTCACCATTGCGCGCCGTTTTGGTTTTCTCCACCAGCACGTAGTCGCCGTCCATGATGTGCTCGTCCTGCATGGAGTCGCCCCGCACTTCGAGGACGAAGACGTCGCGGGAGCGGACAAAATCGGCCAGGGAAATCGTTTCCCTCTGCTCGACCGCTTCGATGGGACGGCCAGCGGCAATCCGCCCGGCCAGAGGCAAATCCAGCACCGCCATCGTGGACGGATTCATGCCCATCGAGTCCCGCATCTTTCCCTTGGGCTTCAACAGGTCGATGGAGCGGCTCCGGTTGTAATCGCGGTGAAGCAAGCCTTTCTTCTCCAGGTTCGATATGTGCTTATGCACGGTGGCCAGGGAATTGAGGCCCAGAGCTTCGCGAATTTCATCGAAAGATGGCGAGTAGCCATGCTTTACCACGAACTCGGAAATCATGTCGTAGACTTGCCGTTGCCGCCGGGTGATGGCCATGCGCACATTTTGAGCGAAGAAAAGGCGAATGTCAAGCGACAGTTTCTGCGAAACAGCGGTTTCGGATCTTTTCGTTGGATAGAGGGTGAAACGGTGGAAGAGACAGCTATTTCGGGCTGGGAACGTCAGGAGAATAGCGGGGCCAATTTTCGAGCGTGAGAATTCACCCGGGGGGCGGCACCGCGACGACTGAAGTTTTCAAAGAGCGAGCGCAACCGCGTAAGAGGGGAGAACTCAGCTGGTGTTGGGCACTAGCGATCGCGACAAGTTAAGCCGCAGCAACCGGCAAAGTTCGATGGCGCTCAGCCGAGGATGGGATCCACGATGAAGATAACGCAGCCGATAAAGCCGCTCAATGGTGAGCGCCAGAGCGGTGAGCAACCACTCCAAGAGCAGGCTGTTGGCATGATGATGCGGAATGTGTTCCAGGGCATGTTGGTTCTTGGCCTCATTGAAGCCTTGGTTTTCTATCTCCCAGCGGCTCTTGGCCATGCGGAATAAAGAGCGAGTGCTGACCTGCCGGGCCGATAGGTTGGTCAACCAGTAGGCCTCGATCACGTTGCCCTTCGGCTTGTGCTGGCGATAGTAGAGAACGCGCACCGTGGGCCAGCGCAGACTTTCCCAGGGATCGAAGTCGTCGGCATCCCAAACCTCGACGCGATCGCTTCCCGAGCGAAAGTGCAGTTTGGGAGATTGCTGGGAGAAGCGTTTCTGGGCGGCCGGAAATAACTCCCGCAGATTACCTTTGAGGCGGGCCACCACGGGCACCTGACACTCGTCGGCGACATGGAGAAAGGGAGCGGTGGCATACTCTCCATCGACCACCAGATAATCCGCAAACCGAGTGCCTAGTTGGGAAAGGACTCGCCGCAGCAGGCGCTGACCGGCAGCATATTCGCTATCCCCAGGGCCGTAAGGTTCCACATCGATGGGGAGCGACAGTCCGGTGCCCACCACACTGAGCATCACCAGATGGTGACGATAACCCACAATTTGCTCCGCGGCATTGCGGAAAGGACGGCACAGCGAACACTGTTGCTCGCGACAGCGGCCGACGGTGGTTCCATCCAGCGCCAATCCCAGAAAAGGAGCGTTTTGAAACGCCTTATTCCGCTTGGCTTGCCGCACGACCTGCACCGCGGCCTGGCGGGTGGGCGTTGGATCGAGACGCTCGGTGAAATAACCCAAGGCGTCGTCGCCAAACCTTTGGCGTACCCCCAAGGCGCCGCGCCGCACCGACGCCACTAAGCTCTCCAGAGCATGAAAGCTAGACTCACGCAGAAGCTGCCCCAGGAGGATGATCCACACCATGGCCTGGGCAGGGATCTGCGGGGATTGCCGACCATCGCCCGGAGCTTCCAGATAATGCTTCAGCCGCAAGCCTCGCCTTACGAACCGGAGCAGGCGATGCGGCGTGGGAGTCCTCACCGATGTCGTTTGGAACGCTGCTTACGGGAGAGAATGAGCAACTCGGCATTGGCGGTCAACACTTCCCGCACGGCATTTTGAAACTCTCGTCCGGCTTGGACCCGCTGGCGCACCTCCTCGACCCACGGTCGGGGGATACGTTCGTGGCGTGGTTTTCCATCGGACATGAAGCTAAAGACCCAAGCTTCATGTCCTTGGCCCTGAGCACAATGGCAGTTGGGCTTGCCACAACGAGTGCGATTCATGGTGAGAGACCCGGGCAAGAGATCCGCCGGGATGGAAAAGCGCTCGAGTGTACGAAACTTGCGCTGGCGCCAACGCGCCGCCTGTGGGCCCTTCGGTTCGGATTGCATCTAGAGCATAGTATCATCTTGATACACATGATTAACAAGACAACCGCAAGAATACTTTAATGTTGCGAGTGCGAAAATAGGAAACTCCGAGAATGACTCACGGAAGTAAACGGGATGCAGTGAATACAGGCGCATTCGGCGAAGGATTGTTCAATCTTCCGAAACGGCTGCTCTGCGAACTCTTCCAATGCGTGATGAGTCTGAAGCAGGGGCTTCCAATACAAGATGAGCTCGAAGGAGTGTGGCACGCTGACGATGAAGGAGCGGCGTGCCCACCTGCAATAAATTGACCGGCTCTTTCCTGATGGTTGCAGTCAGTTGGCCACGGCAGCGAGATCGGTTTTCAATTGCTCAAGGTTGAAGCCCGCGAAGCCCGGTGCCTCCGGTGACAGGATCGCGTACGCTTCATCAACACATTCATCCCACCAGGCCCAAGTGGCTTGCTGCGTATTACCCCAGGTCAGCACGGTCACACCATTTTTATCATACGCGGCAGCAAAAACCGCGTGGCCATCTGTGGTCAAAGGGCCCGGTGTCCAAGGCTGATGCGCATCAAATTCTTGAATACAGTTTTGTTGCACCTGGAAACCCAAGTAGACACCACCAAGAAGGTGGATGGCCTGCTCAACGTGCGTATGGTTTCTTGGATCCACAGCCACGTAAGTGATGATTTCATCGCCAGAAACCTTGTTCCGGCGCCAGTAGTTTAAGACGTCAAGCTCGTTCAGCCCGCTATCCACGCCACCGGTCAGGTGCATATACAATTTGACGACCTCTTGTTTGGACATGATGGTCTTCTTGCCGAGCAGTCCCCGATAGACGGTTATAGCGTGCGCCAGAGCCGCGATCGTGCAGTCTCCGAGGGAATCGTTTCCGTCCATCGGAAACAATTTGGTCGGGTCTTTTATTTTGAGCTTAGCGTAGACCCGGGTCAGGACGTTGTCCGACGGGGGAGGCGCAGCGATCGAGGAGATCAGGTAGTCTTTGAATCGCAGTGTGCGATAGTCGACTTTTGGTGGATGTTTTCCGAATCGGTAATTCGGCATACGGATGATTCTCCTTTCTACGATGAGAGTTGGAGGCATTCGAGAGAACGGTTGCGCTTGACCGGCCTCCAGGATCTCTCGAGAGCGGGGGATCGGACCCAAAGACGGCATCGCGTGAATCTCCGAGCGGAGTGAGATCAGGTTCATGGGATCGTCCTAGCCTGCTACGACCCGCGGCCAAAACTGGGAGTCGGCAATCGGCAGGCGAGAATCCTATTGTCCCGCCGTCAGCGCCTTCAGGAAGCGGTAATAGAAATCCACTCCTGTATAAAAAGACTCCACCTCCAGGCGCTCATCTTTGCCGTGGGCGCGTACGTCGTCGCGGGCGATAGCCGTGCCGGAGATGCCGTAGGTGGGCAAGCCCGCGGTGTTGGTGTATATGGCGTCCGAGGCCCCGGTCGCCATGGTGGGGATCACGGGCAATCCCGGCCACAGCTGGTTAACGATCTTGTCCAGGGGCTGAAACACGTCGGGGCGCAGCGGCGGGGGCGCGTACGATTGCCGGGAGGAAGCGCGCTCCGTCGCTCCTCCAATCACTCCCACGTACTGCACGCTGATTTGGGGATCAGCGACGATCTCGATCAGCTTTGCGCGGACGTCCTCGGCGGAGTGGCCGGGAGCGATGCGGCAATTCACGTTAGCCTGGGCCGTCTGGGGCAGGGCGTTATTGGCATGCCCGGCATTGAGCCGCGTGGCCACGCACGTGGTACGCAGCTTGGAGTGGTCGATGGGATCCTTCGACAGCCGCTCGATGGCGGCCTGATCAGGCGGATCCTTCAAGATCGCCTTCATGTCTGCCGAACGCTGGCCGGTGGTGATCTCCGCCATGCGGGCATAATAGGCGCGGGTCACGCTGTTCAACTCCATGGGAAACTCGTAGTCTTCCAGTCGCACAAGCCCATTGGCGAGGTGATAGATGGCATTGTCGGGTACGGGCAGGGAGCTGTGCCCGCCGGGATTGGTGACGGTGAGCTGGTAATCGGCGTAAAGCTTCTCCGTGGCGTCCACTTCCATCATCACCGGCTTGCCGTTCTCCGTGGTGATGCCACCGCCATCGGAGTTGAGGACGAACTCAGCCTCCACCAGTTCGCGGTGGTTCTTCACCAGCCAGTCGACGCCGTTCGAGTTGCCTCCCTCCTCGTCGGCAGTGAGGGCGAGGATGATGTCCCGGTCCGGGGTGTATCCCTCTTCCTTCATGCGGATCAGCGTGGCTACCATGATGGCGTCGCCGTCCTTCATGTCCTGCGTGCCCCGGCCATAGTAGTAACCGTCCTTCTCCACGAACTGGAAGGGGTCCGTGGTCCAGTCCTCGCGGCGCGCCTCAACCACGTCTAGGTGCCCGATCAAGAGCACCGGTTGGTTCCTGCCCGAGCCGCGAAGACGCACCACCAGGTTCTTCTTACGCTGATTCGGGCCGAGGATATGGAGATCACTTTCCGGGAATCGAGCATCTCGAAAGCGCTGCGCCATCGCCTCCGACGCCGCGGTGACGCTGCCCACCGAATCGGTGGTATTGATCTCGATCAGCTGCTTGAAGATGTCGTGCGCCAGCTGACGGGTCGGGTCGTCGATCTGGGCTCGGAGGGCGGAAACTGCGAAAAGGGTGATCAAGAAAAGAACAAGCAGGGACCTTACCAACCACGTCTTCCACTGGGCCAAGTTAGGGTTCTCCTCCAGAGGGGAAAGTGCAGAAAACAGTAACAGATGAGTTAGACGCAGGCCAAATTGCCGGGCGCAGAGCCACCCGGAGATCCGGGCCAACCCGTTCCTGGTTGCGGTGCAGGCTCCCCTTGCGAGATGTCGTCATCTCCACAGTTTTCCACAGTTCCCGGGGCTCTAGACACTGCGCAAGCGGGTGTAAACTGACTCTATTCCGCTCACAGATCTCACCGCCTGGCAAGAGGCCGAAATGATTTCGAAGTGTGCGAATCCGGCTTGCTCGGCTCGTTTTCTCTACCTCCACAGTGGCAAGCTCTTTCGCTTCGAACGCGAGGCACAGGAAGACGACGGTCCGTTCCTGGGCTTCGACCCTTCCGTGCGGAAACACTCCCAGGGAGTGGAGTTCTTCTGGCTGTGCGAGGCGTGCGCCGCGGTGATGACCCTGGTGTATTACCCACGCATCGGCGTAACCACCCGGTGGCTACGGCCCGAGCTCAAAGCCTCATAGGGTTGGAGCCGGAGAGGGTGCGCTCGCGTCGTATTTGCCACCCAGCGCGAACCAGCGGATTTTCAGCATCTCCCAGAACATCCGCATACCGTCGCGCAGCGGTTTCAGCCGTGTTCCTTCCCGATGAGCCCAGCGCACTGGGACTTCCTTCACCCGGTAGCCGAATTTGCGTGCGAGATACAGGATTTCGGGGTCGAAGCCCCAGCGTTCGATCTTCTGCAGCGGAAAAATCGTCAGGGCAGCCCGTCGCGTAAATGCTTTAAAGCCGCATTGCGTGTCCTTGTAATCGAGGCCGAGAATCAGGCGCAACAGCAGGTTGAAGATGCGGCCGTACAACTGACGGTGCAGCGGCTGGCGCTGGGTTTGCAACTCGCTGCGCAGCCAGCGCGAACCGATGGCCACCTCTGCGCCCTCGGCCAGCGCCGCGAACAGCGCGGTTGACTCTTCAATAGGGGAGGACAGATCGGCATCGCTGAACAAGATCACCTGGCCCTGGGCGTGCAGAACGCCGTTGCGCACACTGTATCCCTTGCCGTGATTGCCCGGGTTTTCAATGAGCCGCACGACGGGATTCGCTGCGGCGTGCTGCCGCACGATCTGTGCGGTATCGTCGTGGGACCCGTCGTTGACGACCAGGATCTCCGCCTCCCACCCGCTGCGGGCGCTGAAGGCGAGGATCTTCTCGATCGTCCCGCCGATGCGGGCACTTTCGTTGTACGCCGGGATGACGATGCTGTACTGCAACGATTCTTCCCTTCACCCTCGAAGAAAGACCCGATTGATATTAGGGTACGCCTTCGTGGCCTGTCCTGAGGCCTCAACTGGCCGAGAATGCGTGGGCTTCAGCCGCTGGACTCAGCAGTAGATGCGCACTCGACGGCTGGAGTTGGCGAAGTAAGCCCTCTCACGCCGACTCCGGGGAGACAAAGGGCGGATTCTACGCCACTTGCCGCTTCTTCAGCATGGCAAAGAACTCCGCAACCAGGTCTTCGTCCCACAAGCCATTCTGCGCCTCCACCCGCATGGTGAGTGCGGCCTGCTCGTGGCCGAGCGCCGGCTTGTAGGGGCGTGCGGTGCGCAACGCGTCATAGACATCGACGACCTGCAGGATGCGCGGCAACAGCGGGATCTGCCCTCTGCGCAGGCCATCCGGATACCCACTGCCATCGGAGTGCTCGTGATGGTGGCGAATGATGGGCAGCACCAGCCGCAGCGACTTGAGCGGCCTGCAGATGTTCTCCCCGGTAACGGGATGCTGTTTCATGATCTCCCACTCGGGGGGAGTCAGGTTCGAGCCCTTTTTCAGGATCTCGTCCGGCACCGCAATCTTCCCCAGGTCGTGCAGATAGCCACCCCGTCTGAGGGCGATGATGGACGCTTCGTCGAGGCCGAGATGACGCCCCAGGCCCGCGGCGCGGCGCGCCAGTCGTTCGCAGTGGCCTTCCGTATAGGGATCGCGCGATTCAACGCTCAGGCCGAGCGTGCACAGGACAGACTCCGCGTTTTCCAGCTCATCGGTGAACTCTTTCAGCTTCAGCAACGAGCGGACGCGGGCGAACAGCTCTGCCGGGAAAATCGGTTTGTTCAGGAAGTCATCCGCCCCGGCCTCGATCCCCTTCAGCTTATCCTCGCGGTCGCTCAATCCGGTGATCAGGACGAAGGGCACCAGGCGCGTCGCCGGGTCTCCCTTCATCTGATGGCAAAGTTCGTAGCCGGTCCGGCCCGGCATCACCACGTCCGAGATGATGAGGTCGGGGGTGTGCCGGTGAACTTCGGCCTCGGCTTGGGCCGCGTCGTGAACTGCCACCACGTCGTAGCCTCGGCTGGCCAACAACTCCCGCATCAGCTCGACCATTTCCGCATTATCATCCACCACCAGGATGCGGGGTATGCGGCGGTGAATCAGGAGCTCGCCCATAAGCGTACGGTAGTTAGAAGGGCGCCAGCTCTGCCGTGTTGCCCCGGAGTCTGCCGAGTCTGACGGCCTCCCGGATTGTAACGGAATTGGCGGTGGAAAGAAGATCGATTTTTCACGGGGATAATTTCCTGGGTCGGTGCGGGAAATGTAAGCCAGTGTAGCGGCTAAACTTGTTCGACCCGTTCGTTACCTTAGACCATGGATCTCAGCTCTACACTGCTCTCCTGTCTCTGTTTTCCCGCTTCGTTGGCCGTACCCAAGCCGCACGTCATCTTTCTCGACAAGTGGACTTCGTCCGGTGGTACTTCGGCCCGCCGCCGACAGGGCACTGAATCTCGAGAGCCGGCGAGAACGAACTTAGCTGGTCAAGGTTTGGCTCCGCCCGGCTTGTTGCCCTGGGACTGCGCGAGCTTCGCCGCCTTCTGCAACGCCCGGGCTGCTTCCTCGTTCCGTCCTGCCTGCAGGTAGGCCTGCGCCAGCTCTCGTTGGGTTTCTGCGTTTGCGGGATCGAGTTGCGCGGCTTTCTCCAGGGAGGTGATCGCGGCGTCCGTGTGCTGCCGCTTGAGCTGGACCAGACCGAGTTCACGGTACGCTTCGCCGTTCCGCGGGTTCAGCGCGATGGCCCGTTGAAATGCCTGTACCGCCTCCTGCTCACGGCCCAGTCCGTCGAGCGAGCTGCCCAAGAGCACCCAGACGTCGTCATCTTTGGGATTGCGCTCCGCCAGTCGGGCAAACATCTGGCGTGCCTCCTCATAACGGCCGGTCGTTCCGTAGATCAGTCCCAAGTCGTATTGCGCGGTAGCATCTCCCGGGTCGAGCGCGAGCACGCCCTTCAGCGCGGTCTCTGCCGAAGAATAATCTTTCTTCTGCAGATACGCTTCGCCCAGCAAACCAAGCGCTGTCTTGTTCCCGGGGTTCTTGGCTACGGCCTGCTGAAGCCCGCCGATAGCCTGATCCAGTTGTCCCCGGCTCATCGCCTGGCCAGAGCGGCTGATAAAGACGACGTAGCCGTTTCGCCGCTCGACAAAACTGCCGGCTGCAATGAGCAGGATACTGGCAGTGATGAAGATGAAGGTTTCGTAACCCCACCGCCGGTCCGGGTGCGCCATCAGGTACGGTGCGAGGGCGGCCCCCAGCCCCAGTCCCATCACCAAGCCGCCCATGTGGGCCGCATTGTCGATTCCGGGGAAAGCGTGGCCGAGGTAGAGATTCACTGCCACCACGACCAGCAGATTCCTCAGCAATCCCTTGCGCGCCACTTCAGGAAACGGGAGTTTGCCCAGGTAGAGCGCGCTGATCAGAGCGCCCACCAGGCCAAAGATCGCTCCCGACGCGCCCGCTCCCACGACCAGCGGGTTCCGGAACAAGCTCGCCAGGCTTCCGGCAATCCCGCATAGCGTGTAACTCAGGAAGTACGTCCAGCGCCCGAAAATACGCTCCGACAGCCATCCCAATTGCCACAACGCCCACATATTGAAGGCGATGTGCAGGATCCCGACGTGTAGGTAATTCGAGGTCAGGATGCGCCAGGGCTGCCCGTCCAGCGACAGCGGCCCGAAGTTAGCGCCCCATTTCAGCAGCAGCGAGTTAGGCGGCTCGAACGTATGCGCCACCACCGCCATTGCGACGAACACCAGCACGTTGACCGCGAGCAGCGCCGTCGTGACCGGCGGCCTGCGGGAAGCCACGCGGACGACCGGTCCTGCCGCCTGCCCAGCGACCTGAGCTAGGGTTTGCGGGTTTGAGCGTTGCATTGCCTGGCAGTTGGGGCAGAGCTCAGGTAATTCGCCAACCGAAAAAGACGGCAATTCCCGCCCGCAACGCGCACAATTCGCCATGAACAACCCCTGCGATGCACACAATAGTCTATCGGAAAGGCCTGCCAGCCAGCAGTCAGCTCTCAGACCGCATATCCTGTTGCTAACCGCGAAAGAGCCGAGCGTTGGGGTGGAAAGAGTCCGTAGAGTTGCATCTGGCCTGATCCCCAGAGGCGGCGACCTTCAAGTCAATCGCCGGCTGAGAGCTGGCTGCGGCTTCATCCTTCACCCTGCCGTCTCCACCGCGGGCATCTCCTCGGCCACCGTCTTCGTCTTGATCTTGGCGCTGGTGACGAGAATAACCGAGGCCACGATGATCGCCGTGCCGGCAAGGATGTAACGGTCCAACTGTTCGCTGCGCAGCAGCCAGCCCAGGAATACCGCGACCAGCGGGTTCACATAGGCGTAGGTGGAAACCTTGGAGCTTGGCGCGTTACGCAGGAGAAAGATATAAGACGTGTACCCGATCCAGGAGCCGCCCACCACCAGGTAAAGCACCGCGCCCAGGCCGCGCGCCGTCCATGTGACACGGGAGGGATCGCCGGCCAGCAAGGCAAAAAGAAGGTTCGAGATGCCGGCGAAGGTTATCTGCCACGCGGTCGAGCTGAACGGATCTTCTCCCACCAGCCAGATTTTGGATAGCACCGAGCCCAGGGCCCAACTGAAGGAGCAGAGCGGCAAACTGAGCGCGGCCCACAACTCGCGCCGCCCCAGCGTGCCGGTGGCCATCAGCTTCGGCCACAGCAACACGGCCATTCCGATGATTCCCAAGCCCAGTCCGGCAAGGCCACGAGGGGCGATGTGATGTTCCTCGAGCATCCACGTCTCAAGAATCAGAAACCACAACGGTGTGCTCGCGATCAGCAGCGCCGAGAGACCGCTGGGCACGACCTTCTCGGCATAGGACAGCGTGAGGTTGCCGCCCATCAGCAGGAGCGTGCCCACCACCGCCATGTTCCAGAGCTGGCGGACGCTGAACCAAACCTGCCGCCCGCTGAGACCACAGTAGAACAGCATCAGGATCCCGGCGATCAGGAAGCGCGTGGCACACATCAGTGCGGGCGGAATACGCTCGACGGCGATGGCAATCGCCAGGTAGGTCGACCCCCAGAACAGGTACACCAGTCCGAAGGCAAGAATGACCTTCCACCGAGATGGAGCCGCGGTCGTCACGTCGCACGTGGAAGGCTGAGAATATCAAAACCGCGAGGGTAGATTGGGGTTTCCCTCCCGTGGGCAAGCCGACGCGGTACCGGCTCACTGCTGCTGTTTGTTCCAATCCTCCTGTGACAAGACCTTCAGCGGCTCCATCTTCGCCTGGCCCAGCCCCGCGTTGACCGGCGTCAGGTCTTTCGTGGTCAGCGAATCGAACTTCGCCTTCGCTTCCTCCAGCTGTTTCTGCAGCACGTCCTTGCGCTCGAGCTGCGATTGAGTGGGCCGCTCGATCGAGCCGTTCACTCCGCCATAAAGTTCGCCCAGCTTCTCGCGCAACTTGCGCTCGCCCGTGATCATGCCCCCTTCCCGGGTGGCGACCAGCGAAGCGCGGAAGTCCTCGAGCGTTCCCGCGTACTTGTCCAGCTCGGCCTTGAGCTCGGGATCGACTCCCGCGTGTGTCGCGCGCTGGCGGGCCTGGTCGCGCATATCCACCGTAGCATCGACCACATAGGTCAGCTGGCCCAGCATGTCGTCGAGCTGCCGCACCGTCTTCTGCTGCAGGGCGCGGTCGTCGGCGCTGGCCCGGGCCCGCGGGTCAGCGACCATCTTGATCTCTGACACGTAATTGTTCTGGCCCTTGATCATCTTCACCTTGTACGTGCCCTCGGGAACCTGCGGCCCAAAGAACGCGTACGGCTGCTCCACCAAGGATGCGGCGGCCGGCACCTTGGGTGGCTTGATTCGCTCCGCCCACTGCACCCGATTCACGCCCTTGCGCGGATCCCCCTGCAGGGTGGTGACCAGCTGTCCTTTGGAGTCATAGATCTCAAATTGCAGCGCCCCGAAAATGTTCCGCTTCTTCTGGTAATAGACGATGGGAGCCGACTCCGGCAGAGAGCGTCCCGCGAACTCGGAGTTCCCGTCAAAACGCTGCTCGTCTACCGGCAACGCCAGCAGAGCCGCACGCGTCGGGAGAATGGCTGCATCCTGGGCCAGGATCTCCGGCGTCAGAGCGCGCAGGGGCGTCAGGTCGTCGAGAACATAGATCCCGCGGCCGTGCGTGGCAATCACCAGATCGGACTCGCGCGGCTGAATGACGAGATCACGCACCGCCACATTCGGCAAGTGGCCCTTGAACTGCGCCCAGTGCGCCCCCCGGTCGATGCTGAGAAACAGGCCGGACTCGGTGCCCACAAACAGCAGGTTGGGATTGACCAAGTCCTCGCGCACCACGTGAGCGTAGCCCTTCAGATCGGCCGTCGAGAGCGACTTCCAGGTCTTTCCATAGTCGGTGGTCTGGAACACATAGGTCTTCATATCACCGGTGGCGTGGCCGTCGAAGGTCGCGTAAGCCGTCCCGGGCTCGAAGTGACTGGCCTCGATGGTGGAGACCCAGGTTCCTGGCGGCAACCCCCGAATGCTCTTCCCCACGTCAGTCCATTTCTTCCCCTGATCGCGGGTGATCTGAACATTCCCGTCGTCGGTCCCTGCCCAGATCACCTTGTCGTCCTTGGGAGACTCGGCGATGGTGTAGATGGTTTCGTATTTCTCTGCCTCGGAATTGTCGATGGTCAGACCGCCGGATTGTTCCTGGTGCTGTTTCTGGGGATCCTGGGTCGTGAGGTCGGGCGAGATGCGCTCCCACGACTCGCCCCGGTCGCGCGAGCGGAACAGGAACTGGCCGCCGATGTACAACGTCCCGGGATGGTTGGGACTCAGATGGATGGGCGTGTTCCAGTTGAAGCGGAAGTCGGGTTCGTTGGCCCGGGGCAGCGGTTGAATCTCCTTGGACTCTCCCGTAGAACGACGCACGCGCGCGACGTGTCCACCCTGGTATTCGACGTACATCAGGTCGTGATCGGTGGGATCGGCGAACGCCCAGAAACCGTCGCCTTCGCCAATGACCCGCCAGTGGCGGTTGCCGATGCCCCCCGGATATCGCGACGGGCCCATCCAGCTGCCGTTGTCCTGCAGCCCGCCGTACACGTTGTACGGGTCGTCCATGTCCGTGCTGACGTGGTAGAACTGGCCCACGGACAGATTGTTGAGGAAGCGGAAGTGGTTGCCCCGGTCCAGCGACTGGTAGACGCCGCCGTCGTTACCGTCGAGCACTTCTTCCGAGTTTCGGGGATTGATCCACAGCGCGTGATGATCGGGGTGAACCCCCCCGCCAAAATCTTCCAGTGAGAAAACCGCGCTGAAGGACTTGCCGCCGTCTTCGCTGACGGTGAGGCCGAAACCCGGCTTGTAAACTCGGTCGGGTTGGTTGGGATCGACCACAACCCGCGCAAAGTAGAACGGACGTCCGCTCACGTTGAAGGAATTGTTCATCTCCTTCCAGCTGTCGCCGGCGTCATCGGAGCGGTAGAGCGCGGTATAGTTCCGGGCCTCGACCACGGCATAAAGGCGGGTCGGCTCGGATGGAGCAACCGCGATCCCGATGCGGCCTAGATCGCCCGCGGGCAGGCCCTTACGAATTGGCCGCCAGCTGGCTCCGCCATCGGTTGACTTCAACAGCCCGCTGCCCGGCCCGCCCGAAAGGAACGTCCAGGGCTGGCGCCGTACTTGCCACATTGCCGCGTACAGCACATCCGGATTCTGCGGATCCGTGGCCATCTCCGCGCACCCGGTGTTCTCGTCCAGGTAAAGGATCTTGTTCCACGTCTTGCCCCCGTCGGTGGTCTTGAAGACGCCTCGCTCCTGGTTGGCATTCCACAAGTGTCCCAGCGCGCAGGCATAGACGATCTTGCTGTCCTTGGGATGAAGCAGGATGCGGCTCAGATGTTCGGTGTCGCCCAGGCCCATGAACTCCCAGTTCTCCCCGCCATCTTTGGAACGGTAAAGCCCGGTCCCTACCGACACGCTGTTCCGCACCCATGATTCGCCCGTCCCCACCCACACGGTGTCGGGACTGGAGGGATCGATCGCGATGGAGCCGATCGACTGGGTGGGTTGCGTGTCGAAGACCGGCTTGAAGGTCATGCCGCTGTCGTTGGACTTCCAGACGCCGCCTCCGGCCGCCCCCACATAGATGGTTAGACGCTGGCCAACCGAAACCGCCGCAATGTCGGCAATGCGGCCGCCCATGGCGGCGGGTCCAATGCTACGGGCGGAGAAACCGCTCAGGCTGTCGGAATCAAGCACGACCTCCTGGCCGAAGGCGCAGATGGCGGCGGCGAAGAGCACAAAGGCGCCGAGCACAGCACAAAGAGAGCGGAGGGGCATGGAAAACCTCGAAAGGAGTTTGATTTGGTTGTCGTGCCGGATTGCGCACGCGATTCGTTCATGGAAAGCCCGCCACGGGTGGGCGGGCAAAATGAGGCGGCAACCGGTTTCGCGTTTCCCGCGTCAACGAAAACCTCTCGAGCTAGTTCTTGGGATTTTCGGTAGCCTTTTTCTCTTCTGGCGGCGGTGGCGGAGAGGCCGGCGGCATCTTGAAGCTGGCCCCGTCCACGGGAACGTTCAATTCGATCTTATCGATGGTGATCTTCTGGCGTTCCTGCGACCCCTGCATGCCGCTGTCGAGGGCAAAAGGAAACATCAGTCCCCCAACTTCGCGGTAATCCCCGATGGAGGTTTCGAACTGCTGCTCGCTCCCGCGCACGACCCGTTTCCCCTCTTCCTTGATCTCGAGGTAGCTATCGGCGTCGAGATAGATGGTGTCCACGTCTCCATTCTTGCGCGTCAGCTTGAGCTCGTAGGCGTCGGTGCCTTCCACCTTATCTTTGCCGAGCAGTTCCACGGCGTGCCCCTTGGCCTTGTAGTCAACCAGAGGGCCGTCGATATCGGATTCGTCCTGCAATTCCTTGAGTTCGTCGGCCGCGATCGGTTCCGCGTCCTTTTTGCCCATGAAGGGCATGATCGCCCAGCCCGATGTGCCATCGTAGGCGCGAATACCCGTCATCCCCTGCAGCGTAAACTCCATGCGAGCTTGCTCGGGTCGCTTGATGATCATCACGATGGGTGCTTCCATCGGCCCCATTGTCATCTTCCCCGTCATGCGTATGCTGTTGACGGACTTGATCTTGTCCATGCCACCACGGGCGGCGACGTATTTGGCGATGAGCTCGTCAGCCGTCTGGGCATAGAGGACGGGGGAAAGGACGGCAACGACGAAACCGGCAAGCTTCAACTTCCGCGTCATGAACGCTCCTCCGAAAAGACTCACAACGTTTCCCGTCGCGAGGCACACGTAAAGGCTGGATTTGAGCTCTCCAACATAGTCGCCGGGGCAAAGCAGTGTCAAATCAGCGGCGTGGCGTCCCCCTGACACTCGAACTCACGCGACAAACGCTGCCCCTGGCTGGGGCAACGCAACCTAGCGGGAAGAACTGGAGTGGCGTGCGGCGGTGAGGATCGGGAGGCTCCTCGGTCTTGAACCTCTGTGCGGGCATCCTTTCCTTTGCGACACTCTTCTGGCATATTGCATCATTACGAAATGCGGGCGGACTGCGAGGTAGAGCCGAATGCCTTCCCCCGACGACAAGCATTTCCTGGCGACCATCACCAAACGCGTGGACTTCGCGCCGGAATTGTGGATGATACGCGTCGACGCCGGCGCCGAATTCAAGTTTGTTCCGGGCCAGTACGCCACCCTGGGTGTCCAGGGGCAGGAAAAGCGTTCTGAACGGCCGTACTCGATCTGTTCCTCCCCGTATGAACGGGAGATCGAATTCTTCTTCGAACTGGTGCCCGATGGCGAACTCACACCCCAGATCTACCAGCTCAAGACGGGCGACTCGCTGCTGATGCGCAAGGCACCCAAGGGCCGCTTCACCCTCGACACCACCAGCGGCCGCAAACATCATTTCCTGGTGTGTACCGTAACCGGGGTGGCACCTTTCGTCAGCTACATACGCACCCTCTACCAAGACTGGAAACAGAGACACTTCGACGGCGATCACAAGCTCTACCTATTGAACGGCGCCAGCCGCTCCTGGGAATTCGGATACCTGGACGAGCTACAGCAGTTGGCCCGCGAAGTTCCCTGGCTGCAATACCTGCCGACCGTGAGCCGCGCCTGGGAAGACCCGGGCTGGAGTGGCGAGCTGGGCCGCGTCGACGAGTTGATCCGCAAATATGCCGACACCTGGGGCATCACCAGCCAGAACGCGGTGGCCTACCTATGCGGACACCCGGAAATGATCGAGCACGGCAAGGGGATTCTGAAGCGCATCGGCTTCACCAAGGAATTTCTGCGCGAAGAGATTTACTGGATCCCAGCAAAAGAAGGCGTGACGACAACCTAGCTCTTGCCCGCCGAGACCTTGCCTGCGCCGCCGTCTGCCGGGTGGGGCGTCGCCCTCGGTCACGTTTCCGTCCAGGGCCTCGAAACCCGCAGTTCCAGGTTTGAACCTTGCA
>Ga0187780_10000189_pt1 | contig 48647 bp, 49 predicted proteins | sample 1015_Q2_SP10_20__FD_132429 | JGI IMG/M metagenome (GOLD analysis project Ga0187780, IMG submission 132429) | Tropical peat soil microbial communities from peatlands in Department of Meta, Colombia - 1015_Q2_SP10_20_MG | ecosystem: Environmental > Terrestrial > Soil > Wetlands > Peat | place...
CCTACTTTGGTAAGCTTGTCCAAGCTATGGAAATATCTTGCAAACTCTCCCTCATGCGGCGTGAGAATCGTCGCACGGTCACCGCGTGACTTAAGAGCCGCCGCCAGGCGTTGCGGCGCATCGGCAAAGCTCGTCATCGCATCGGCGTCCAGCACGACCGCGCGCTCACCGGCGAGTGCCGCGAGAACGAGTTCGCAAGTCGCTTCGTTAACACCAATCCCCGGACCGATCGCCAGGGCATTGAGGCGGCGGTCGGCAAGAAAAGTGGACAAGTCGGTAGCGCCGTCGACCGGCCGCACCATCACGGCAAGACTGGCAGCCGCGTTGACGGCGAGCGCATCGCGGGGACTAGCGATTGTCACCAGACCGGCTCCCGCCCGTAGTGCGCCGCGCGCCGCAAGCCTCGCAGCGCCAGTCGACCACAATGGACCCGATACGATGACCGTATGGCCGCGATCGTATTTGTGGCCCGCAACGCGCGGCACTGGAAACGCATCTCGCCAAAGCTTAGGAACGTTCTCGAAAGTCTGTGGCCGAATGCGCCCCAGCACCGAGGCCGGAATGCCGATTTGAGCAATCGCGATCGCGCCGCAATGTGCGCGGCCCGGCATGAGGAGATGGCCCACCTTCTTGCGGAAGAACGTAACCGTCTGGGTGGCCTTCACCGCCACGCCCATCACGGCTCCGGATGTGCCGTTGATACCGCTCGGCAGGTCGACGGCCACGATCGGCGCCGCCTGAGCGTTCACGGCCTCGATCATTGTATGCGCGAATCCCTCGACCGGACGATCGAGGCCGGCACCGAACAGCGCATCGATGACGATGTCGGCCCCCTGCAACGCGTCGGGCTGCGCGGCGACAATTTGACCATTCCATTTTTTGGCGGCTGCCGCGGCGTCGCCCTTTAATTTCTCGGGATCGCCGACCAACAGAACTTTCACTGCATAGTGACGTTCGGCGAGGTGCCGGGCGGCAACGAAGCCATCGCCTCCATTATTGCCGGGTCCGGCAATCACGACAGCCCGGCTGCCTGGTGCCTGGCGCGCCGAAACGGCATCGGCAACCGCTTTGCCGGCGCTTTCCATCAGCGACAGGCCCGCAATACCTCCGTCAATCGTCAGCCGGTCGGCCTGCGCCATTTCGTCATTGGTGAGGACCTCGATCATCGACCCGCACAATATCCCAAGGTCTCGTTGCATAAAGACGGCACAACGCGCTATTCCACCGATGTTGACGAGTTTATAGGCAAGCTGCCTAGTTTGTTGGCTAGGGCTTGTTTCCGGACTCGCCGGCCACGGTTAAATCCTACTCTACCGCACTGATCGTATTTGGGATTTCACCCACGGCGAGCCCAGACCCGAGCCTTGGCACGGGACCTGCTAACCAAGGTGACAGTTCCACAAGGGATTCCACACGTCCGGAGCCGGGAGGACGGGACGAGATGAAAAAAATCGAGGCGATCATCAAGCCGTTCAAGCTCGACGAGGTGAAGGAAGCGCTGCAGGAGGTCGGCTTGCAAGGCATTACGGTCACCGAGGCCAAGGGATTCGGCCGCCAGAAGGGGCACACGGAACTGTATCGAGGGGCCGAGTACGTGGTCGATTTTCTACCCAAAGTGAAAATTGAGATTGTGCTCGGCGACGACATGGTTGAAAAGGCGATCGAGGCAATCCGTCGTGCCGCCCAAACCGGGCGGATCGGCGACGGCAAAATCTTCGTCTCAAATATCGAAGAAGCAATCCGAATCAGGACCGGGGAGTCCGGACTAGACGCCATCTAATGCTGGTCCGACTACTTGCGCCGGCTGGTCGTGAGCGGAAATTGAGCCAGTAGGGCAATGCAATAAACAGCACCACCAGAAAGGGTACGCAGACCATGACGACGCCAAAGAATGTCATGAAAATGATCAAGGACAACGACGTGAAATACGTCGATTTTCGGTTTACCGATCCGCGCGGCAAGTGGCAGCACGTTACGACCGACATAACGACCGTCGACGAGGATACCTTCGCCGAAGGCATCATGTTCGACGGCTCCTCGATCGCCGGATGGAAGGCGATTCACGAGTCAGACATGCAGCTGATGCCTGACCCCGAGAGCGCGTGCATCGATCCGTTTTTCGCGGAGACAACCCTTGTCCTGGTATGCGATACGCTCGAGCCGCTCACCGGCGAGCCGTACAATCGCGATCCGCGTTCGATCTGCAAAAAAGCCGCTGGACTGGTGAAGTCGACGGGCGTCGGCGACACTGTCTTCTTTGGTCCGGAGGCCGAGTTCTTCATCTTCGATGACGTGAAATACGCCGTCACCCCCTATCACGTCGCCTATCGGGTCGACTCGGTCGAGTTCCCGACGAATTCCGACACGGAATATGAGGGCGGCAATCTCGGCCACCATATTGGTTTCAAGAAAGGATACTTCCCCGTACCGCCGCTCGATACGGCGCAAGACATGCGCTCGGAAATGCTCGCAGCCATGGCGAAGATGGGCGTCAAGGTGGAGAAGCATCACCACGAAGTCGGCTCGGCGCAGCACGAGCTCGGCATGCAGTTCGCGCCGATGGTGCGCATGGCCGACCAGATGCAGATCTACAAGTACTGCATCCAGCAGGTGGCGCAGGTCTACGGCAAGACCGCAACCTTCATGCCAAAGCCGGTCTATGGCGACAACGGCTCGGGCATGCACTGCCACCAATCGATTTGGAAGGGCGACAAGCCGCTGTTCGCCGGCAACAAATATGCCGATCTTTCCGAAACGGCGCTGCAATACATCGCCGGCATCCTGAAGCACGCGCGCGCGATCAACGCGTTCACGAATCCGACAACGAATTCCTACAAGCGGCTCGTCCCCGGTTTCGAAGCGCCGGTGTTGCTCGCCTATTCGGTTCGCAACCGTTCGGCCGGCTGCCGCATTCCGCTCGCTTCGTCCCCCAAGGCCAAGCGCGTCGAAGTGCGCTATCCCGACCCGCTTTGCAATCCTTATCTCGGCTTCGCCGCGATGCTGATGGCCGGCCTCGACGGCATTAAGAACAAGCTCAATCCTGGCGAGCCGACCGACAAGGATCTTTACGATTTGCCACCGAAAGAGCTGAAGAAGATTCCAACGGTGTGCGGCAGCCTACGCGAGGCGCTTGCCACTCTCGACAAGGATCGCGACTTCCTCAAAGCCGGCGGCGTGTTCGACGACGATTTCATCGACACTTACATGGACCTGAAGATGAGCGAGGTCATTCGCTTCGAGCACACTCCACACCCGGTCGAGTTCGAAATGTACTACTCGGCGTAAGTATCGTTGTAAGTATCCTCCCGGCATTGCAGTAGCGATGCAAACTTAAAAGGGCGCCGCTGGCGCCCTTTTTTACCGATCGCGGCAATTGCCATCTTCGTGCCACCGCGCGGTGGTGCCCATGCTTTCGATTTGCTAGTCGAAGGCGCGCGTAAATCCTATTGCGCCGAGCTGGAGATTTTACGTAGTTTGCGGCGAAGAGCATGAATTTGATTCTTCGGTCTATTGCCTCGTCGGTCCGCTTCACTTCAGGTCTCCATGCACATAAATTAAATCGAAACGGGGAGTTTACTATGCCTCCGACTGCCGCACAGACTGTCGAACTCGACGTTGCACCGGACCATATCGAGGCCACGCTCAACTATATCGTTGACGACGGCAGCGAGGTCTTCACCATTGTCGCCAGTCCGGGCGGCAGCGACACGCGCTCCGGCGGTAAACCCGATCCGCGCCGCGTAACCATTCACAATGGCCGTCGGCATTCCGAGGATTTTGTGTTGGAGCGCCACGGCTTTCGCTTCATCCGCCACGACACCAAAGTTAAGGACTTCTATGACGAGGATGAAATCCGACGCGCCTATTATCCGGAGATGGAGGCGCTGATCAAAGCTGAGAGCGGCGCCAAGCGCGTAGTCGTATTCGACCACACGCTGCGCACCGCCGATGACGAATTGCGCGAGTCGAAGAAGATACGAGAGGTCGTCCGCCGCGTCCACAACGACTACACTGAATGGTCGGCGCCCCAGCGCGTGCGTGACATTCTCCCCAACGAAGCGGAGCAATTGTTGCAGCGGCGCTTCGCCATCATCCAGGTTTGGCGTCCGATCCGCTATCCCGTAGAGACTTATCCGCTTGCTATGGCGGACGCGCAAACGCTATCGCCGAAGGATATGATTGTCTCAGAACGGCGCGCGCCCGGCCGCATCGGCCAGACCTATGCGATCAAATACAATCCGGCGCACAAATGGTATTGGTTTCCGCGCATGCGGCGCGACGAAGCCTACGTATTCAAAGTGTTCGATTCCATGAAGGACGGCCGTGCGCGCTGGACCGCGCACACCGCCTTCGCGGATCCGACTACCCCGCCGCAGGCGCGGCCGCGCGAGAGCATCGAAATCCGCACAATGGCCTTTTTCTGAAGCTTAGCGCTTCGAGAACTGGAAGCTGCGGCGCGCCTTGGCCCGACCGTACTTCTTGCGTTCGACCACGCGTGAATCGCGGGTAAGGAATCCGCCGCGTTTGAGAACGGCGCGCAATTCCGGCTCATGCCGCATCAGCGCCTTGGACAGGCCGTGACGAACGGCGCCGGCCTGACCCGACAATCCGCCGCCGGAAACCGTGCAGACGACGTCATATTGGCCTTGCCGGTTCGAGGCGACGAGCGGCTGCTGAATCAGCATGCGCAACACTGGACGCGCGAAATAGGTTTCTACCGGCCGGTCGTTTATGACGATTTTGCCGGCGCCCATTTTGATCCAAACGCGCGCCACGGCATCCTTGCGTTTGCCGGTAGCGTATGCGCGGCCCTGTTTGTCGAGCTTTTGAACGTATTTGGGCGGCTGTGGCGCCGCCGCGGGCTTGAGCGAAGACAGCTCCTCGAGCGTCTGTATCGTCTCGGCCATTACGCGGTCCTCTTATTCTTGCGGTTCATCGCGGCAATATCGAGCGTTTCCGGCTGCTGCGCTTGGTGCGGGTGCTCGGCGTTCGGATAAACGCGCAGATTGCCGAGCTGACGGCGGCCGAGCGGCCCGTGCGGCAGCATGCGCTCCACCGCTTTTTCAACGATCCGCTCGGGAAAGCGGCCGGCCAGAATTGCCTTGGCGCTTCGTTCCTTGATGCCGCCGATATAGCCGGTGTGCTTGTGATAGATTTTCTGCTGCACCTTGCGCCCGGTAAGCACCACTTTGGCCGCATTGATGACGATGACGTTGTCGCCGCAGTCGACATGCGGCGTGAATGTCGGCTTGTGTTTGCCGCGCAGCCGCAATGCCACAAGCGATGCGAGGCGGCCGACCACGAGGCCGTCGGCATCGATCATCACCCACTTCTTGTCGACCTCGGCGGGCTTTGCCGAAAAGGTTTTCATGTTCACATCCATCCGGGCGTCGCGCCTTGGCCGACCGGCCCGCGCGGGTATCTATCCGGGACCGCCGCCCAGGTCAACCGAAAATTCTCATCAAGTTCAATATGTTGGTTATGCGGTATTATTATACCACTATACCGGAATTGAATAGGTCGAGGTCACATGCGCGACGAGGTCGTCCTCGCCGTCCGAATGAATGGCGACTTCGCCGACCGCGAGCCGCTTACCGAGCTTGATCAGGCGCGCCTCAGCCAGCAGGTCGCGCGCCGCTGGTTTTTTTAGAAAGTTAATTGTCAGGTTGGTGGTAACCGCGAGTGGCACCCAGCCGATCGCCGACAGCACCGCGACATACATGGCGAAGTCGCCCAGCGACATCATGGCCGCGCCTACCAGCGTGCCGCCCGGCCGCAGAGCTCGCCTGTCGTAGCGGAGCCTCAGTCGGCAGCCGCCATGCCAGACATCTTCGATCTCGTAGTCCCCGATTGCGTGGCTCGCCTCCGGGAACTCCAGACGCAATCGCTCGATGAGCTCCTTGCGCGTCAATTTCGGCGCCGCCATGTTTTTATCGACTTGCCGTTGCGCGTCAGTCATGACCCATGCGCGCCTCCATGTAGTTCGATACAATGGCCCGGTCCGATGAGAAAAGTGAAGCCCTTGGATAGCCAGATGAACGCACAATCAGCCGCCGCAACCGCCGCCTCCTCACTGATTTTGCTACGCGAAGATAAAGGCGGGGTCGCCATCCTCACGCTCAACCGCCCGCAAGCCCGCAACAGCCTATCGGAGGAGCTCTTGGAGGCGCTCAGCGACTCGCTCGAAGCGATCGCACACGACCGCTCGGTCCGTGTGGTCGTTCTCGCCGCGAACGGTCCCGCCTTCTCCGCAGGACATGACCTCAAGGAGCTCAATGCGCACCGCTCCGATCACGACCGCGGTCGCGCCTATTTCAAACACGTTATGGCGCTGTGCAGCGCCGTCATGCAGCAGATCGTCACCTTGCCACAGCCGGTGATCGCCGCCGTTCAAGCCACGGCGACGGCAGCGGGCTGTCAACTTGTCGCGAGCTGTGATCTGGCGATTGCCGCGGACACCGCGAAATTCGCAACGCCCGGCGTCAATATCGGGTTGTTCTGCTCGACGCCAATGGTAGCTCTGTCGCGCAACGTTTCGCGCAAGCACGCCATGGCGATGCTCTTGACTGGCGATTTGATCTCCGCCCATGAGGCCGCACGCATCGGCCTCGTCAACCATGTGGTGGCGGCCGGACACGAGCGAGCGGAGGCGCTTAAGCTTGCGGAAAAAATTGTCGGCAAATCGGCGCTTACCCTCAAGATCGGCAAGGAAGCGTTCTACCGGCAGGTTGAGATGACGCTTGCCGAAGCTTACGACTACGCTTCCGCGGTCATGGTTGAGAACATGATGGCGCGAGACGCAGAAGAAGGCATCAGTGCCTTCATCGACAAGCGCGAAGCGAAATGGCAGGACCGCTGACGGCACCGGAAGGTTTCGAGCATCGGCGATGACCCATGACGCTTATCCGGACGATTATATTCGCGGCATCCTCAATACCGTGAAAACGATCGCCATGGTCGGCGCCTCGGAGAAACAAAATCGTCCGAGCTATTTCGCATTCAAATATTTGCTCGAACGCGGCTATCGCATGATTCCCGTCAATCCCGGGCATGCCGGTGAAATCATGCTCGGCCAGAAAATCTATGCGCGATTGGCCGACATTCCGGAACCAGTCGACATGGTCGATATTTTCCGCAGTTCGCAGCACGCGTTGCCGATCGTTCAACAGGCACTGTCGCTCAAGCCGCGCCCCCGCGTGATCTGGATGCAGCTCGGCGTGCGCAATGACGAGGCGGCGGCGCTTGCGGAGGCGAACGGATTGAAAGTGATCATGAATCGTTGCCCGAAAATCGAGTACGGTCGCCTGTCATCCGAAATTGCGTGGATGGGCGTCAATACACGCACGCTAAGCTCAAGGAAGGGGGCAATCGGGGGCGTCCAGCGCATGTCGCTCAACCGCACCAGCACCCCCGGCGGCGCGACCGAGGCCGCGGACCGCGCGCAGCACCACGAGGGCGGCCAATAGTCTTTCGCGTCGGCGAAGCTTCCGCGCGAAGCCTTTTCCATCCCCGCCCAACAAGGCAACATTTGCCGCGCCTTGACGGCTCAGGCCGGTCCTATAAACCGGATGGCTACTTTCGATAGGGTCGGTCTTTTGAGGGAGACACCATGACCGAACGCATCCCGGGTTTTTCAACGCTTGCCGTTCACGCTGGCGCCCAGCCCGACCCGACGACGGGCGCGCGCGCTACTCCGATCTATCAGACCACGTCCTATGTATTCGAAAGCGTCGATCACGCCGCTTCTTTGTTTGGCCTGCAAACGTTCGGCAATATTTACACGCGCATCGGCAACCCGACCACCGCCGTGCTTGAGGAACGCGTCGCCGCACTCGAAGGCGGCACTGCCGGTCTGGCGGCGGCATCGGGTCATGCCGCGCAGGTTTTGATCTTCCACTGCTTGCTGCAGCCGGGCGACGAATTTGTCGCATCGAAGAAGCTCTACGGCGGATCGATCAATCAGTTCAACCACGCGTTCAAGAATTTCGGCTGGAACGTCGTTTGGGCCGATCCCGACGATATTTCATCCTTTGAGAAAGCGGTCAGTCCAAAGACAAAGGCGATTTTCACCGAGTCGATCGCTAATCCAGGCGGCGTAATTACCGACATGGCGGCGGTGGCGCAGATCGCCCGCCGCGCCGGCGTCCCCTATATCGTCGACAACACACTGGCGACGCCCTATTTGTGCAAGCCCATCGATTACGGCGCCGATATCGTCGTGCACTCGCTGACGAAATTCTTAGGCGGGCACGGCAACTCGATCGGCGGCATGATCGTCGACGGCGGCACCTTCAATTGGTCGCGCGAGCGGCGCTATCCGATGCTCTGCGAGCCGCGGCCGGAATATCACGGCATCGTACTGCACGAGACCTTCGGCAATTTCGCCTTTGCCATCGCCTGCCGCGTGCTGGCGCTGCGCGACATTGGTTCGGCGCTTTCGCCGTTCAACGCCTTCCTGATCCTTACCGGTATCGAGACTTTGCCTTTGCGCATGCGAAAACATTGCGCGAACACACAGGCGGTCGCCGAGTGGATCGCCGCGCATCCGAAAGTCGCGTGGGTCAGCTATCCCGGACTGCCGGGCGACCGCTATTACAATCTCGCCAAGAAATATTGCCCGAACGGCGCCGGCGCCGTCTTCACATTCGGGCTGAAGGGCGGTTACGACGCCGGAGTTACGCTCGTTTCGAACGTACGGTTGCTCTCGCATCTTGCCAATATCGGCGACACGCGCTCGCTGATTATCCACCCGGCCTCGACGACGCACCGGCAGTTGACCGACGCGCAGAAGGTGCAGGCCGGTGCAGGGCCCGATGTTGTGCGGCTATCGATTGGCATCGAAGACAAAGAAGACATCATCGCCGATCTCGACCAGGCGCTGGCGTCGGCTTAACCGAATAGGCCGGCTGCTAAGGCGTGATCCGGAAAAAGCCTGCCCCGCACGCCGATCGGAGGGAGGCCGGTTTTCCGAAAGAGAGACCATGCCTTATCAAAATTCTTGGACGCTTTGCCAGTGAGCCAGACGACCAGAATTCGTCGGCTCCTACGGCGATGACAATGCCATACGCATCGACGGAGCGTTTCGGGGGGTCACGTCTGACGCGTGAATGACGGTAAGTGTCAGCGTCACCATCGCCATCGCCTGATGCATCAGTGCCAGCGATAGCGGCACGACCGTCAGCAGCGCCCAGATGCCGAGCGCCGCTTGCAAGGTTACGGCGAGAATAACGAGCACGGCGCCGGTGAGCACCGGACCCTTCTTCGTGACCCGGGCAACGTTGAATCCGTGCAAGACGGCGAGTGTCCAGATTGCGTAAGCGAGCATGCGATGATCGAATTGCACCGTCAGCGGATTTTCAAAAAAATTGCGCCAGAGCGGAACGTCGAAGAATAGCCGCGATGCTTGCGGTACCAGCGCGCCGTCGATCAACGGCCATGTATTATAGGCGTGGCCCGCCCGCAGGCCGGCGACCAAAGCGCCGAGATAGATTTGGAGCAATATCAAGACGAGAAGCGCGACGGCGCCGGCGCGCACGACTGCCCATCGACCGGCTTCCAGCGCTTTCGCAAGAGGCGGTCGCGGCGATTGCCCGTCTCCCCACCGCCGTGCCGTCCAAACGATGGCAACGTAGATGAAGCAGGCAAGCACGAGATGCGCGGCCAAACGATATTGCGACACCTCGACGCGATCCGCCAGGCCGGAGGCTACCATCCACCATCCAACCGCACCCTGCAGCGCGCCCAGGCCGAAGATCGTCCACAGCGGCGCGCGCCGTCCCGGCGGTATCCAGCCGCGCCACAGGAACCAGAGCAACGGTAGCAGGAACGAGAGGCCAATGGTGCGCCCGATAATCCGGTGCGTCCATTCCCACCGATAGATTGTTTTGAAGGCCTCAAGGGTCATGCCGCCGTTTAGCTGGCGGTATTGCGGGATTGCTCGATATTTTTCGAACTCAGTCTGCCACTGTGTCTCGTTCAACGGCGGCAGAGTGCCCATGACCGGCTGCCATTCGGTGATCGACAGCCCGGATTCAGTCAGCCGCGTCGCGCCGCCGACGAGCACCATGGCAAGCAGGAGAGCTGCAACGGCGTAAAGCCACAGCCTAATCGCACTGCCACGTTCGAACCCGTAATCGAGCCCATCGCGGCCGGAAACTTGAACAATCATTGCCTAATCGCTTGTCGTAGACACGCGGACCATATAGTGGTCTCGCCTGCCCTCGCAACCATGTCGCTGCCGGACGATGTCGCACCGGGACTGTTCCTCGCCATGACGATCCGTTTGCGAAAACTCGTGGGCGCCGTTGCATTATTTGCGCTGGTGATCGCTTGGGCGCTGGTTGCGATGGCGCTGGCACAGGCTCCGGCCATCCGCGACAGCGCTTATTTGTCGGTCGCCTATTACGTGATCGCAGGTCTCGGCTGGGTGCTGCCTGCGATGCCATTGGTGAGTTGGATGAGCAGACCGCGCGACGTCAAACGTTGAGGGCCCGATGGAGACGAAAATCCTCGGTCACGCCGCTTTCGCGCGCCGGAAGCCCCTCCACATCATCGTCGCCGTGCCCGACAACAACACGCGCACGTAGCGCATTCGCTGGTAGTCGCCGTGCAGTGAAATCCGCGGCAGCGCCGTCAGGCGATGCCTGTATCTGGAGAACAGCACGCCCGGCCTGATCGTGACCGCCGTCTTAAAGCCGATTTCGGCGGCGATTTCGAATTCGCGGTTTCCGGCAGAGGCGCGGTCACCGTAGGGATAAGACAGGTGCGCGGGCTTCACCGCGAGCGCGGCTTCGATAACCGAACAGCTGAGCTCCATTTCCGACCGCGCCGCATCGCGCGAAAGCCTGGACAGGACCGGATGATTGACCGTACGCGCGCCGATCGTAACCAGCGGATCGGACGCAAGCTCCGCAAGTTCGGGCCAGCTCATGCATAGGCCTTCGCAGAACGCGGCGATGTCGACATTGTAGTAAGCGGCGAGGCTGCGCACGATGCTGCGCATCTCGTTTTCCGTGGCGCGGCTGCGCAGCCACCAATAGAGCTCGTCGTAAAGCGCCTCTTTCTCCGCCAAAGTGCGGCAATCGAATTTGCGATCGCGTCCATTTATGACAAGTCCGATGCGATCGTTGCGCGCGATCACCGCTTCCAGCGCAAGCCACCACAATTCCCCGAGGCGATCGGGAAAGCTGGTTGGAACATAAATGGCGAACGGGACGTCTGCCTCCCTGAGGACCGGGTAGGCCCATTCGCGCAGGTCGCGATACGCGTCGTCGAAAGTAATGCACACGAAACGGCGCTTGAAATCGCGCTCGACCATACGCCGGTGCATCTCGTCGAGGCTTATCAAATCCAGTCGCAAGCGGCGCAGTCGCTTCACCATGCGGGCGAAAAATTGCGGCGTCACTTCGAACGGCCGGTTCGGCTGAAACCGGTCGGCCCTGGGCGGACGAACGTGGTGTAGCGCCAATATGGCGCCGACGCCGCCGACAAACGGCTTAAGCGCAATAACGGCACCGCTGAAATACAGCGATTCCAAACCGCCGCGCACGATCGATTGCGTCAATCCCGACACTGGCGTCCCTCCGCCGAAACGGCCATCGCGCCGATTTGATTAACGCTCGCCATGATCAACCCGTGCCATGGTCCTGAAGGTCGAGTGGATCGCTTAATTTTTCAGAACAGTCCGCAACGCAGGCCGAACGCGGCCAACCAGATCAACCCAGCAAGGCAAAGGCTGCAGAACACGGCCGCCGAACCGAAGTCCTTAATCCGGCGAATGTCGGTGTTTTGCTCCGGCGTAACATGATCGGCGAGCTTTTCGATCGCCGTATTGAGAAATTCGACGGCAAGCACGACGAGCAGGACACCGATCATAGCGGCGTACCAGGCGGCATTAGGAGCTACGATCACGCCCAGCGGCACCGCCGCCGCGAGAAGGATCGCCTCGTCGCGCAGCGCGGGCTCGGTCTTAAGGCCGTCGGCAAGTCCGCGCAGCGAATTTTGGGTGGCGCTGTAGAGCCGTTTCACGCTTGGTCCGATGGATGAGTGGCGAGCCCGAAACCAAGCCCACTTTATGTTGCGCTGTCGGTTAAAGCGAGCGGATGTTGCGGGCCATGCGATCAGTAAAGAGTATTGGGTTGTCGCGGGGCCGAATGGTCGTGGCCTCTGCCGAAGCCCTTGAAAATCCCGACCGTTGTGACCTTGACCACGCCGGCCGACGTGCGCCAGCTTATCGAGAGCGATCTGCCCACGGCGTGCAGGGAGAGCGAGACTTGGAAGCATGTCGCGGATCGGCTGCACCATGTAGCGCGAGACCGCGACTCTCAAAGACGCGCGGATCGCGTTGCGGCTTGCGTTACAGCTAGAGCCGGCGCCCTGCCTGCCGAAGTAAGGCTGCCGCTGATCGAAGGAGGACGGTAATGCTCGCAAAGTTTTTTGGGTTGTTTTGGGGATGGGCCGACTACAAGCCGAAGGATTGGTCAAACGCACCGTATAAGCGAGGCTAGGCTTCTTGAACTTACGAGCTGCCGCCTGAGTTTATGTAGCCATGCCTGTCGAACCGACTTCACGTTTTCCAGCCTAACGGCGCCAGCAACGAATGATCACGCCTACGCAACCCAGACCGCTGCTTCAGACTTTGCTAGCCGCCGCCGCGGTAATGAGCTTTGCGCTCCTGGGCGCTCTCATCGTCTATTTTTGACCGAGGCATTACTGTTATTGCGGAGCCACGCGTGAGCGGCGATCGTTGCCACAGCCTGCTTCCAAATGCTGATGGCCAACTACTGCTTCCCAAAGAGACGGCCCAGTGATCGCGAGCGCGCTCGGATCATCGGCAACCGGTGGCAGCCCGAGGCCCAGTTCCTGGCCTAACGTGGGCAGATGCTAGAGGCTCCAACTTGCAAGCCTGGCAGTCGATGCGCCTCTTGTGGCAGTAATCCTGGCATTCACAGATGCAGGCCGTCGCAAAATCAAATTCATGGGTCACATGGCAAATACGGCAGAATAGCCGTGTTTTCCATTGTGGCGGCGCAAACTGCAAATCGCCACTTGTAGCGTGGAAACCGCTGCTAAATGCTCGACCGGTCCGAGCGCATGTGAAGACTATTTCGCCCATGGCAGGCGGCGATCATCGATCATTGTTTTCTTAAAAGTACCGCAATTTCTATATGTTCAAGTTAGCCCAATCGTGCGCTTTCTATTTACCGGTTTTAGATCGCGTTAAGATTTCGATATTGGTGCGAACAGCAATAACCGCACGCCAGTCGCCTAATCAATTATTCTCCGCCGCCTGCCGACGTTCCCGTTCAACTTTCCTTACCCGTATCTCGTCGCGGATCCCTGTCCAAATTCCGGCGAGCGCGGCAGCCAACAATAGGATGACGGCCAGGCCGACGGCGACGGTGAAGAATTGCAGAAGCAAGACGAAAAATATCATTTCCTAAAATCTAATCGCCATTAACAACGCAAACAAGGAGAGAACGCAAAAAAAGCTCATGAGCAAATTGGGATAAAGGCCCAAGGCTATTTGAAAAACGTGTGTCTTGCGTCCCGGGATGATCTTGAATTTGATCGCAGCTAGGCGAGCGTACCGATAAGACGCACCATTACCTTGGAACTCGACAACGTAAACCTAATACAACCAAGCCATTCGCACCGGCTTAAGCGGCGCAAATTCAGCCTGACGTTCTTCAAAAACTCCCGTGCTGTTGTAAAGGGGAGTTGGATTAAAACATTGACTTTTATCAATGCCCCCGAGCCGCAGATAATCACGATCGCCTCCGGCCTAGCGGGGGCGACTCCGTGAAGCCGGCGGTCAGGATCGCACGACGACTCCTCGCGGTCCTGGCCGTCCTCTCTCTGGGCAAAGCTTTTAGAGAGCCCGCTTGCAGTACGGCGCGAGGCAGAAGACGCTGCAAGCGATTGCCCCGCCAGGCGCGCTGTCTCTGAGCCCGACATTTGCGGCAAACTTTGCGGAGCTTCCGCGCAGAGGGCTCGCCCTTAAGGCCATCGGCAAGTCCACGCAGGGAATTTTGGGTGGCGTTGTAGAGCGGTTTCACGGCTGATCCGATGCGGACTTAAGCTGGCGCAGGGAAGTGTTTGATCTTGCGACAAAAAAATTCTGCAAGATCAGCGTAGTAAGTGGATAGTAAGCGGGAGCGAAGATTTGGCCCGCGCAAAGTGTGGGCGTGGGCTTGGGACTAACAGGTTCCTCAGAACATACAGCCCATCCCTCCACCAAGGCCCTGGCCCAAGACCGAGGACAGTGGCGTTGGGCACTGCCACTAGTGGGCCGGGAGGGTTTCCTCATCCATGCCTTCCTTCAGCTTGGCTGGCGCGGTGAATTGCCGGCCTTGTCGTTCCGGTTTTGAGAAGTTGGCTGGCAGTCCCGATAGCTCCTGGCTGAGTTTCAGCCAACATGCTCCTAAGATCAAAAAATGCTTCCGCAGTTTGGGGTCGGTTTGGGTTGCCGCCTGCTGCACACATTCGTCGGCATGGCGAAGGCATTCGCGAACTTGATCACTCATACTGAGCATCGCACGTCCCCGGATGCTCGGGATCGTCCCCTGCGCACTCCGCCTCGACAAAAACACCGATGAGCGAGCAAAAGTTCCCGCGGCCAACATGGCCGGTTACTACATTGAATTTGTGGAACGAATTCCTAGATGGATATGCAACAGCGCCGCGCTGAGCGGCCATCCCTCCGCATAACACCCCCTGGCCGCTCGGCTTAGAAGCCTGAGTGAAAAGTGAGGCAACAAACTCTCCCCAACCCCAACCTGTGTTGCGTACCGGGATTGGGGTTCCTTTTTGTGACGACTACGGCAGCGTTTCTAATCAAAAATTATTGCCAGCCGTCTCTTCGCTTCACATCATGAACTGCATAGTTTGAGTTTATTGGTTGGCTGACTTGGGAAGTTCCGCTCCCCCTAGTCGTGCCAGTGGCCCCGACCCATCGGAGCCCCCAACCCAAGGTCGGGGCCGCACCAATCTGACGACTAGAAGTGTGAGGCGTACCCATGACCAATCTTCTCGAACAAGCAATCAACTGCGATGACGGCGACCGGGCTGCGAAGATCATCCAGGACGCGCTCGGCATCGAGAGCGACGACGTGGCCAACTACTGCTTCCCGAAGACCTGGCCGGATGATCACGAGGTGCGCGCGAGGATCATCGGCAACTGGCTGCAAGCTGAGGCTGAGTACTTGGCCTAACGACACGAGCAACGAATGTTCACACCCACGCAACACAGACCGCTGCGGCAGACCTTACTAGCCGGGATCGCAGTGATCGGCGTCGCTCTGCTCGGCGCTGTCATGGTCTACTTCGTCACAGAGGGACTGTTGTTATTGCGAGGGCAGTCGCAGCAAGCATTCATTGGGACGAAGTGAGCCACGCCGCTTTCCGCCGCCGTGAACCGTCGAGAAATTGGACGCCTGCTTTATGTCGTAAAAGGACAGCGGGCAATGGTGGCGAATCACTTTTTGTGATGCCCGTCACATCCCAATGCAGATCACAGAGTAAAATGATGGTGTTCACCGAGGGGGAACGCCATGAAGACATACTTTCTCGGACTCACCCTTGTCGCCTTTGTCTCGGTCGTTGCAATTCGGGGTCTACACGCTCGCACGACCACGCCGCCGGTTTATGTTGTGGTTGAGATTGACGAGATAATTGATGCCAATGGCTTTGAGGCTCTCCGCCAAATGGCCGCGGCTACCGCTGTGGAAGTCCAATTTGAGGACGGTCGCTATTTCGCTAGTACAGAAAATGTAACCGCTCTTGATGGAAGTGCGCCGAAGTTTTTCGCTTTCATTGCTTTCGATAACATGACAAAGGCAAAAGCCTTTAATGATAGTATGAAAGATACTACCGCGCTGCGTACCAAGGTAACGAAGTCGAGGTCATTCATCGTCGAGGGCACGTCCCAATCGAGCTAATCAATGTCCGCCGGGAAAGCGGAAATTGAGGCCAAGCTACTCAGCAAACACGAGGCGCGGCGCATCGCAGCAAACGTGGCGAAGTTGCCCGATTTCATCAGAGCGTCATGAAATTCCCCTTCTGGCGTTAATGTCTATTTCTGGCTTGTTGGCGCAAAGTCCTGCGAATAAAGTACGAGTTAGCGCAGAACGGCAGAGGCCGGACTTGCTTCAATCAGGGAGGGTTTAACAATGGCCATTCTAAAGAAGATTCAGGATTCCGAACACCCATCGGATCAAAGACACTTGGTAATGCCATCGTTCTCATTCTCGACCGATGACAGCAGCCCCGTCGCCGGAGCTCTCGCACAAATGATCGTCGACGCGTGGACCAATGGGCCATTTGTAGGAGGTGGCGTGAACGTGCTGCACCTCGGCGATGCGCTACGGGATCGGAATGCCAACAACCTCCCATCAGCAACTGCCAGACAAACGGCCACAGCCTATATCCAAACAACAGTGGGGCTTGATATAACGAACGCCGTCGTAATTACGGAACAAGAGCACAATAATGACTACATCATGCAATCGGGCAACGAAGTCGTCCTAGTGCTGCCGGACCAAAACCGAGTAACAAACGTCAACGCGGCGAACATTCTCGAGACGGCTAAGTTTCTGATGGCCTGTACGCCGAACGGAATTTAGCCGGTCTTATTGACTGGGAGGTCGCGGTTTCCAGCGAGAGCCCCCGTTCAATCACCCTCCCCAAGCCCCCGCACAACGGGGGCTTTTGTTTTTCAGCCCAATGTGACCAACGGGGAATGTCCCACTGCAAACATCTTTGCGATGAGGCAAGGAGGATTGCGGTGAATTTCGCGAAGCTGCCGGATCTTTTACGACGACGACCGAGTTGGGGAACATCGTAGTGGAGAGCTTTGGCCGCAGCCAAGCGTATTGCTCACAACCACTAACCGCCACTGGAAGGTAAGGTCTTTCTCATCAATGTTGCGCGAACCTTCCCATCATCATGCGCCTGCATAATTACCCAAAGCTGGTATCTTTCGTCGAAAAGTTGAATTTGGTGATGTGATAAGAACCTTGTGATTTTGGCATCCCATTCAGCGATCCGCTTAAAATCAACGATGAACGGGCGCTCAATGTTATTCATTGATCCGCGATGTAGTACGTTTCCGCACTCTGTCCATAAGGCAATAAGTTCATCTTTAGTCAGATAATCGGCGTGAATTCTTTCAACTCGGAGCACCTTTCCTGTCGTCGGGTCGAGCACCTGTCGACTTGGAAATGGATAAAAATCAGGATGCAAACTCTCTAGTGCAGTCAAGATCGTTCCAGGTCTGTATTCCTTTCGCACTTTGCCTGACCGAGTGGGCGGTATATCACCGTGTGCAGTGAGACACGCCAAGGCGATTAGTTCGCAAATCATCCGAAATTGGAGATAGCAAAGTTCAACCGCTATAGCTTGGGGAAGGCTGAACTTAGACATTATAACGTCGGCAATAACATTTCTTCGTCGCTTGAGTTCTTCCATTAGACGAACGTAAAGCTGCCGTTGTGATGTAGGATCATATATCATGCCAAGGCACTTACGGTGAGCGATGTCAGCTTTCCTTCTTATTGGTTTGATTGTTTGGGGCGCATTAGCTGCACAGTTTCTTGTGCAAACAATATCATCCTTCGTGTGCGCATGTATCTATTTGTACGGCCTATTATTCTCTCGTGTAAAAAAGCGATTGAACGCCATCTTCTTCGCCACGGCTTTAACACAGGCGCTGGTGTTCGCGCTTCTTTTCGCAGGTGGATTTTTGTTAGTAGCCCTGTTTGTCGAGCCTCCGGCGTGGAACGCACATTGGATCGCGGGATTGGTCGCCTTCGCAATCTCGTTCATTTACTGCGCCATGCAAGTGCCCGATAAAATTCTCGCAGCGAGAATGTGCGCAATAAAGCCGATCTTTGCAAAAACCGCGAGAGCGCTGGGCATGGAAACCGCCCTAAAGACTTGGCGCGAATAGACCCCGGACCTTCACCTCAATTCCTGAATTTCCTTAAGCGTCGCAAAGGCGTTATAAGCTGCTCTGGTCAACCCAGTTTTAAGAGTTCAGACCCTCAGGCTAGGTTTCTTGCGACCCTCTTTTTTGTCGTGTTTGATTTGTGGTTGCTCTGGCTGCTTTGGCTAGCCTGGCGGTATGGGCCAAGCCTCACCTGAGAGCGCGCCAGATCTCCTCACAAAATTTGCAAGTGAGGAATTTTCCACTGCAATAATTTTTTATAACGCAATTTAGGATCGAGGAAATCCATATAAAATTTGCGAAGCACTATTGCGGCGAAGCGGCGAGCGAGTTTTGGGGGTACCCCCTCGCCAGGGGGGCGAAATTTAAGAATGCTCGCGCCATGCACGACGCTCATAGATGCAACGGCGCAAACAACAAATCGATCCAGACAACAAGCAAATAAACGCGACGCCAAGATGAAATCATTTATTAGTTGCGCGTGCGTCGTGATAAAATGCTCCGCACATCAAACGCACGGAGCAATTACGCATGACCATTCAAGTCGTGTCAGCCGCCCATGCACTAGCTGCGATGAGAGCCCGGCAGCACGTCAAAGATCAACTCAAGCGCCAGGGGCTAAAGCCCTCGCACTACAGCGCCAGGGAAATCGGTGTGCTGGCGCGGGAATATCTCCTAGAGCATCGCGAGGACTTGATGCCTGAGGCTATCGCCGGGGCTCAGGCAATGATCCTCTCGGGGGTTTTAGGCAAGAGAGCAGCACGTGAGCTGTGTGCGAAACTCACAACAAATGAACAAAACCAAATCGAGCTTAAATCAACGAGTTCGGCTGTGCAGATGTCAGGTGCAGAATGACAACGATTGGATACGCCAGAGTATCGACAGACGGCCAGACATTAGATGTGCAACAAGCGGCCCTGGCCGAGGCGGGTTGCGAGCGGGTATTCAGCGAAAAGCAAAGCGGGGCTAAGACTGACCGAGCTCAGCTTGCAAAGGCAATCGCTGCCCTGGCGGCTGGTGACACCCTGATCGTTACCAAGCTTGATCGCTTAGCTCGCTCAACTCGGGACTTACTCAATACTCTCGACGCAATCGGCAAGGCTGGTGCAACGTTCAAGTCGCTGGGCGATCAATGGGCCGACACAACTACTCCACATGGTCGGTTGATGGTGACAGTGCTTGGCGGCTTGGCTGAGTTCGAGCGACATCTAATCCTTGTGCGGACAACAGAAGGCCGAAAGCGGGCACAAGCAAAAGGCATTCGCTTTGGACGCAAGCCAAAACTAACTCTGCATCAGCGCCAGGAGGCTCCAGAGCGTCGCGGTCGGGGCGAAGGACTGGTTGAAATTGCGCGGTCATACAATGTGAGCCATTCCACTATATCACGGCTCTAACAGGCGAACGGAGCGGATTCGTCACGGCATCCGCTCCGCCCTAACCACCAACAGTGGTCAGCGGCTACGAGCATTCTCTCGGCTATGTGGCCACAGCGCAACACCCCAGATCAATTGTCCTACCGCCCCGGTGAGGGCCGTAATTCGCCATAATCCACTGTGGAAATAGCGGCCCCAACCTCCGGGGGGATGGGGGGATTGGGGTAGGAGATCGGGGCCGCACTCTGGGGGATCAGAGCGGCCCCGATTTTATTCAGGATACGATCTCAGCAAACTGAATTTTTAGTAATGAAATGAGATTGCGGTGCGACATCTTGTCGGCGTCGAAGCATCCCTAAAGCCGCAGCATTGTCTCTCAATTCACAACCTAGGTAGCTTTACGGAGTTTGCGGATGGAGAGCGCTCCGCTACGTATCATGCGTTAGGCCGACCGAGGCGGTACCCCATCCCCCGACACCCAACCGCCCCAGGAAGCCTAACTTGAGGTAACTGAGAGAGCCCTGAGCTTATTTGGCTTGGGGTTCTTTTTTGTCGGAAAGCCGAGCGGCCCCAGCCTTCGATCTGCTTAAGCTCGCGTTCCTTGGCACTGCGTTCGATGGCGCGTTCTAGTAGAGTGGCGAAATCTTTCCCATTCAACTGCGCCATTGCCACAGCGGTGAGCTTCGGACGCCGATTCGCTGCCCTCATTCGTCGGCTCATCGGCTGGCGTGGGCTGCGCACGATCTTCATCAGAAAATCATATATTCATCCTCATGCGGATCGAGCGTTATCTCCTCCTCTCCGCAACCAACCTGTTTGTAGTTCATCGCTGGGAAATCGCTCATACCTTATTCCTTAGACCTATCTTCTATTTTGACAGGATTGACAGGATTTACAGGATTGACAGGGGGAAATCGTATAATAATAGCCGACCCTAGTAGAGTTCAGTTTTTGATTTTGGGTGTCAGCCTTTTCCGCATTCTTTGCATTCGGCCATTTCCGGAGGTGGAGGAGCCCAAGATTGAGACCCGAGAAATCTGGATGTCCCCCAGAGACCTCCAGTTTTTACAACTCAGGGAAAGCCTTCACGATTGTGTGATCCGATCAATCTCATCAGCCCAGCGCTGAAGGGCGTCACGCATCGGATCAAGATACTTGGCACGATTATAAATCCCCGCCACAGCAGCTTTGTGACCCGACACATGATTTAAGATCGCCTCGATTATGTGTGGCTGCGTGCCTAGCTCGGCCATCTCTGTTGCAGCGGTGCGGCGCAAATCATGCAGCCGCCAGCCTGGCATGGGCTTGGCCTTGGGTCCGCGCTTAGCTTGGATCGCTTCGTCCAGCCTCGCCTTGCAATCGCTCCATCCGCTATAACCGCCTTTGCCAATCCCGAAGATGAAATCTCTGCCCTTGCGCCTGGGCTGGCGTGAGAGGATCGCCTGGGCCTGTCGTGAGAGCGGAAGTTCGTACAGGCGATGGTTCTTGGTTCTCTCAGGACGCAGCACGATCATCCCCCGGCGAAGATCAACCTCGCCCCATTGCAGCCAGCCAATTTCATCTCTGCGCTGAGCGGTAAGGATCAGTAGCCGAAGGATGTCACCGAATTGATCTTGTGGAAGGTCAAGCCACACTTCGCGCAATTCGCTTCCAGTCAGAACCCTCTCGCGTGCCCCACCCTCTTCGGCCTTGCCAGTTCCAGCAACAGGATTGGCGTCAATGAACCCCTCACGGAGGGCCCAAGCAAAGAACGCGGACAGGGAAGAGCGAAGGCGGTTGCGCGCAACAGGGCCGCGCCCATCTTCGATTTCTGCCAAGAGCGCAGCTACAGCCCTCCGATCAACCTCGCTCAATCGAAGCCGATGCAACGGCTCCGCGTGGTTCAACAGATGTCGCTCAACCTCGCTATAGGCTCGCGGCTTCATCGTCGCCCGCTTGCGGTCTAGGTAGCGTCTCACCTCTTTGCCGAAGGCCTCAACCGCAAGTGGCTGCACAAAGGGATCAGCCCCCTGTGCAACAATGCCAAGTTTGGCCTTGGCGGTTGTGCGGGCAATGTCAGGCGTCAGCGGGCCGTGACGGCCAAGGGATTTGACGTGCTGGCGACCATTGAACCGATAACGGATGTAATAGAACACTCCGTCAGTTTGGCGACGTGCACCAAAGCCCACGCATTGCGTATCCCAAAGCCACTCGCCACCAGGGGCCAACTTCTCCACTGAGGTCTTTGTGATCTTGCCAAGCATGGGCGCTGCTTACTAATGCCCCCACCACCAGTCAAGCCAAATAGTAAGCAGATAGTAAGCAGGCGAAAGCAAACGCCTGTCGGAAGCTGTCAGGAGGTGACGGCAAGAGGCGCGAGAAATCTAAGGGCGAGAAAAGCCCATAAGTATTAGATTTGTCGGCGGTTATTGCCTATCGTCTTGGCCAAGATTATAATTTTTATTCGGTCGGAGCGTAGCGCAGCCCGGTTAGCGCACCAGTCTGGGGGACTGGGGGTCGCGAGTTCAAATCTCGCCGCTCCGACCAAAGCAGCGACCGCGCCGAGCGGCTTGACGGTCGGGGCATAACGTCTCTCAAACCGCCGGCTCTCCTCAGCCGCCTTCACACAAAGTTTGACTTCGATCAAAACCACTGCCCGAGAACGGGAGTTGGATAATGTTGAATTGGAAAATCTTGGATAGCGGGCAGGCGCAAAATGGCACTTTGGACCGTCCGGCCTTCCGCAGGCAGATAATTTCGCAAAGTCCCGACTCAATGCGCGGCCGGGTCGGGCCACGTCATTGCACTGTTGGGCCATCGTGGAAAGGATCAACCCTCTTGCAGCGCATTGTCGATAATGCGGCGGCAGGCCAGAAGCTCGTCGAGCGCTATTTGCAGCTTACGTCGATTTTCCAATATGGCCGTCCGCCGCGCAGCGGACTCGTCAGCCGACCCAGGCTTGGCGTACCGCTCGTCGACCCGCGGGTCCGAAATACCAAATAAATTTGGCTCTTCGTGTAGCTCGCCTTCGGCCGGCTCAACCCCTTGGCGATCCTCTTCGGTTTCCGGCGGTGGCGGCTCGGCGCCCGCACGCCAGACGTCCTGCACGAAACCGGCGCCGTGCTCGCGCAAAATGCGCTGAACGCCCCGAATGGTATAGCCCTCGCCATAGAGCAGATGGCGAATGCCGCGCAGCAGATCGACATCGTCGGGCCGATAGTAGCGGCGGCCCCCGCCTCGCTTCATCGGCCTAATCTGCGGAAAGCGGCTTTCCCAGAACCGCAGCACATGCTGCGGCACATCGATTTCGTCGGCAACTTCACTGATCGTGCGGAACGCATCCGGCGCTTTGTCCAAGGCATTATCCTCGCGCTTACGTCGTTTCGCCGCTCTCCGCTCCCGAATTGATGCGCTGTTTGAGGATCGCCGACGGCTTGAACACCATCACGCGACGCGGCGAGATTGGGACTTCCTTGCCGGTCTTGGGGTTGCGGCCGATGCGCTGGCCCTTCTTACGCACGACGAACGAGCCGAACGACGATAGCTTCACCGTTTCGCCGCGTTCGAGACAATCGGTTATCTCTTTGAGCACCAGCTCGACAAGTGTTGCAGATTCGGTGCGCGACAGTCCAACCTTCTGGTAGACCGCCTCACATAAATCGGCACGTGTGACCGTCTTTCCCGCCATCGCCAGCCCCGCGCACGGTAGATCGAGCCTTCGTCGACCGAAGATATCGCGCTGAATTATCAACGATATTAGCTTGTGGTCATAGGGTCAACGGGGCTGGGGGCACCCTACAAGCTTGTTCCGACGCCGCCCGTTGCCTCATGGCGCACTACCAGCGCACGAGGGCTGCACCCCAGGTGAAGCCGCCGCCCATGGCTTCGAACAATAGCAGATCCCCCCGCTTGATGCGCCGGTCGGCGACCGCGTCGGCGAGCGCCAGCGGGATGGACGCCGCCGAAGTATTGCCGTGGCGATCGACCGTTGTGACTATTTTTCCGGGCGCGATGCCGAGCTTGTGCGCCGAACCGTCGATGATCCGTTTGTTCGCCTGGTGCGGAATGAACCAGTCGATGTCTTCCGCCGTATAGCCCGTCGTCTTAAAGGCATCCTCCACCACATCCGTAATCATCGCGACGGCGTGACGGAACACTTCGCGACCCTCCATGCGCAAATGTCCGATCGTCCCGGTCGAGGACGGCCCGCCATCGACATAGAGCTTCGACTTGTAGCGGCCATCGGAACGCAGCTGCACCGTGAGCACTCCGCGATCCTCGCGGGTTCCCGCTTGCTGCTGCGCATCGAGGATCACCGCGCCCGCGCCGTCGCCGAACAGAACGCATGTGCCGCGATCGGTCCAATCGAGAATTCGGGAAAACGTCTCGGCGCCGATCACGAGCGCCCGCGAGAAGCCACTCGACCTGAGAAGCGCATCGGCCGTCGCCAAGCCAAAAACAAAGCCGGAGCAGACAGCTTGCAAATCGAACGCCGCGCCGCGGGTAATTCCGAGCTCGGCCTGTACCGAAACGGCGCTCGCCGGAAATGTGTTGTCCGGCGTCGAGGTCGCGAGCACGATGAGATCGATCGATTGCGCATCGACATGCGCGTGCGCAAGCGCGGCTTGCGCGGCGCGCGCCGCCATGTGAGACGTGAACTCGCCCGGCGCGGCGATATGGCGTTCGTGGATGCCCGTGCGCTGAACGATCCAATCGTCCGACGTATCGACTTTGCGCACGAGATCCTCGTTGGTGAGAATCTGGCTCGGCAGGTAACTACCACAACCGAGAACAACCGAACGACGTATGGTCACGAAGCCGCTCCACCGACCGCCGGACTCATCGGATGAGATCTCGGCTTAGCGTGGCGACTGAGCGCGGCGCGAATTCTCGCCAAAAGTTCGTCACGCACCACGCCATGGCCGAGTTCGATTGCGGCGGCAAAGCCTTCGGCGTCGGCGCCGCCGTGACTCTTGATGACAATGCCGTTGAGGCCGAGAAAGACGCCGCCGTTGGCATGACGCGGATCCATGCGTTGCCGCAACTGCCGGAATGCCGACCTCGCGAAGAAATAGCCGATCCGCGTGCTAAGCGAACGGCTCATCGCTCCCTTGAGGTATTGTCCGATCTGCCGCGCGGTGCCTTCGGCGGTTTTGAGAGCGATATTTCCGGTGAACCCTTCGGTGACGACGACGTCGACCTTGCCGCGTCCGATATCGTCGCCCTCGACGAAGCCCTGATAGTCGAGTTCGCCGAAGTTTTCGTCACGCAGGATGCGAGCTGCCTCGCGAACTTGTTCCAATCCTTTCGCTTCCTCTACCCCGATATTGAGAAGTCCCACCGTGGGGCGATCGAGACCAAAAAGTATTCTGGCGGTTGCGGCACCCATCAGCGCGAGATCGACCAAATGATCGGCATCCGCCCCGATCGATGCCCCGACATCGAGCACGATCGATTCTCCGCGCAACGTCGGCCACAATGCCGCGATGGCAGGCCGTTCGATCCCCGGCAGGGTTTTGAGGTTGAACTTTGACATTGCCATGAGCGCGCCGGTATTGCCGGCCGATACCGCGATGTCGGCGTCGCCTTTTTTCACCGAGTCGATTGACAGCCACATCGAGGACTTCCAGCGGCCATAGCGCAACGCCTGGCTCGGTTTGTCTTCCATCCGCACCGCAACGTCGGTGTGAACCAGCTTGGAAACGGCTTTGAGTTTCGGCTTGGCGTCCAGCAATGGCGCTATGAGCGCGGCATTGCCGAAGAAGCGGAATTCACTTTCGGGGTGGCGCGACAGTGCAAGTTCGGCCCCGCCAACGACTACTTCGGGGCCGTGATCACCCCCCATCGCATCGAGCGCAATACGGACCGTCTCTACCATCGCATGACCGCGCGGCCACTAGTGTGCCAGCACCAAAACGCGCAAGTGGTCGGGATCTACCGTCTTGCGAATTCTGGAATGAAAGATACGGTTGTAAGGCATTGATTTCATACGGATTTCGATTTGGACCTCCAGTCCAATCCGGTTTGCCCGATTGCCATGGGAACTTCAAATCGACCGCGCTCGCAGGAGCAAGAAAGCGGCCCCCTGACGAGAATACCGGTTCGACGCCGGGAAACAACCGCGTTGAATGGTGCTCAGCCGCCATCCGGTCGCTTCGCCAATTGGACAAGCGCGGAAAAAGGACCGCTATCCGGCTTTGTCTCACGCGGCTGCTCGAAAACCGCTCCCGGCCTGCGCGGATAAGGGTCGAGTCCAAGGATCAAGAACTCAGTCGCCAAGATGCCTAAATCCACGATGCCGCCGACCAGGGGCTCCGGATCATCCAAATTCGCGTCGCGACGCCGCGGTTCAGCCTCGTCCCCCGCCTGCGGAGCGGCCCGTGACGGTTCAAACAAAAGATCGACCGTCTCTTCGACTTCGTTGGTCAGCGGTTCCAGAGTTACCACGCAGTTTTGTCCGATGGTTGCCGATACTCTGCCGGTGACGCGCAGGCCCCCCGATCCTTGCCGCACAACATCGAAGTTCGCTTCGAAACGCGTCAATTCGCGTAAACCGGCCACTTTGGCCACTGCCGCGCGAACCGGCGCATCGGCAACGAGATCAAACCGCTGACCGGTATCAGCGATCTCCTCAACCGCGACAGGCACACGCCATGGCGCGGCAAGATCTCGGGATTGGCGATCAGACATGAGCAATAGCCTCCGGCTTTAGAAAGACGACTTCGCCGCGCAACAGCGCGTCTTCGTCGTGGGCCTCAAGGTCGCGCAGTACCGCACGCGCATAGCGCGCCAGGCGGCTAGCCCCCTCGCCGTTCACCCCATAAAAGATATTGCGGGCGACAGCATTCTCAAGCTCCCGCTCATCCCGGGCCGCCAGAGCGGTGAGATAGGCGGCCTGGCGGCCGTAAAACGCCTCGCCGAACTGCCGCATCCGTTTCGGAACGGCGAGGTCACCGACGCCCATTTCGCGCAAATTGGCGTCGAGATCGCTGCAAAACACGTCGAACAGTTTCTGGCCGATCCCTCGCGCGGAACTTCCATCATAATCAAGGCGCGCGAGCAGCAGGACGATGTGAAGAACGATCAAGTCAAATCGGCCCTCAACCGTGTCGGGTACACCATAGGCGCTGTAAAACGCCACAGAGCGAGCCTGCGCCACGATCACGCCATAGAGCTTGCGGATGCTCGTGCTTTCTTGTGAGCTTTGGCGGAAACGTCTTAGGATCATAGGGTTATTCGGCGTTCCTGCGGCCGGTTCGAGGGTCACCAACCACCGGAGATTTGCTAAACTTGATCTTTGGGGGTACGGCACGCGCCGGCTAGGCGCAAGGTAGGGGCCAAAATGCGTGACAATCGAGCGCGTAATGTATGGCGGCGCAGTTTAGCGGCTTGCGCCATCGCCGCTGCGCTCGCGCTCGCCGGCTGCTCCGGCGAAACCTTTCAACGCGGTTACGTGCTGCCCGAAGGCGCGCTCGAGCAAATCCCTCTCGGCGCATCGCAGGAACAAGTCCTTTTGGTTCTCGGCACGCCTTCCACGGTCGCCACCGTCAGCGGCGAAGCCTTCTATTACATATCGCAAAAGGTTGAGCGCAAAATCTCCTTCATGCGGACGAGCGTAACCGATCAACGCGTGATCGCGGTTTATTTCGACAAGGACAGGAAGGTCCAGCGGCTCGCCGAATACGGTCTCAAAGACGGCAAGGTTTTCGATTTCATCAGCCGCACGACGCCGACTAGCGGCAATGACCTGAGCTTGATCTCTTCGATCATCCACAACTTTGAAGGCAAGGGATCATAGCGTCGCTCGCGTTATCGATGCCGATTACGCGAGCCAGAATAAATCGGCCCTCAACCGGTCTTGTTAGCGCGCCAGCACCGCGAGCAGCAGTAGCGCAACGATGTTGGTGATTTTGATCATCGGATTGACGGCCGGCCCGGCGGTGTCCTTGTAAGGATCGCCGACGGTATCGCCAGTCACGGCGGCCTTATGCGCGTCGGAGCCCTTTCCGCCGTAGTGGCCATCCTCGATGTATTTCTTGGCGTTGTCCCAGGCGCCGCCGCCCGACGTCATTGATATTGCAACGAAGAGGCCGGTCACGATAACGCCGAGCAACATAGCTCCGAGCGCGGAAAAGGCCGCCGATTTGCCCTGCGCCCCTCCACCGGCGACGAAGTAGATGATGAAATAGCCGACGATGGGCGATAGCACCGGCAAAAGCGACGGTACGATCATTTCCCGGATGGCGGCTCTGGTCAGCATATCGACGGCGCGGCCGTAGTCCGGCTTGTCTCGCCCCTGCATGATGCCGGGCCGCTCGCGAAACTGCCGGCGGACCTCCTCTACGATCGAGGAAGCCGCCCGCCCAACGGCGGTCATGCCGAGAGCGCCGAACAAATAGGGCAGCAAACCCCCGAACAGCAGTCCGGCGACGACATAGGGGTTGTTCAGCGAGAAATCCGGAGCCACGCCCCGGAAGTACGGATGCGTACTGGCGTTGGCGACAAAGTACTTCAGGTCTTCATTGTAAGCTGCGAACAATACCAATGCCCCGAGACCGGCTGAACCGATGGCATAGCCTTTGGTTACGGCCTTGGTGGTATTGCCGACGGCGTCGAGCGCGTCCGTCGATTTACGAACCTCTTTGGGCAATCCGGCCATTTCGGCAATGCCGCCGGCATTGTCGGTCACGGGCCCGAAGGCATCGAGCGCCACCACGATCCCGGCAAGCGCTAGCATCGTCGTGACGGCGATCGCGATACCGAACAAACCCGCGAGGTTATAGCTAATCAAGATACCGGCGATGATGACCAGCGCCGGAAGCGCCGTCGCTTCCAGCGAAACCGCCAGACCCTGAATGACGTTGGTTCCGTGCCCAGTGACCGAGGCCTGCGCGATCGAACGCACCGGCCGGAAATTTGTGCCGGTATAGAACTCGGTGATCCAGATGATGAGCCCGGTGACGGCAAGGCCGACGATGCCGCAGATAAAAAGAGTTTGGCCCGAGTAATTCGCGCCGGGCAGCGGACCAAAGCCAATCAGCGAGTAAGTGACGCCGGCGATGCCGATGAGTGAAAGGATCGCCGTTGCGATCATTCCCTTGTAGAGCGCGCCCATGATCGATTGGCTCGCGCCGAGCTTGACGAAGAAGGTGCCGATAATGGACGCAATAATGCAGACACCGCCGATGGCGAGCGGAAATGACATCATGCGCATCAAAACGTCCGGACCGCTGCTGCTGAAGAAGATCGCCGCCAGCACCATGGTTGCGACGGTGGTCACGGCATAGGTCTCGAAAAGGTCGGCCGCCATGCCCGCGCAGTCGCCGACATTGTCGCCGACATTGTCGGCAATCGTTGCCGGATTGCGCGGATCGTCTTCGGGAATTCCGGCCTCGACCTTGCCGACGAGATCGCCGCCGACATCCGCGCCCTTGGTGAAAATGCCGCCGCCAAGCCGAGCGAAGATTGATATCAAGGAAGCGCCAAAACCGAGCGCGACAAGCGAGTCAATCACCTCACGCTCGTTCGGCGCCATGTGCAGCGTGCCAGTGAGAAAGCCGAAATAGAGCGTGACGCCGAGAAGCGCCAGCCCAGCCACCAGCAAGCCCGTGATCGCGCCGGCGCGAAACGCAATTTCAAGGCCGCCGGCAAGCGAGCCGATCGCGGCTTGCGCAGTGCGCACATTGGCGCGCACCGAAACGTTCATGCCGATGAAGCCGGCCGAACCCGACAGGATAGCCCCAACCGCGAAGCCGATCGCGACCAGCCAGCCGAGAAAATAGCCGACGATGAGAAAAATCACGACGCCGACCACGGCGATCGTCGAATATTGGCGCTTGAGATAGGCCTGCGCGCCTTCGCGCACGGCCGCGGATATTTCCTGCATCCGCGCGCTGCCGGCGTCCGATCGCAACACCGAGCTCGTGGCCCAGATGGCGTAGGCGATTGCCAACGCACCGCATAGAACAATGAGCCACAAAGTCGTCATGGCAAAATCCCCGGAATTTAGAGGGGCAAGCGTGGAAGCCGGCCCACAAGGAAGGCGCCTCGCATACAATGAGCACGCGGGCGGCGCAAATCGGCGCGGACATTGCCAAAATTGCCCTTCCCACGCAACGGCAGCAAAACCGACTTTCCACGCGTTTATGCGGCGCCAAGATAGCGGATCGGGCGTCCCGGAGCGATGGCCTGCGCCGCCGCGATAATCGCATTGGCATCGATTCCGTAGTGCCGATAGAGGTCAGCAACCGACCCGGTTTGGCCGAAATGTTCCACCCCGAGCGGCCGGACGCGATGGCCCTCGACCGCCCCGAGCCATGCCAAGGTCGCCGGGTGGCCGTCCAAAACGGTGACAATGCCGCAATGCCGCGGGAGTCCAGCGAATAATCGCTCGACATGCGAGCGGGCATGAACGAGTCCGCGCTCCCGCGCGCGACAGGCCGCGTTCCACCCGGCATTGAGGCGGTCGGCCGACGTTATCGCGAGGAGGCCCACGTCGCGGCGGTCTTCGGCCATCAAGCCGACGGCTAGAATCGCCTCGGGAGCGACTGCGCCGGCGTAAGCCACCACGACCTGGCAGTTCGGCCCCGGTTGACGCAGCCAATAGGCGCCGTCGACGATCGCCTGACGCAACGCAGGCGTCATCTCGCGCTGAATCTGTTCGACCGGCCGAGTCGACAGCCGTAAATAAACCGAACCGCCGGTTTCATCGCGTAACCAAGTGCGTTCTGAGATTTCGCCCGCGCCGTCGCGCTGAATATAGTCCAATGCGAATGCAAGAATAACGGCCAATTCATCGGCGAAAGCCGGCTCGAACGCGGCAAGACCGTCCTGCGCCATGCCGATCAGCGGTTCCGCGATCGATTGATGTGCTCCGCCCTCCGGCGCCAGCGTAATTCCCGATGGCGTCGCCACCAGGATGAACCGGGCATCCTGATAACAGGCGTAATTGAGCGCATCGAGGCCACGGGCGATAAACGGATCGTAGAGCGTGCCGATCGGCAGCAGGCGCTCGCCGTTGATGACGTGCGATAAACCGAGCGCCGAGAGCGCGCAAAACAAATTCATCTCGGCGATGCCGAGTTCGATGTGTTGGCCATTGGGTGAGAACTCCCAATTGAACGTGGAAGGAATTCGCTCGCTCTTGAACGTATCCGCCAAAGCTTCGCGCGCGAACAAGCCGCGCCGGTTGACCCACGGTCCAAGAGATGTCGATACCGTGACATCTGGCGACGCCGTGACGATGCGCGCGGCAAGCGGCGTCGTTTCGCGGCCAAGCTCATTGAGCAACGCGCCGAAGCCGAGCTGCGTCGACATTTGCGGTTGAATCGCGATCGGCAGCTTTTCTGGAATTTCGATGCGAGCCGCCTGCAAAGCGCGAGGGCCGGCGCTCGCGAACGGTACACGATCCAAAAACGCCTGGATTGCCGCCGGCGGCTGTTCGAGACCCTCGAAGGGCTCCCATTCCTTGCCGGGCCGGACGTTCATCGCTTTGCGGAACGTCTCCATTTGCGCAGGCGTTATCAGGCCGGCGTGATTGTCCTTGTGACCGGCAAACGGCAGACTGTAACCCTTGATCGTGTAAGCGATGAAGCAAACCGGACGATCGTGGTCGATGGCATCGAAAGCGGCGATGATCGAACCGAGATCGTGGCCGCCGAGATTGTTCATCAGCCGCGCCAGCTCTTCGTCGCTGCGGCGCTCGATCAGCGCCGTCACCGGCCCCTGATCGCCGATCTCGTCGTTGAGCCGCTTGCGCCATGCCGCTCCGCCTTGGAAGACGAGCGCCGAATAAAGCTGGTTCGGACAGCTATCGATCCAGCGCCGCAGCACTTCGCCGCCGGGTTCGGCGAATGCGGCTTGCTGGAGCGCGCCGTATTTGAGCACCAGCACGTCCCAGCCGAAATTGCGGAACAGGTTTTGATAGCGTTCCCACAGCCCCTCGCGGACCACCGCATCGAGGCTTTGCCGGTTGTAATCCACGATCCACCAGCAATTGCGCAACCCCTGCTTCCAGCCCTCCAGCATGGCCTCGAAAATATTGCCCTCATCGAGTTCGGCGTCGCCGAGAAGCGCGATCATGCGGCCTTGGGGGCGTCCGAGACCCCAGCCGTGTGCGCGCACATAATCCTGCGCCAGCGACGAAAACAGCGTCTGCGCAACGCCGAGACCGACCGATCCGGTCGAAAAATCCACGTCATCGGAATCTTTGGTCCGCGACGGATAAGATTGCGCACCCTTGTAGCCGCGAAAATTTTCGAGTTTGTCGCGCGATTGGCGGCCGAGCAGATATTGGATCGCGTGAAAATTCGGCGCGGCATGCGGTTTTACGGCGACGCGGTCCTGCGGTCGCAGCGTGTGGAAATAGAGCGCAGTCATGATCGTCGCGAGCGACGCGCAGGACGCTTGATGGCCGCCGACTTTCACGCCATCGGCGTTATCGCGCAGGTGGTTGGCGTGATGGATTGTCCAGGTCGCGAGCCATAGTACTTTCCGCTCAAGCGCGGTGAGCATGGCCGGATCATGCGCGGGCAGTGACAATGTCATCGTCGATCCAGACCTTACCCGACAAACTCCTATTCCAATTCGACCGTAGCGAAGTCCGCCGGCATGATGATTTCGAGCAGTTCGCAATCGTCGGAATAATCGAGCACAGTATGCTTGATTTTCGGCGGCTGCAGCCAGCACGACCCTTCGCGCATCGTTACCACCCCGGCTCCTTCATACTCGCCTTTGATCCAGCCCTTGAGCACGTACACCATCTGGAAATCGACTTCGTGAAAATGACGTTTCGACACTTCGGCGGGGTCGCACGGCGGAACCATCTTGATGACATGCGCCCTCGCCAGACCGTTCGTCGCCGCGGCAATGCCGAGATCGCGATACTGGGCATAGCGGCGCAGTCCCGGTTCGAACGCGTCCAGCCGATGATGGCTGGCCACAAATGTTTGCTTGCGCGGTCCGGGCTTTGCTTTTGCCGCGCGCCCACCCCGAGCGCTCCGGCGTACCGCCATTTTGCGGCGACCGATGGATTCCTGCCGCAGCTTCGCAGTCCTTTGCCCCTGCTTTGATCTGCGCTTCGATTTGGCCATGCATTGTCCTTTCGCCGGTAAGTTGAGGCTCCGCAATTCGCGTTCAGTGCACGTCCGATTATAGCGAATGGCAAGGTTGCGGATAGCGATACGCGCGGCGGCCACAAAGTCCGCTCGGCCAGGCTCGCTCCGTAGTTAACGCGCCGTCAGGGCTAGGGCGTGATCTGGAAATGCCCGCACCGGACTCGATCCGGAGTAGACGCCGGTTTTTCCGAAAAGATCATGCCTCATCAAACATCTAGAGCCATAATCGATTCAGTTTGAACCCATTGCGGTTTAAAAGTGACTGTATGAGGGACGCGCGAACGAGAGGACTTCGCCGGCGCGCAAAAAACGCGTCCCCTGCCCGGCCGTCACGCGACCGATTTCGCTGACCACCACGCCAGCGTGGCTCGCCGCCACGCGAAAATCAGCGAATTCGCCGGGCGGCACCGTCAAGACGATTTCGTAATCGTCACCGCCGGTTAAAATCGTTTCGATGAGTTTGGGATCCGCCGAAAGGCAGGTGCGCGCCGCGTCCGACAGCGGCACGCGCGCCACGTCGACCTCGGCGCCAACCCCCGAGGCGCGGCAGAGCTTCGCCAAATCGCCGACGAGGCCATCCGAAACGTCCATTGCCGCCGATGCATGGCGCAGCACGGCCTCGGCTAGCGTAGAGCGTGGCTGCGGCAGGAGGTAGCGTTGGCGCAGATGGTTCCACGACGCCGCCGATAACCGCCAGCGCTCGGCAAGGCCGATGTCCCGGCGTAACAATAAGCCGAGCGCGGCGTCGCCGATCGTACCGGAGACAACGATCATCTCACCGGCTTTGGCGGTCGAACGGCGCACCATGGCGCCCGCAGGCACCGCGCCGAAAGCGGCAATGCATATGGAAAGCGGGCCCGGTGTGTGATCGGTATCGCCCCCGAGCAGCGGACAATCGTAGTGTTTAGCGTCTTCGGCAAGCCCGGCGGCGAAGGCGGCGAGCCACGACTCCTCGGTCCGCGGCGGCAACGCGATGGACAGCAAAAATCCGATCGGACGCGCGCCTTTGGCGGCAAGATCCGACAGGTTCATGCGCAAGACCTTGCGGGCGATATGTCCAGGCGGATCGTCCGGCAGGAAATGCACTCCGCAGATCGCGCCGTCGGTCGTCAAGACCAAATCGCAGCCCGGAGGCGGCGTGACGGCCGCCGCGTCATCGCCGAGACCAAAGGCGCCCGGAGCGGTCGCCAGCGGACGAAAGTAACGCGCGATGAGGCGATCCTCGGCCGAGCCTTCTTTCGCGGAAATGTCTTCGTCGGAGGACATGTCCCGTTTCCGTCTAGCCGCCGGCGAATTCGGCCGCGCGGAACTGATGCGCGAGTTGATCGAGCACGGCATTAACCAGGCCGGTCTCTTCCTTGTCGACAAAGGCGCCGGCTACGTCGACATATTCGGAGGTCACCACCCGCGCCGGCACATCGTTGCGGCAGGCGAGCTCATAGGCTCCGGCGCGAAGTACTGCGCGCAGCACCGTCTCTATGCGCTTGAGCGGCCAACCGCGCGCAAGCGCGGCGTCGATTTGGGGATCGAGCCGGCTTTGCTCGCGCACGACGCCGGCCACGATGTCACGGAAGTAAGCGGCTTCCGCCGGGCGATATTGGACGCCTTCGACTTCGCCGCCAAGCCAATGGCTTTCGAACTCGGCCAAGATCTCATTCAAGCCGGTGCCGGCAAGGTCCATTTGGTAAAGCGCCTGCACCGCGGCGAGCCGGGCGGCGCCACGCTTGTTGGCCTTGCGTGCTCCGTCCGCTCCAGCTTCCAAATCGGCACCCATTTCAGTGCTTACTCATGCCGGTGTTTTTCGAGCCGTCGCTTGAGCCCGACCAAAGCGAGCGCCGCGCCCGCGGCGTCGCCGCCTTTATTTTGTTCGTCCGGTCGCGCCCGTTCCCAGGCCTGCGCCTCGGTATCGACGGTGATGATGCCGTTGCCGATCGGCACTTTGCGAGCCACCGACAGATCCATCAGCCCGCGGGCTGATTGATGCGAAACGATTTCAAAGTGGATGGTATCGCCGCGGATAACGCAGCCGAGCGCGACGACGCCGTCATAAGGTCGGCGGCGGCGCTGCGCGGCGTCGAGCGCCATCGCGATCGCGCTCGGGATTTCCAGCGAGCCCGGCACGGTGATGCAGTCGAATTCGGCGCGCGCTTCTTTTAAGACCTTCATGGCGCCGGCGAGAAGCGCATCGGCAATATCATCGTAGAAGCGCGCCTCGACGATAAGAATGCGCACGCCTTTACCGTCCGTCTGGTGACGCTTGCCTCGCCGCGCCCCGGCCATGGCTGCGCTCCGCTTTGCTAGCACGGTTTCATCCGAAAAGCTCTAGCGGGCTTTTTGGCGTCATGCTCGGCATGCAGGTGGTACCAAGCCCGGTAAGCTGTAACAAGCACGCTCAATGCGGTGGAGTCTGCAGTAAACGCGCCGCATAGCGCGCCATCTGATCGACTTCCAGGTTCAAGCGCGCGCCGGGCTCCAGCGCGCCGAATGTGGTCACCCGCAATGTATGAGGAATGACCAGCACGGAAAACACGTCGCCTTCGACCTTGTTGACGGTCAGCGAGACTCCGTCGAGCGCAACCGAACCTTTCGGCGCGACAAAGCGTGATAGCGCGGCGGGAGCGCGCAGCGAAAACGAAGCCGTGTCGAGAAAATCGTCGCGCGTGACGAGTTCAGCGATACCGTCGACGTGACCGCTGACCATATGCCCGCCGAGTTCATCGCCGAGCCGAAGGGCGCGCTCAAGATTGATTTTGGTACCGCGCCGCCAATCTCCCGTTGTCGTCAGCCGCAGCGTTTCGGCGGCGGCATCGACAGCGAAGGACGCACGACCGGCCGAAAAGCCGCGCTCCACCACGGTGAGGCAAATGCCGGAACAGGCTATTGAGGCGCCGATGGCGATCGAACTCGGATCGTAATCGCAGCCGACGCGAATCCGGCGCAGGCTATCGGCCTTTTCTTCAATGTCGATAACCTCGCCTAAGCCATTGATTATGCCGGTGAACATTACAAATTATCCGCGCTCATATGTGTCCTGGCGATCGGACCCAACCGGCTCGCTGGCGACGCGCGTCAAGCGCCGGCCGAGCGTCGCCAGGGTCTGCGACTCGAATGCCTTGACGCCATCGTCGCCAATCACGACGCCCGAATGAAACAAGATAGCCTCATCGACGAGGTCGGCTGCTATCAAGGCTGCCGCAAGCGTGGGACCGCCCTCGACCATCAGGCGGGTGATGCCGCGTGCGGCGAGAAGTTTCAACACCGCAGCCAGATCGAGCTTCGCCGCCATTTGAATCGTCTGCACCACGTCCACGGCTTGCCTCCGCAGCGCCGATTCTGCCGCGCGCGGTGCGCCGTCGCCGGTAATGACCAAAAGCGGCGTGTCACGCGCGGTCCGCACAAGGCGGGACTCTTTTGGCAAGCGAAGTCCGCCGTCGAGAACAACACGCAACGGCGAATTCTTTGCCATTCCGGGCAGGCGGCAAGTCAGCAGGGGATCGTCCGCCAGCACGGTCCCGATGCCGATGATGATGGCGTCGTGCTGCGCGCGCAAAAGATGCACCCGATCGCGCACGCGCTCGCCGGTGATCGCGATGGGCCGCCGGCCGGCTGCGGCCACCTTGCCGTCCGCAGATATGGCGAGTTTGAGCATGACGTGCGGGCGACCGTCCTTAAGGCGCCGAATGTGTCCGGCATGATCGCGGCTGGCGAGTGCGGCGCCGATACCGATTTCGACCGCGATGCCGGCGTCTCGGAGCCGGGCATGGCCCGCCCCCGCGACCTCCGGATTGGGATCTTCCATCGCGGAAACGACACGAGAAACACCCGCGGTGATGACGGCATCGGCACATGGCGGCGACTTGCCGTGATGCGAGCACGGTTCGAGCGTGACATAGAGCGTCGCGCCGCGCGCCGCCGCGCCGGCGCGGCGCAACGCTTCGATCTCGGCGTGCGGACGGCCGCCCGGCTGCGTCCAGCCGCGACCGACAATTTCGCCGTCCCTGACGACAATTGCGCCGACCGCGGGGTTTGGCGAGGTGCGGCCTAGTCCGCGACGGCCAAGCGAAAGTGCAAGCGCCATGAACCGCTGATCGTCCGCCGCGGCTTCGATATTGAGGCGGAAAGGCCCGCTCACTCCGCTGCCTCGTCCCCCGACAATTCGGCGAGCGCGGTTTCAAAATCCTTGGCTTCGCGGAAATTGCGATAGACCGAGGCGAAGCGCACATAAGCGACGTCGTCGAGATCGCGCAAGTGCGCCATCACCGTCTCGCCGATCGTTTCGGACGATACCTCGCTTTCGCCGAGGCTCTCAAGTTCGCGGACGATTTTGGAAACCATCTGGTCGATACGCTCGGGCTCGACCGGGCGTTTGCGCAGCGCGATCTGCACCGAGCGCAAAAGCTTATCGCGATCGAACGGCACGCGGCGCCCGTTGCGCTTGATCACGATCAGTTCGCGCAGTTGAATTCGTTCGAACGTCGTGAAACGGAAATTGCAGGTCAGACAGACGCGGCGCCTGCGAATGACCGAGGAATCCTCTGTTGGCCGCGAATCCTTGACCTGGGTATCGAGGCTTCCACAGCTCGGACACCGCATTCGCCCTACCCCTCGTAGATCGGGAATCGGCCGACCAAACGCTTCACCTTCTCGCGCATCCGTTCTTCGGTCTGCGCATCCTCATCGACGCCGGTCCGCGCCAAAGCGTCCAGCAACTCGGCGATCATCTCGCCGATCTGGCGGAATTCGGCGATGCCGAAGCCCCGCGTCGTACCGGCCGGCGTGCCAAGCCGCACGCCGGAGGTAATCGTCGGTTTCTCGGGATCGAAAGGAATCCCATTCTTGTTGCAGGTAATATGAGCGCGCCCCAGCGCAGCTTCGGCGACTTTGCCGGTCAACCGTTTCTTGCGCAGATCGACCAGCATCAGGTGCGTGTCGGTGCCGCCGGAGACGATATCGAGGCCGTGGTCTTTGAGGATTTCCGCAAGCGCTTTCGCGTTCTCGACGACGTTTTTGGCGTAAATCTTAAACGACGGCCGCAGCGCCTCGCCGAAGGCAACGGCCTTTGCCGCGATCACGTGCATCAGGGGACCGCCCTGCATTCCGGGGAACACCGCCGAGTTAAATTTTTTGGCGAGCTCCTCGTCGTTGGTCAGGATGGCGCCGCCGCGCGGCCCGCGCAGCGTTTTGTGCGTCGTGGTGGTGACGACATGCGCGTGCGGCACTGGGCTCGGGTGCACGCCGCCGGCGACGAGGCCGGCAAAATGTGCCATGTCCACCATCAGGTAAGCGCCGACCTCGTCGGCGACCTCGCGGAAGCGGCGGAAATCGATAAAGCGCGGATAGGCGGAGCCGCCGGCAATGATCACTTTGGGCCGATGCTCTTTCGCCAGCCTCTCGACTTCATCCATGTCGATCAGATGGTCGTCGCGCCGAACTCCGTAAGGCACAACCTTGAACCAGCGGCCCGACAGATTGACCGGCGAGCCGTGGGTCAGGTGCCCGCCGGCGGCGAGGTTCAGGCCCATGAAAGTGTCGCCCGGCTGCATCAGCGCCATGAAGACTTCGGCATTGGCGGAAGCGCCGGAATGCGGCTGCACATTCGCAAAACCGCAGCCGAATAAGCGGGTCACGCGTTCGATCGCCAAGCTCTCGGCAATGTCGACGAATTGGCAGCCGCCGTAATAGCGCTTGCCCGGCTGGCCCTCGGCATATTTGTTGGTGAGCACGGAGCCCTGAGCCTCGAGGACGGCGTGGCTGACGATATTCTCCGAGGCGATCAGTTCGATCTCGTCGCGCTGGCGGCCGAGTTCGGCCTTGATTGCCGCGGCGATTTCGGGGTCGCTGTCGGCGAGCGCGGCCGAAAAGAAGCCCTCGTCTGCTGCATTGGCCTTGTGGCTTACTGACATGACTCTTTCGCTCCCTCGCTGTTTAGCGGCTCCCGCGCCGCTCTTTCCCGGCCCGCCACCTGCCCCACCCGTGATACACCCCGAAGAATTAGCATGCCAGCCGAACCCGCAACAGCTTGCGACAATTCGGCAGATAACGCCGCTATATTTGGGGATCGACGGGTGCCGGCTGCAACCGGCTTGCCGTGCTAGAGCTTTGTTGTCGGGGGAATGGCGGGCGCACCAAGCCCGTCGCGGCCATAAATGTCTTCGCGGAATTGTACGACGCCATCCGATGCCGACCACGCCGTCACATAAACCCAATGCAAGGGCACCGGCTTGGCCAAACGAGCCGTCTTTTGCTCGCCGGATTTGATGACGCGGTCGATCTCGGCCGGCGACCAGCCCTTTGTTTCGTCCAGGAGCCAAGCCACCAGCCGGCGCACGTTCTGCACCCGCACGCAGCCGGACGAATGAAACCGGAAATCGTCCCCGAACAGGTTCTTCAACGGCGTGTCATGCATGTAAACGCCGTAAGCGCTCGGGAAGTTGATGCGGATCGAGCCCAGCGAGTTCAAGCTGCCGGGATCCTGCTTGAACGTATAGTTGGTCGCATCCTCGGAGTACCAGTTGATCTGCGAAGGCTCCAATTCGCGATGAGCGGAGTCGAAAATACGAATATGATTTTGCGTGAGATAATCGGGCTGATCCTGCATTCTCGGGATGAGATCTTTGCGTACGATCGAAGCCGGCACCGTCCAGTACGGATTGAAATTGATCTCGATGATGTTGCTGTTAATGTCGGGCGAAGGCCGATCTGGCTTGCCGACGACGGCGGTGTGACGCGAGACGGCGACATCGTGTTCGATCGCCTCGATACGCGCCGCCGGGATATTGCAAACGACGTAACGCGGACCGAGATTGGTGGCGAGCGTCTTGAGACGTTCGATATTGATCTTCAACTGGTCGCGGCGCGTCGTCGCCGGAACATTCATAGCGTCGAACGTCGCCTCGCTCACGACCCCGTCGATGCTGAGCCCGTGACGCGCCTGGAAACGCCGGACTGCTTCCTCCAGATAGGAATCGTAGATGTCGTTACCGACCGCGCTCGCATTCGGATCGAGATCGCCGGAAACCGACAGCCGCGGCCGCAAATCGACGATGCTCGGATCGCGCGCGCCGAGCCGCAATTCCAGATTTTTCGGGACGACCGGCCAGCCGCCGCGGGCGACAATAGCATCGTAGGTTTGAATGGCGCGTTGGGTGGTTTCCGCCGTTCCAGGAGACAACGTCGGAGCCGTGGCCTTCGGCATATGAATGCTGCGAGGCGCTTGATCGAAGCCTTGGCCAAACTCGCCCCGACCGGTATCACCGATCAGCGCGTCGAGCTGTTGATCTTCGGATCTTGCCGACCCTGCTGCCGCGGCGGCGAAGGTCGCCGCGCCGGCAAGACGCTGCAGGAATGTGCGGCGGCACAGTCGCATCCCTCGCCGCCAAACTATCGGGCTGTACAATTGACTCATTGAGCGCGTATCTGCGCGATCATTAAGGCGCAATTCGGCCGGCCGTCCCCGGTGCCGCAATAGCACAAGCGCGACACCGAAAACAGAGCAAACGGGCGCAAATAAAGAGGCCCCGGCACATGGCCGGGGCCAGTTCTGAGGAGCCCGATCTTACAGGCGGTAAAGGATCTGATCGGTCCAAAACCGCTCGAGGCGATGGAGCGCTTTGTTGAGCACGCTGAATTCGTCGGCATTGATGCCGCCGACCTGCTCCACCGTGCGGACGTGCTTTTGGTAGAGCGCATCGACGGCATCGCGCACTTCGCAGCCCTTGTCGGTGAGCTTGATGCGCACCGAACGCCTATCGATGCGCGAACGCTGGTGATCGAGGAAGCCCATCTCGACAAGCTTCTTGAGGTTGTAGGAGACGTTTGAGCCGAGATAATAACCCCGGGTCCGCAGTTCGCCTGCGGTCAATTCCTTGTCCCCGATGTTATACAACAAGAGTGCCTGAACCGAATTGATATCGGCGCGGCCACGCCGGTCGAACTCGTCCTTGATCACGTCGAGGAGACGACGATGCAGACGCTCGACCAATGTGAGCGCTTCGAGATAGTGCGGCCGGATATGGTCGAAGCGCGCCTCCTGATCGGCGGGCTCGACCGTCTTAACGACGGCTTTCATTGTTGACGCCTTTCCACTGTCAATTTTGTTTTGTCGTCGACGGGCCCTGTCTCCCGTCGTCGGCGCCACACTATGCGTAAGGGTCTAAGATCGGTTTAAATAACACGCTAAAAAGAACGTTTATTCGCGGCTTTTGACCAGCACTTTCCTTTAAATGGTCGCCGAAAACCGAAACCATTTATTCACCGCAGCGGAAGCGCGATGGCCCTATTCCGCTTTGATATTGGCGTCAACGACGATGCGGCCGTATTCGTCATGCAGTTTTTTGAGATAGACCGCGAAGTCAGCGCCGCAGGCGCCGACCGGGTAAAGACGTTGTATGCCGAGTTTTTCCTTAACGGCCGCATCCTTAAGCGCAGTCTTGAATAAACCATCGAGCTGAGAAGTTGCCGGTTCGGGCGTGTGCGCCGGTGCAAAAGCGCCGAACCAAGCGTCCGTATCAATGTCCCGGTAACCTGCCTCGGCAAGCGTCGGAACATCCGGTAACGGCTCGGCGCGCGTGCTGTTACCGACGGCAAGCGCCCGCAGCGTTCCCACCTTCAGGTACTCGGCCACGTTCGGGTAAGTGCCGAACATCGAAGTAACCTGCTGACCCAATACGGCGTTGAGCGCCGGCGCATTGCCGGGATACGGAACAAAGGTCATGTCGACCTTCGCCGCACGCTTGAGCATTTCGAAGCCGAGCTGAAAGCTGCTGGCCGGACCGATACTCGCCATGGTGATTTGCCCAGGCTTGGCGCGGGCATCGTCGAGCAATTGCGCCAACGAATGATAGGGCGAAGCGCTGTTGACGACGATGACCGTCGGTGCGTTCACCAAGTAGCAGAGCGGTTCAAAGCTACTGAGCGGATCATAGTTTAATTTTCGCAGCAGCGGATCGATGAGGAAGGGCGTTGAGACCACCAGTATCGTGTTGCCGTCCGCGGCGGCGCGTGCGACCGCTTCGGTGCCCACCGCGCCGCCGGCGCCAGGCCGATTTTCAACCACAAGCGAAGGTCCGCCGGTGCGTCCGATTTGCTCCGCGAGAAGGCGCGCGACAATGTCGGCGACGCCGCCCGGCGCGTAGGGAACGATGGTTCTGATCGTCTTTAAGGCCTGCGATCGCGCGTCGTGACCTGTTGGAACGAGAATGAAAGACGCGGCAGCCGTGACGACCCCCGCCAACAAGACGAAAAACCGACCCCGTAACTTCATCCCCCTGCCCCTTGATCCGATGCGGCACCGTGCGGCGCATGAACTAGGCGCATCATGGCAGCGGGATAGTCAACCTCTGGCGCGATATTCGATTGACTAGCCGCTGCAGTCCAACCATATAGCGCCGGCGCCTGTCATTCCCGCAGCGCGGTTGCGGGGGAGTGTCCCGAGCGGCAAAGGGGGCGGACTGTAAATCCGCTGGCTTACGCCTTCGTAGGTTCGAGTCCTACCTCCCCCACCACTTTGAAATATCAAAGCAATCTGCCGTTCACGGTGATCGCGTGAACTGGCCGCCGAAAAAGTGCATATGCTACAGATATGCTACACAGAATTTTTCTGTGAAATTGCTCAGCCGAGCACCCGCTTCACCGCGCTCGCCAGTTCGTCGCTGTCGACGTCCTTGAACAGATGGCCGTAGACGTCGAGCGTCATGGCAATGGTGGAATGCCCGAGCCACTCCTGCACCACCTTGGCCGACAGCTCGCGGCCGCCGCGCTCTTTAGGACTGATACACCATGACGCGAAGTAGTGGCGGAAGGCGTGCAGCGCGTATTTCGGCTTGCCGTTCTTATGCACGACGCCAGCGGCGCGCATGATCGGCTCTAAACTGCGCAGCATGTTCTTGTGCGTGTCGATCGCGCCGGTCCGCGTCGGGAACACCAGATCGAGTTCGTTCTTCGGACAGGCAACCTTCCACTCCCTCAGGGCCGGAATTAACAGCTCCGGATCGAGCGGGATGGTGCGCCGGCTCTTCTTCGACTTCGGACCGCCGATCACGCCGTAACGATCCGCCCGCTGCCGCACGTGCAATTCACCAACCTTCAGATCGACATCGTACCAGCGCAGCCCGCGCAATTCGGACGCGCGCAATCCGGTGAAGGCCGCCATCAGCAATAGCGCGCGCTTCTTCGGCTGGTCGGCGGTAGCAGCAAAAAGCCGCTTGATTTCGGCATTTTCCGGCACGTCGCGGCCGATCTCGATCTGACGCTTATCGCGCTCTTTAAGTGTGATGCGAATGCCGTCGACGAGATGTCCGCACCTGGCGCCCCTGAGCAGCGACTTCAGCGACACCAGTACCTTGCGCGCCATGGCACGGGACATCTCCGCGCGGCCAGTGCCGTTCTCGCCGAGCAGACAGAGATCGCGATAGGCCTCGATGCGCTCCGGCGTCAACTTGGCGAGCCTGACGCGACCGAGGTGCGGCAGGATATGCAGATTGAGGTGCTGGCGGTATTGCGCCAGCGTCGAGCGCTCGCGGCCATCGGCTTCGAGGCGCCTGATCCAGTTCTCGGCGACGTCGGCGACGGTCGTTTTGCTGTCGAGCGCAACGTGCGTGCCTTTGCCGAGGTCGACCTTGATCTTGGCGGCGCGGGCATCGGCATCGCCTTTGCGCGTGAAGGTTTCGAACTTACGCTTGCCAGCGGGATCGGTGTAATCGACGACCCAAGCCTCGCGCTCTTCGCCCTTGCGCGTCGTCCAAATGCGTTTGCGAACGGCCATGACAGCCCCTCCCTTGCTTCCAAATAGATAGGAGTTATTCAGATTTGTTGCAATAAGGTCCGCTGGCTAATAGGAAGGCCGCCGGCAAGCGTTGTGTGCCGAGCCTTGCGACCCATCCGGCACTAAAAAACGCGCCAGTGGCGCTACGGCGCCGCCGCGCACGGCCTTCCAGCGCGACTCGGGAGGTCGTCGTGGGCAACGTAACGGATTGCTCCCTATCAGTTCGCGGTGTTCCCGAACTGACAATGGACCCCTTGGGTGTCGCCGCGTGCGGCATTTAGGAAAATGAAGCAGTATTCGCTTTTGCGCTCGCGCTGAAACGTTTCATAGGCAAAGCAGCCGTGGGCAAAAATCAGCTTGGAGCCGTTCTGAATCTCCGGAGTGAAGGTTAGTCCGTCTGCGCTTGCAATATAGGTGTAGTCCTCGCGGGCTGGATACACCACGCCTCCTTCCCTCGCCGTGTGAGTTTTCGCGCAAACGTTTTGGAGTTTGTTTTTGGCAAGATCGTGTAGAGCGTATCTTGCGGAGTAGGCGCATCGATGATGCCGGCATCTTCTTGAGCGACAAAACCAGTTGCGGGTTCCTTGCCCGAGTTGCCGTACTGCACGCGGTACCTGACAGTCTTCCCGACCGTTGGCGCGTCTACTAGGAACGCGGCGGCAGGTGTTACCCAAGCTCTGTTGGCAGCGACCAGTGTGTCGTGAAGCGTGACATCTGTGTTGCTCGAAATGCGAACGAGGGAGCAGGTTGCTAGGGCAAGCACTATAGTGGCGACCGCTAGCACTACGGTAGCGGCGGCAGTCACTAACGCATGGTTCGCGTTCAGCCACTCTCTTGCTCGCTGCCAAAGAGCGCGCCGCGCTTGATGATGATGAACCGCCTTCATGAGCCCCCACTTGGCGGCTCAGTATATTGCAATTCGGCATCAAAGCGGATGAACGTTACGCGGCGCGCTGAGGTCAATGACGCGACTGCCTGCGCCTTCCGGTTCCTGCGCCACCCGAGCAGACCCAAGCCGCCGCGGCCGGCGGCGAAGAGTGGGAGAGCAGCGGGGTTGCTTCCTGGCTCACGCAATCAAAGGTGTTACCCCCCTGGAGAAAGCCGAATTCGCCACTGGCGCTTTCTGTCACCAAAGCGTCGACCTTAACTCTCAGATCCGTTGATATTTCGGGACGCCTGACCAATGTCCGCTTTACCGGCCCATCCATTAGCGGACATCTCAGGCGGTAACCTTTTGCTCAGCCGGCCTGTTGCCGCTAATTCCTGCCATGGCGCAAAGGGCGAGAATTGCCTAAGATTGATCATTGTCCATGTAGTGCCGGGGGCGGCGACATGAGACGGCACGATAGTAGAAGGTCGGTCAAAAGCCGGCGGAATCGGACGACCAGATCCAAAGCTTGCACAGCGGCGAGCACGCAAACCTCTACTGCGGATTGGCGGGAACAACTCACCCGTCTCACCAGCGAGCGTGACAAAGCGCTGGAGCAACTGACCACGACCGCAGAGATCTTGGAGGCCATACGAACCTCCCTCAACGATACTCAACCGGTATTCGACGCCCGGCAGAACGGAACGAGATCTAATCAGGGGAGACACACATGACTTCGATAGCTTACGACTCGCTTTCCGCGGTCGACCACAGTCGGGAGCTGCGCAAGGCGGTGATCGCCGCCACCGTCGGCACTACCATCGAATGGTACGATTTTTTCCTCTATGGAACTGCCGCTGGATTGGTTTTTGGCAAGCTTTATTTCCCGAACTCCGATCCGACTACCGCCACGCTCTTGGCTTTCAGCACCTACTTTGTTGGCTTCGCGACGCGACCAATCGGTGCTGTGATCTTCGGCCATTACGGCGACCGCATTGGCCGCAAGGCGACGCTGATCGCGACGCTTATGCTTATGGGCATCGCGACCTTCTTGATCGCTTTCGTGCCGACTTATGCCTCGATCGGGATCTGGGGCGGCATCATCCTAACCGTGCTGCGGACGATTCAAGGCATCGGCGTTGGCGGCGAATGGGGCGGCTCGGTGCTGTTGTCGATGGAATGGTCGCGTAGCGGCCGCCACAACCGCGGCTTTCTTGCCTCCTGGCCGCAATTCGGCGTGCCCGCGGGCTTGTTCCTGTCGACCATCGTCATGCTCGGTGCCGCCGCTTGGTCGGGCGACCAGTTCCTCACTTGGGGCTGGCGCGTGCCGTTCGCGCTGAGCATCATCCTGATCGGGATTGGTTTGTGGATCCGGCTCGGCATCCTGGAGACGCCGGTATTCCAGCAGCTCCTCGATCAGGACAAAATTGAGCGCGCACCCATTGTCGAGGTCATCAAGAGGCAGCCGAAGGAAGTCTGCCTCTCCGCACTGCTGCGCATGGGTCAGCAGTCGCCGTTCTACATCTTTACCGCTTTCGTATTCGCCTATGGCGTCGGCACGCTGCACATGTCGCGGGACTTCATCCTCAGCGCCGTGTTGGTCGCCTCGTGCATTTCGTTCATCTCGACCCCCCTCTTCGGCCACATCTCGGACCGCATCGGTCGCAAGAAGATGTATCTCATCGGTGTAGTAGCCTGTGGGCTGTTCGCCTTCCTCTATTTCGGCATGCTGGACACCGGGATTCCGTGGGCGGTGTTCCTCGCCATCGCGGTGTCTCTCATCCCGCACGATATGATGTATGGCCCACAGGCGGCGCTGATCGCCGAGGCATTTACGCCGCGGCTCAGATACAGCGGCTCGTCGCTCGGTTATCAGTTCGCCTCGGTGATCGCTGGCGGACCGGCGCCGTTGATCGCGACAGCGCTGTTCGCGGCCTATCACACCGGCTACGCCATCGCCATCTACCTTGCGCTCTGCGCTGCGATCAGCTTTGTTTCGACGGCGTACATGCCGGACTATACCGGCAAAGACGTCTCCGCCGAATACGACGATTGAGCTTGTTGCTCGCTTGAGGCGAGAAAGGGCTGTCCCGAGTTCGAGCAATGAATGGACCGGCTGCGGCATTGGCAAGGTACACTGTTGACGTGTAACATTAAGCTGGCTGAGGGGCTTTCCCATGGGAGAGTTCCGAGATGTGCGACTATAGCCTTCACAGCATCAAATCGCGGCCAGCCAAAATTGGCGACAAGCTCACCACACGCGACTTTGGCACGGGCACACGCGGATTCGCGGCATCGGAAAACCTGAGCGTCGCGGTCTGCGTTCCACCGGGAACGGAGCTGGCGTTTGCTCACGGGGTTAAGCGCCGGCTAGCTAGACTGTGGCCGTGGCAAGACCAAGTGATCGAGCACACGACAGCGATCTTTCGACAGATCAACAAAGAAAAGATGGCGGTGCATCACGATGCTCTAGAATTTCCCGACGGCCAGATTGTGCTCCTGACGTCACTGAGTGAGGGTCAGCAAGCCGCGGTTCTTCAATTACCGGCGGAAGCTAAGACTGCCGTTGAGGCGGAAGTCCAGCGTCGAGTAGCCTACATAGGATGACGCTCGGACGAAAAAGTCTCACAGAGGTTCGCTAAGCGCCCATGTCCCCTCAGGAGATGGCGTGATGTTCCAAATGGAGCAGATCACCATCGCGGGACGACGGCAGTTGCTCCTCTACGTGGCACTGCCAGTGACCTATATTATCGCCGGTCGGCTCGGCCTCCTGCTCGCCGTGCCACCCGGATACGCTACCGCGGTTTTCGTGCCGGCCGGTATTGCTGTCAGCGCGATGTTTGTGGCAGGAGTATCCACACTACCGGGTATCTTTCTCGGTTCGCTTCTGCTCAATGTCTGGATTGGCCATTCGATCGCGGGTCGATTTGGATTTGTCAGTCTTGCGGCAGCAATTGTCATCGCCTTGGCTTCCATGCTGCAAGCGGCGATTGCCGGTACCGTGCTTCGCCGTACAATCGGTTATCCCGCGGCCTTGGACAACTCGCGCGATCTTCTGCTCTTTCTGACGCTTACGCCGATCTTTTGTTTCACGAGTGCCAGCTTATCAGTGAGCGGCATGTGGGCACTTGGCGCTGTGCAATCCACTGATCTAACGATCAATTGGATGACGTGGTGGATAGGTGACACCCTTGGCGTCCTCGTGACTCTGCCGCTGTTGCTTGTACTCGTCGCGGAACCGCGAAGTTTGTGGCAGTCGCGCGTCTGGTCCGTCGCTGTTCCGATGTTGCTCTGCTTTGGCCTTTTTGTTGCGATCTTCGTCGTGCAGACGACCCCATCGGCCGCCCACCTCGCACGACACCGCGGGTGGGAAAGCTGGGCAGTGCTCGCGGCGGGTGCCCTTGGGACGGGCTTGATTGGCAGCCTGCTCATGCTGGCGACGGGTCATAGCCACCGCCTCGAACAACTCGCGAACAAACTGCGCGAGAACGAGGCATCGCTGCGGGACAAGGAAGCTGAGCTGCAGAGCATCATTTACCGAACGCCATTCATGCTTCTTCGGTTAAGTCGCGATCTTCGCTATCGCTTCATCAGCCATGCCTATGCGGAAATGATTGGCCGTCGACCTGAAGAAGTTATTGGCAAGCCAATCGTTGATGTTTTGGGTGAAGAGGATTTTCAGACAGTTCTGCCTCAAATCAAGAAAGTCCTTCAAGGCAACCGCGTTGAATTTGAACGAGAGGCCCATTTTCGCGGGGGCGGCACGCGATTCTTGCATGTCATGTATACGCCCGAAAAGGACGAGGGTGGAGCGGTTACGGGATGGATCGCGTCCATACTCGACATCACCGACCGCAAGCGCGCAGCCGAGGCTGAGCAAATACTCGTCCGCGAGCTCCAGCATCGGACCAACAATTTGCTCGCAGTTATTCAGGGGATAGCGCAAAAAAGTCTATCCGGGTGTGGTTCCCTTGAAGAGGCAAGGAAGACATTTGAAGGTCGGCTGCTGGCCTTGGCCGGCACATATCGGCAGTTGACCAAAGCGAACTGGAGTGGCGTCAGTCTAAGCGAGATCGTGCGCCTAACGTTGGAGCCCTTTGCAGCTCGGACCGATGTCGACGGCGCCAACATCATGCTTGGTGCGAAGAATGCACAAAATCTTTCGCTTGCGCTTCACGAGCTCGCCACCAATGCAGTGAAGCATGGGGCTTTATCGGGCGCAGGCGGAAAGGTGAGCATCGCTTGGGCCATTGCAGGCAACGGCGGCGACGCTGTCTTGAGATTCCGATGGGAGGAACGCGGTGGTCCCCTCGTATCAGCTCCTAACCGTCGCGGTTTCGGCACCTCGTTGCTAGAGGCAACTTTCAGCGAGATTAAATTAGACTACGCACCTGAAGGCTTGACCTGTGAAATTCGCGTTCCGCTCGAGAAGACCCGGCTTGACGCCTAAGGCTGGGATCAATAGGCGGCGGATGTCCGCTTTCGGGGGTGAGTTCAACCGGTCACTGCAACACCGCTCGTAGTCTATCGGCCGGGGTTTCGAATCCCAAGGTCTTCCGCGGGCGTTGATTGAGCCGTAAGGCAATCTTGTTCAGATACGCCTGAG
>Ga0187780_10000190_pt1 | contig 48464 bp, 38 predicted proteins | sample 1015_Q2_SP10_20__FD_132429 | JGI IMG/M metagenome (GOLD analysis project Ga0187780, IMG submission 132429) | Tropical peat soil microbial communities from peatlands in Department of Meta, Colombia - 1015_Q2_SP10_20_MG | ecosystem: Environmental > Terrestrial > Soil > Wetlands > Peat | place...
ACGCGACACGAGGGAGAGGGGCTTCTTCCTTATGGACTCCTTAGACTTCCTTCAGACCTTCTTGATTCTTCCCCGGCGAGTATAGGACACACACTATTCCAGCTAAGAGGTCGATCCTTCTTCCAAGAAGCGCAGATTCCGGCAGGTGCATGAGCAACGCGACTATTCTTGTCGTTGACGATGAGCCGCAGATCCGGCGGACCCTACGCGCGACGCTCGCCCATCACGGCTATGACGTGATTGAAGCGAAGAACGGGCAGGAGGCCGTGGAGATTGTCGTACGCGAGCATCCGGACGTGATCCTCCTGGACATGAACCTTCCGGATATGACGGGGCTCGAAGTGTGCCACAAGCTGCGGCGCTCCTTTCAAGGGCCGATTCTTATGGTGACGGTGCGGAATGCCGAGACCGACAAGATAGCGGCTTTGGATTCAGGAGCGGACGATTACGTGTCGAAGCCGTTTGCCATGGGAGAGCTGCTGGCGCGGATTCGCGCGACGACGCGGCGTTTCAAACCGGAGCAGCCGCTGCAGAAGATTGAGTTACCTGGATTGGTGATCGATTTCGAAAAACGAACGGTGGAGCTAGGCGGGGAGAGGACTCGGCTGACACCGAAAGAGTTTGAGGTTCTGTGCGTTCTGGCGAGGCAACCGGGAAAGCCGGTGACGCACGAGAGATTGTTGCAGCTTGTCTGGGGGCCGGATCACGGGGAAGACACGGAGAATCTGCGCGTGGTCATCAAACAGCTGCGGAAGAAGATTGAGAAGGATCCGGCGCATCCACGGCACATCCTGACACAGCCGTGGACGGGGTATCGGTTTGAAGTGCAAGGGATGAATGCGAAGGCGGAGAAGCGGGAGAAGGGGTAGTTGGAGTAATCGGATCAGTAATCCGTCATCGGTTGTCGGCAAGCCCTCAGGCTGAACAGGTTGCGGAAGAAGTCCGAAACCGTCATTCCGAGCGGAGTCTGCGGAGAGAGCAAATCCTCTTTCTCTTGGGTTCTGATCCAAGAGGGATTCCTCGCTTCGCTCGGAATGACGTGGCACAGCATTTTTCCGCAAGCTGTGAAGGCTCTGGCACAGTGCCGATCTGAAGTTCGGCCACTTCGAACAAATTCCACAAGTCCAGACGCTCCAGACTTTTTCCCTTCTGCATCGTTGCTTTTTTCCACGCACGACACGATTGAAGAAACCGATGAGGATTAGAAACTCTTTGATGAAATCTTTCACGACTTCTTCACGCAAGCACGCTTACTTTCCTCCCAATGTTTGGCGCGCAGCGCATGCGTGCCACAACGGGGAGACTCGCAGAATGAGGGGGAAACTTTTCACGCTGGTTGCTGGGGTCCTGTTGTTAGGACCATGGGCCATGGGCCAATCGACGTTCGGGAGCATTCGCGGCACAACGCTGGATCCGACCGGTTCGTTCATCCCGGAGACGCAAGTCACTCTGCACAGTGTGGATGAGAACACCGATTTCTCGGCGACCAGCGACGATCACGGAAACTATATCTTTGAGAACGTCAAGCCGGGACACTACAGCCTGACGGCAACGAAGGAGGGCTTCGCCAAGGCAGTTGTCGACAACGTGGAGCTGGCAGCACGGCAAGATCTCCGGGTAGACGTGAAGCTGGCCCTGGCGTCGCAGAATCAGGTGGTAGAAGTAAGCGATACCGCTGCCCTTGTGAACACGGAAAACGCCACGCTCGCCGATTCGAAGCTCAACAGCGACATCACTCAATTGCCTTTGAATTCGCGAGCCGTATCCAGCAGTCCATTGGCTGCCCTGGCTGTTTCTCCTGACGTGGTGAAAGACACTCAGGGGAATATCGCTGTGGCTGGCGCGACGTCGGCCCAGACAGGCTTCTCCGTGGATGGAATCTCGACGGCCAATGTGCTGAAAAACGGCGCGCTGCAAGACGCATATCCCTCTACGGAAGGGATTCAGGAGATGGCCGTCACCGCGTTCAACAACAATGCGGAGTTCGCGCAGATCGGTGACGTGACGTTTACAACGAAGAGCGGCTCCAACCAGTTCCACGGCAGTGCGTTCGAGTATCTGCAAAACGACGCCCTGGATGCCAAAATTCTGAACTTTACCGAGAAGGCTCCCAAACACTTCAATACCTTTGGGGGCAGCCTTGGCGGTCCGGTGTCCATTCCGAAACTCTACAACGGAAGAGACAAGACATTTTTCTTCTTCGACTATGAGGGAAACCGAAGACATACGTCCGCTCCGGAACAACTCCTGGTTCCAACGCAAGCGGAAAGAAGCGGTGATCTGAGCGCTCTCGTACTCCAACAACAGGCAGGGGCCTTGATGGATCCATTCACCGGTCAGCCCTATCACAACAACACGATTCCGAGTGGTAGCGCCTGCAGCAATCCACAGGACTGCGTGAATCCCGTCGCTCAGGCTCTTTTGAACTACTATCCGCTTCCGAACGCGAACCTCGGCGTGGCCAACCCGTCGTATAACTATCAGACTTTAGTTCCCATCCCTTCCAATACGAATGGGTGGGACGTCAGAGTGGATCAAACCATCACCCCAAAGCAGCAGATCTACGCCCGCTATAGCTGGAAAGATGCGCTTTACAACGAGGGCGCGATGGGAGCGCCAGCGGGTCAGTTTCTTCCGAACGTGGTGGCCAAGGAGCAGAATCGCAGCTTCCTGGTTTCCTACAACTACGTGATCCGGCCGAATCTGGTCAACGAATTTCGCTTTGGATTTACGAACTTTCATGAAAATGACAATTTCCCGATTCAAGGCAGTTCTGCCATCAGTCAACTTGGCCTGCAGGGCATAAATATCTCCCAGCATCCCACGGGCAACGCCTTCCCGACGTTCATGTTCACGGACGGCACATTCTCATCTATCGGTCAGGATCGGACTGGGACGACGATTTCCAAGAACATGCAATTCACCGATAACTTCACCTATATCGTGCATAACCACACGCTGCGGTTTGGGGTGGACGTGCGCAAGGTGAGTTACAGCGGGGTGATGTTCTTCGTGCCCTCCGATGACTTTGGCAACTTTACCTTCAGTCCGGGTTTGTTCACGAACTACTCTTTCGGGGACTTCCTGTTGGGTCTGCCGCAGCAATCTTTCTTCGCGGTTACCTGTCCGCAAATTAACGCGGGCACGACTCAGTATGGCGTCTATGGTCAGGACTCATGGCAGGTGAACAGCCATCTGACGGTGAACTTCGGCTTGCGCTGGGAGCTGCTTCCCCCCTTTAACGAAACCATTGGCGACCTGGCCAGCTTCGATCCTCGAACCAACAGCGTGCTGATTCCGGATCAGTTCTTACAGACGGTGGCGAATAACTCCGACCTGCAGGCGCAATACCAGGGGTTCTTGGAGTCATTCAACGCCTGTTCACTTGCCGGGAGAAATACGTCCCTGCAATGCAGCAATGTGAAAACGGCCAGCCAAGCGGGGGTTACGCAAGGGTTGAGGCAGCTCTATCTGCGAAATTTTGACCCGAGAATCAGTGTGGCGTACCGACCATTCAAAGATACCAAGACGGTCATTCGCGCCGGGTTCGGCATCTTCACAACGACCAGTCTGGGACCCATGTCCTGGAACAATGCTGGGAACCCGACGTCGGATTTGATCACCAATGTAAATTCCATTTCCAACGGCGCGCCACAGTTTCAGTTTCCGCAGACGGCTCCGTCCATATCTTCGATCACATACGGCGGAGGGAGCCTGGAGGAGGCCAATGATCCGAAGTGGCGAGACCCGCAATCGGCACAATGGAATCTGACGGTTGAACGGCAAATTACCCCTAATGCCATAGTCCGGGTCAGCTACGTCGGCATGTCTTCATACCGCTTGCCGTTCACAGTTGACTTGAATCAAATTCCTGCGAGCACGACTCCTTACACCGTGCCCGCGGGGGCATTTGTTGACCCACGAGCCCCCTATCAGAACTGGCTTCTCTTGATGTCCTCACAGAGCGGAGGCAATGCAAGTTATCAAGGGATGAAGGCGGGAGTGGAGCAAAAATTCTCTCATGGCTTGTCTTTCCAGGCGAGCTACGCCTGGGTGAAAAATATCAGCGACGCGCAAGGCAGCGACGCGCCCACAACTTTCGCAAGCGAGGAACCGTACGCGATCGAAATCGCCAATCGCTTCGACCTACGGCAGGATCGAGGCAACGTTGTGGCAACACCGCGCCAACGGCTCCTGCTTACGGGCATTTATCAATTGCCTTTCAAGAGCGACCGCTCGCGCTTTCTGAAGGCCGTCTTGGAAGGGTGGAGCGTAAGCACGATCACCACAATCCAGACTGGACAGTGGCTCACACCGACGATTAGCCCGATCTACGATCAGTCGAACACGAACATGGTAGTTCGGTCTGGCGGAGGCGCAGTTGCGCGTCCAGACTGCATAGGAAATCCGATCCCTTCAAACCAGACTTCCCGGGCTTTTTTTGACATCAATGCCTTCGCCCCGACGCCTGCCGGCGCGGGCCGGTTTGGCAGTTGCGGCTTAGGCATCCTGCAGGGTCCGGGAATGATTGATGTGGACGCTGGCTTGGCCAAGCACTTCCAGATTACGGAGCGAGTTCGCTTGCGCTTTGAAGCTTCCTTTACCAACATACTGAACCACACAAATTTTGCTCCACCAGCGACAAACGTGAGTAACCCGAGCAATTTCGGGGTTCTGCAATCTGCCCTGCCACAAGGCGCTGGGGGAAACCGAACGGGACAAGTGGCGCTGCGGTTAGATTTTTAGGGAAGTTGGGAAGTTAGAAGTCGGAAGTAAAGAGGGGACCGCCTCGAAAGGCGGTCCCTAAGACCCCACATGCGAAGGCGGCATGTGGGCACGCGGCGAATTCCCTTTTCGGAAGAGATGTCCCTTTCCTCTGCTCGCGCATCCAAAGACCGACATAAAGAACGTTCCGGGGCCCGCCTACGGGACGCTGAGGCTGCGTCCTCCCGAACCTAGGAGCCACACGGGGCGACTTGCGCGGGGGCTGAGAGCCCCCACGTCCCAAGGAGCAGCGTTTTTCAGCAAGCTGTAAAACGTGTGCGACCGAAACCTAAAGAGGAAAGAACCAAAATGGCGAGTCAGCGACAGACAGCGATTGTGACAGGCGCTTCGCAAGGGATCGGCGCGGGAGTGGTGGAGGCGTTTCTGAGGCGCGGGTATTGCGTCGTGGCGAATTCGCGAAATATTACGAAGGCGAATCCGTTCCCGGCGTCGGCGGAGCTTGCGCTGATCGATGGGGATATCGGCAATCCGAAAACTGCCGCAAAAATCGTGGATACGGCGGTGTCCACATTCGGGCGGGCAGACGTGCTGATCAACAACGCGGGCATTTTTATTCCGAAACCGTTCACGGAATACACGACCGAGGATTTCGACGCTTTGGTCTCCACGACGCTTGGCGGCTTTCTGTATGTCACTCAGCTAGCGGTGAAGCAGATGTTGAAGCAGAAGAGCGGGAGCATCGTGAACGTGTCGACTACGCTGGTTGACCGGCCGATTGCGGGCGTGAACGCCGCGGTTCAAATCATGGTTAAGGGCGGATTGAATGCGGTGACACGAGCGCTGGCCATGGAATATGCAAAGGACGGGATTCGCGTGAACACCGTTTCGCCGGGCGTCATCAAAACGCCGATGCATGAACCGGAGACGCATGAGGGGCTGAAGGGATTGCACCCTCTCGGCAGGATGGGGGAGATCAAGGAAGTTGTGGACGCGATTTTGTTCCTGACAGACGCCACGTTTACGACCGGCGAGACCTTGCACGTAGATGGAGGAGCACACGCAGGCAGATGGTGACGCGAGAAGGCTTCCGGCCTGCCAGCGCCGAGGAGCGATTGAAAGAACTTGGCATCCTGCTTCCGGCGGCGCCGGAACCGTTCGGCATCTATGCGGAAGCGGTGCGCACGGGAAATCTGCTTTTCTTGAGCGGGATGTTACCAACGGAAGGGCGCGGGGCGAAGTTTGTTGGACGCCTCGGCGGAGAGCTGGACGTGGAAGCGGGGCGCAAAGCGGCCCGCCTGGCGGCGCTGAATGGCCTGGCTGTCGCCAGGCAGCACTTGGGATCGCTCGACAAGGTGACGCGGGTCGTCCGGCTTGGGGTATCGGTGGCCACGTCGGGAGATGTCCGCGAGCAACCAAAGGTTGCGGACGGTGCCTCCGAGTTGCTGCAGGATGTTTTCGGGAAAGACAAAAATCCGTGCCGAATGATTTATGGAGTTGCGAGCCTTCCCCTTGGGGCTCCTGTGGAACTGGAACTCATTTTCGAAGTGGAAGGTTAAGGGAGGCTCCATGAGGCAGGTTCTGCGCGCGGCGTTGGTGGCTTCTGTGATGCTTGGATCTTTGCCTTCGCTGGCACAAACGCACGGAAAGGAGCCCCTTGTGGAACACGCGACGTCTTATCGCACGGTATCGGTCGATGGCTTATCGATTTTTTATCGAGAGGCCGGCCCGAAAGACGCACCGACGCTTCTGCTGCTACACGGACTTCCCTCTTCGTCACGGATGTTTGAGCCTTTGTATGCGCGGGTTTCCGACCGCTATCACCTCGTCGCGCCTGATTACCCCGGCTTTGGACACAGCGATTGGCCGGACCCGAAGAGATTCGCGTACACGTTCGATCACATCGCCGCGGTCATGAATCACTTCACGGAGGCGCTGGGGCTTTCGCGTTATACGCTTTACATGCAGGATTACGGCGGCCCCGTGGGCTTTCGGATGGCGCTGGCGCATCCGGAGCGGATTGAAGCACTGATTGTGCAGGACGCCGTGGCGCACAACGAAGGCTTGGGAGCGAATTGGAAAACGCGGCGAGCGTTTTGGGCGGATCGCGCGGCGAACGAGAGCGCCCTTCGCATAAACCTGCTGTCACTGGCGACGACGCGGACGCGGCACCTGGGCAGCGATCCGAATGTGGAACGATATAACCCGGACCTTTGGACCGACGAGTTTTATTTTCTCAACCAGGCGGGACAGGCGGAGATTCAGAGCGATCTGTTCTATGACTATCGCACCAACGTGGAGAACTACCCGAAGTGGCAGACGTGGATGCGCGAGAAGCAGCCGCGTTTGCTGGTGATTTGGGGCAAGTATGAGCTTTCGTTTGACCCATCGGAGCCGGAGGCTTATCGGCGGGACGTACCAAAGGCGCAGGTGCATATTGTCGACGGCGGCCATTTTGCGCTGGACACGGCGGCGGATCAGATAGCGGAGTTGGTGCGAGGGTTTGTGAAGTAGCGAGGAAGGAAGTTTCGGTTGACAGTGTAAGATCCACAGTTTCGGAATGTCGAACCTGAAGCTCCGAACCCATAAAGAAAAGAACAAGAGCACAGGCTGAAGCCTATGCTACAAGAAGGGCAAAAACGGAGTGCCCGTAAGATGGAGTTCACAGTTACGGTTTACAGTTGACAGGTTGAGAGAAGAGGGATCCCTTCACACCGCTCAGGGCAAGCCCTCGCTCCGCGGACTCCGCTCGGGATGACGGAAGTCAGTGAGAGGCTAAGGTGGTTTGTTGACAGGGAGGCAAAGTTCACAGGATGATGGCCGACCGATGGGTGCGAGAGGAGTTTCGATGAAGCGAGAGTGGGCTGGGGCGGGAATTGTGATGGCGGCGTTGGCGTCGGGGCAAGGACTGCCACCGGGCCCGATGCCAGTGCCAACGGTGAATGTGGGTCCCGCGGTGGCGGCGAAGGCGGCGAATCCTGCGCCGAGCCCGGCAGCAAAAAATCAGACACAGAAAACAACAATTGGAACGGCGGCGGTGTCGGTGAAGGCGTCCGAACCTTCGGCGTACTGGACGGACCTCGTAGACATCGACGCGGATGGAGTGGAAGAGGACAACCAGTTTCTGTTCGATAAGAAGCGCGGGATTTTGTACACGTACAGGCAAGACGATTACAAGTGCACGGATGGTACCTCACAAAACGGAGATGTATTGATGGGGATTTACGCACAGGGGAATCCCGACGGAAGGCCGGTGGGTTCGGGATGGTTCGTGGTGGCGGTGAGAGCGGGTCAATGTGGAGAGACGAAGCCGGGACTATACGGGTGCCGGTTCGATGCAAGTGGAAAACCGACGACATGCGGAAGCGCGAAGGTGAGAGAAGAGTCCGGAGAAGTGGAAGTATTGGTAGAAAAACAGAAGAAGTAGCAAAGCGCGTCGTGACCTGCCCGGGCTTCTTTGGCCTAGTGCTGCTCCTCCAAGTCGCTCTTGAACACGGCCAGAGACTTTTGGAGATCGGTAACGGAATGGCCGACAGCGACGCGGCGAATGATAGAGCCCTGGAATCCGGTCAAGCCAGCCTGCTCTGATCCCATCGCTTTCACAAGATAAAATCCTTTTTGCTTCGGGTCACCAGAACCAGAAATGCAAAACGTGAGATCCAGGGCAGTTTCGAAATAGTGGCTGGAGTAGAGTTGTTTTTCCGCAATTACGTAGGCGGCTTCCTGGGGACTCTTTCCGGTCATTGTAAAAACCTGGACGATCCGCAAGGTAGGTTTCAGGCCGAATTTCACACTGTCCCAATAGAGACTGCTTTCCGCATTGGCCGGCTTGGAATTCGGGAAATTGAGGATGTAACTGTAGAAATCGGGGAGATACTCGGGCAGAGCTTTCGCATTGCCGAGTATGTAGTGAAACTGATCGGCTACATTCACTTGCTGCTTTTTGTCGTTGTAGACAGCGTCAAAAATCTGGTCGCCCTGTTTGAGATAGAGCTGCAATCTTTCCAGCGCATACTTCTGAAGATACTGGTTGACCTGGCCGACTACATCCGGGGCGGACCAATCAATGGACTGACGCAAAGCGGTCATGGTGCTGCCCGGGAGCTGGACGGTGCAATTGCCGGGCTGGCATTTCTGAAGGGATTGAACATCGTCACTGCCAAGACCAAAGCCCTGTAGATCGGAGAGTTCCGGCGGATTGCTGAGGGGTTTGATTGCGAGATAACCAGGAACGTTGCGGAGACGATTAAAGTCGCCAGCGTACTTCACATAGTCTTCGGGATAGGCGTTGATATAGATCACACCAAAGACAAAGATTTCGGCAGGGGTCCGGGACTGGAGATTTGTGGCATAGGGCTGGCCATTGCGTATCGATGCGATCTGGTCCTGGCTCAGCTTTATGGTCTGGCTGAGAAAATTCTGCAGATCCTGGCTGGATTGGGAAAAGCCGGGGGAAACAGCTGCCCCGCACAAGAGAATAAGCAATATGACCTGGACGGTTCTTTTGAGCATGTGGATAGGATGCATCACGGCAACGAAAGTCTGCGATTCTTTTTGGCGAACCCGCACAAAGCAGGAAGCGCCCATTGAGCGTCCCGGCGAATTTTGGAGACTACTTGACCATCTTGGAGGGCCGATCAAGGCAGGTATTCAAATTTTTCGATAACAACCTCAGATTCTTTTTGCATTGGCGTCTTATCACTGGCAACGACGTAAAAGATGAATTGAAATGACTCCTGGCCGGGGGAGGGCACGCCAGAAGTGAAAACGTGCTGAGAGATCACAAGCGCTCCGGGACGTAAGGAAGAACCGCGAACCGTTTCAAAACTTGCAGTGCCCGGTTCCCAACGGAACAGGTGCGTCAAAGTGCCGGATGGCTCCGTGAAAGGCGCGACGTTTCCAGGAACGTAAAATGGCTGGACGGCATATTGCACATTGGTTTTCCGCGCTGCTTCGCCCCAGCGGCCAACCTCGACGTCCATCTCGCGGAAATGTTGAGCGCCTCCCGAGTCATCGAACGTGAGTAACTGCAGAACGGCGGCGGGTTCCAGATGGGAAGTGTCCCGGACCACAGTGATGTACGATCCGTAGCCCAAGCTGCGGGTGAGATCCACTTCTGAACACATCCACCTGCCCCCCTTCTTGGTTATCCGGAGATGCAGGGCTCCGCTGGGGTCGGTCCAAGCGTTGTCGCTATCGAATAGATTGTTCAAACCTCCCCGATCGCTAGAAATTGTGCGGACCTTCCAGTCGTACCCGCTGAAATGGATCGACTTGGTGGGGATGGGCGGCAGGGATCCCACACCTTTCGCAATGGTCACAGCGACCACAGAACCACCCTTGGTGGGGGCAACATCCATGGTGGGCGGCGGATGGTAGGCCGGCTCTACCAGGAGCGCCGCGTACTCATAGCCGAGGTGGGTTGAGGTGCTCCAGTCACCCTCGCTCTTAATCTCGATGAACGCTTGATCCGGCCATGGCTGCACCCACCACGGGCCGCTCTTTGCGTAGACGACAACCCGTTGCCCTGGACGAGCACCAATGACACGCCCGGCGATGCTGTCGACACGCTCCCGGCCGCCTTCGGCCGCGGGAGGAATCTTGCTGAATTCAATGGAGGGTTCGCTCGTGGCTCTGCCCGTATGGCATCCACAAAGGAAGAAGCAAAGGGAGATCAGAATGACGGCTCTGCAGGCGGAATCGCGCGACGCGCGAGGGTGCTTGGGCGAACTGTCCTGCCGGTGCTGGTTCAAGGAACGAGGCATCGCGTAGACACGCTCGCTTGGAGCGATGGAAAATCCTAACAGCGATGGGACTGAGTTGGCTAGAGCTAAGGAAGGGGTCGTATAAGCTGCGGGACGTGACAGGAGGATACCGTTTACGAGGCCTGCGGGGAGTCAGAATCTTCCAGGCAGACTCGGGCGGAGTTTATTCGTGATATCCACTCACGGATGTAGGCAGGACAATTTAACAGGCGCGTGCCACACTCTTCCCGAAACGCCAAAAAGGCGACCGTGGCTTGATCCACAAGCCGCACCGCCTCCAAATCCACAGTTACAACATGACCTTCGTGTTCCGGGCCAAGAGCCTTTTGCAACTCGGCCAGTTCTTCTCCTTGAATTCGACCGCTGAGAACCAGCACGACGAATTGACCGTCCACCAATTTCTTGATCTTCCACATGAACCTAATGTCCTCAGTGTTTCCGATTTTCCGTTTCCGCGCACCTCTTGCCGTCTCGTCGAAAGAGATTGCCCAAGTCCGTTAACAAAGGAGCACGGGATGGACCAAAACATAAGCTGCAGGAGGGAAAGAGGTTGCCGGGAGAGGCGGGGCCGAGGGCCTCGGAATTTCACGGAAGTTCGTGAGAAGGATGAGTGGCTTTATTGGGTTTGGAAGCGGCGCTTATCAATTTTGAGCGATTTGATCTTCGAGTCGAGCGTGGAGGCAGGTATTCCGAGGCGGGATGCCGCGCCGGAGGGCCCGGAAACGCGGCCCTTGGATTCGGCCAGAGCGTTTTCGATGCGTTCTTTTTCCTGATCGACGAGATCTTTCCGTAAGGGCCGGGGCGAGCCCGTCCGCACGGTGAGCCAGCTCTCGTCGACGGAAAATTCCTCGGAGTCGCACACAATCACGGAGCGCTCAATAACATTCTGCAGCTCACGAATGTTGCCGGGCCAGGAATAGGATTGCAGATGCGCCAGACTTTGCCTGTCGATACTTTTGATCTTTTTTCCGGCCTTGCTGGCGTAGCGGTCGATAAAGTATTCCACCAGCAGGCGGATGTCTTCCTTTCGCGCCCGAAGGGGCGGCACTTCCACAGGGAAAACGTTGATGCGGTAGAACAAATCGCTTCGAAACGTGCCGGCTGCGACGGCAGCGGGCACGTCCCGGTGCGTAGCAGCGATGACACGAACGTCCGCGCGAATCGGACGGCTGCCCCCGACACGATCAAATTCGCGCTCCTGCAAAACGCGAAGCAAGGCGACCTGGGTCTCCGGGGGCAATTCACCAACCTCGTCGAGGAAAATGGTGCCGCCCTCGGCGAGTTCGAAGCGACCCAAGCGTCGTTGGAGGGCTCCTGTAAAAGCGCCCTTCTCATGACCGAACAACTCCGAGGCGATCAGATCGCGAGGAATGGCGGCGCAATTGACGCTCACAAAGGCCCGCGAGGCGCGCGGTGAACGCTTGTGAATGGCACGAGCGACGAGTTCCTTGCCGGTGCCGGTTTCGCCGGTGATGAGGACGGTGGAATCGCTGGGAGCGACTTTGGAGACGCGCTTCAGAACGGCCAGAAGGGCCGGCGAGGCGCCAACAATCTCCTCAAACATCGAGGCCTTATCGACTTCTTCGCGAAGCACGAGATTTTCGCGTTGCGTGCGATCCTGAGCCCGCTTCCGGGCATCGATGTCCGTCCGCACACCACACCAACGGCCAATCCGTCCTTGCTCGTCGCGAATCGGACTCAACTGATAGAGAAACCAGCAGTACTCCCCATCATGGCGGCGCATCCGCACTTCCATGGCGAATGGTTCGCCACGCGCCATGGCGTCCTTAATTCCCTTCTTGAGCGCTTCCGCGTCCTCCGGATGCGCCACCAGGTCCAGGAACTCCATGGGTGGTTTTGGTGGAATATGCCCGAAGAAGTCATGCGCCGCACGGTTTCCATAGGATACGTTGGCGTTCGCCTCCCAAATGAACATGTGCATCGGAGCTACGTCGATCACCTGTTTGAGTTCCTGGGAACGCTTCTGCTCTGCCGCCTGGGCGCGTTGGAGAAGCTCAAATGCTTCCGCGTTCGTGATGGCGACCGCGGCCTGGTCCGCAAACATGCGCAGCCAGTTTGAGTCCTGTTGAGTCAGTTGTTCGCGGCTGAAAATTGCCAGAACGCCAATGATTTTTCCACGTGAGACGAGGGGATGGCCGACGAAACCGCGAATCTCCTCTTTTTGTGCCCAGGCGGAATCGGCGATCCACTGGTTGTCGCGAGAGACATCTTCGATGAGGATGGAATCGCCGGTTGTGCCGATGACACCTACCTTGCGATAGCCTTTGGGAATGCGCTGAAAGCGCCCCTCAATCGACGACCAGTCCTCGGTGATGTCTTTAGCAGACCCTGCGCTGGCGACCAAGTGAAAGCACTCGGTCTGATCCGGACATTCGCGGCGCAGGACGCAATTCTGATTGCAAAGATCACCGAGACCGAGGAGCCAGATACGAACCAGAGCAACGCCCGGCTGAGCCGCGAGCCCGCGAACGGTGGCGATGAGAACGTTACTTGCGCGGTGCTCGCCAGCCACCTGTGCAGCCAAGGTAAGAAGGGGTTCGGCCAGCAATAAGCACCCCATTAATCGCCTGATTCTACACCAAAGCGGAATTTGCCCGCCCGTCCCGCGCCGCTTTTCCCGAGACTTCGTGAATTTCCGAGCGCCCGGGGACGCCAAGCGGTCGCAAGCTCCTGCAAGACAAGGATTTGGTTTTGGCTCGCCCCTTGCAATTTCCCAGGTCAAGCGACAAATCCAAAAAACAAGTCGCGGACCAGACAGTCGGAGGATGTTATGCAGAAAACCAACGCGATCCTGACCCTGGCAACTTTTTCTCTCGTCTCGCTGCTTTTTGCGTCTCCCACGTTTGCTCAGCAACCGCCGGACGACGTGGAGGGCAACTGGACGATCTACTCGTCGAACATCGAGACCGGTGAGACAGTTGTGAAGCACGTGCAGATCGCCCAATACGGCAACAGGATCACAGGGTACTTCGAAGGCCCAAACCAATCCGGCCCCATTCAAGGAGAAGTGGATGCACATCACATTCGATTCAGCACGGTGACCCGTAACGTCCTTACGTTTCGCGGACAGATTTACGGAAACAATATGAGCGGAACGTTCGGTTTGCACGGCAAACATGCCCCGTGGCAGGCGATGCGCACATCCGGAGGCGGCGCGGAAGCGGCGCCGGCGGTAAGTTACTCCCAGCCAGTGCTGGTTCCGACCGCAGCCGCACCAGCGCAGTACACAACACAGACGCAGGACACGACACAAACTCCCGCGCCCGTGCCGCAGACTGCTTCCTATTCGGGGACGAGTTCAGGGACGGCGGACGTAGGGCAAAGCAGTCTTGCTCCCGCACCGGTTCCGTCGGCGCAGTCTTCCGATCAGTTGAACGCGCTGGTTGCGCCCATCGCGCTCTATCCGGACGGACTAGTGGCACAGATTCTGGCGGCGTCGACGTTTCCGGATCAGGTGGCGATTGCGGATTACTGGCTGCACCAAAATTCCAATCTGACCGGCGAGGCCCTGGCGCAAGCGGTCGACCAACAGAGCTGGGATCCCAGCGTGAAGGCGTTGACGCAGTTCCCGACCGTGCTGGATAACCTGGCGAAGAATCTGGCGTGGACTTCCAGCCTCGGCCAGGCCTTTCACAATCAGCAATCGGACGTGATGGCCGCAGTGCAAGCGATGCGCGCGAAGGCGCAAGCAGCAGGCACATTGCAATCGACGTCGCAGGTAACTGTCACGCAGCAGTCGCCCAACGTCATCGTGATTCAGCCCGCGAATCCACAGGTGGTTTACGTTCCGCAATACAACCCGGTGATCGTCTACGGCGCGCCCCTTGTCGTGCCGTTCTATACGCCGCCTGTGGTGCTTGCGACGCCGGCAGTGAGCTTCGGCGTCGGAGTTTCGATTGGCGGGTTCTTTGGCGGCGGGGGAGGCTGGGCCGTCGGCGGCGGGTTTGGCTGGGGTTGGCGCGCTTGGGCGTGCAACTGGGGTGGAGGCGGTGGCGGCAGCACGATCATCTACAACCACAACACCTACATCAGCAACAACACCTGGCGGAATACGAACTATAACGGTTATCACCCCTGGGGCCCCGGTCCCAGCGGCTCCGCCCCCTATGGTCCCCATGGATATGTTGGCCCGAATGGCTACTATCACCCCAGCCCGGGCTATCACCCAGGTGAAGATACGCACTATGGCCCGAACGGCGGATACCACCCGAATGGTTATTACGGCCCCAACGGCGGCTGGCACTCCGATGTTCCTGGAACGGGTCCAGCGCACCAGCCAAATGGCGGAGATAACGGGAATCATGGCTTAATCGGCGGCAACGGCGGCGTACAGAATCCCAATGCGGGGATGAACGGACCCGGCGTGGCGCCAGCTGGGGGTTATAGCAACGGGATGAATAACACCGGTGGGGTGCAGCATGGCGCGCCGAGCAACCTTGCGTCGAGTAACCTCGGAGCCAGCAACCGCGGGACGAGCAACCTGGGAGCCCAGCGCGCGAGCGACAGCTCTGGCAACCGCGGCTGGAACCAAGACCGCTCTCGCATGAGTGGCGACGGCACAGCGAACCGAATGGAAAGCCGGCGAGGCCGCGAAAGCATGGCCGGACGGCGTCCTCAACAACACATGGCGCGAGAGCACGCACCTGCTCAGCATCATTCTTCCGGCGGCGGGCGCCGACGTTAAGCATCAATCGAAATCACGGGATGGAAAAGGGAGAGCGGAACAGTAAAGGAGATTGAAAATGACCTCGAATGTGAACAAGACGAAAAAATGGAAAGAACTTGTAATGATCTGCGGGCTGTTTCTCGTGAGTGTGGCCATCGCCGGCATGGCATTCAAGATTCAAGAAGTCGAATCCAGCAACAGCAAGGCTGCCACCCAGGCGACGTTCTCGTCGCCCGAGAAAGCAGCGGCTGCCTTGAATCAGGCTGCGAAGACAGACGATCCGAACGCGCTCGTGCCCGTGCTCGGCGGCCAGGCGAAAGCGCTGATCACCAGCGGCGATTCCGAATCTGACGAGGCCGCGATGGAGAGTTTCGTTTCCAAATACCAGCAGATGAACCGGTGGGTGGACATGAGCGATGACACCCGCGTGCTCTACATCGGCGCCGACAACTTCCCGTTCCCCGTGCCCCTTGCAAAGAACCCGGCTGGCCAGTGGTACTTCGACGGCGCGGCGGGAGCGGAGGAAATCCGCGCTCGCGAAATCGGGAGGAACGAATTGCTGGCCATTGATGCGTGCTCGGCGCTGGCGAATGCGGAGGAGTTCTACTTCGCCAGCAGCGGCGACACACCGGAGTATGCGCAGCGCATCGTCAGCACATCCGGGAAGCAAGACGGACTCTACTGGCCGATGGACGAAGCCGGAGTTGCCAGCCCCCTAGGGCACCTCAGCAAGTTTCCGAAGAGTTCGCTCGCTTCCTATTCCTCGGACCAGCCGTTCGTCATCGATGGGTACAGCTTGCGCATTCTCACCGCCCAGGGCGATGACGCCAGCGGCGGCGCGATGAACTACATCGCCAATGGAAAAATGACGGGCGGTTTCGCCATTCTCGCCACTCCCGTGAGGTACGCCGAAACAGGAATCATGACTTTCGTGATCAGGCGTGACGGCATCGTGTATGAGCGTGACTTCGGTCCGGACACGACCAAACTCGCGGCGTCAATACAGGAATACAACCCGGACGAAAACTGGTCGCCGGTGGAGTAGTTTTCGGCGCAAAAAGAAAACGGGAGACGCGAGGTAAATTGCGTTTCCCGTTCGCGGTGGGGCCCTGGAAAAAGAATGATGGAATTTATGACGGAGCGAAGTATGTGGCACAGATCGAGATTCTCGGATTTTGTTTCCCGGCACCGCATGGAAGCATTGATGTGGACCCTGGTGGCTGAGATGCTCGCGTCGCCGTTTGCAGACACCCACCCTCGAGCTGGGGTACTGCTGGGACTTTCCCTGCTGTTGATCGTGGTCACGGGTGTTCGCTACCTGGCGAACCGTGCGCTGGTGCGTTGGACGGTGCTACCCCTGGCGGCAATCTGGATGGTCACTAGGATCATCGAAGCCTTTGCCAACGGCCACCAGCTTTACTCACATCTATCTCCCATCATCGGGCTGGCGTTTTCGTGCTCGGTGTTGTGGGCTATCTTCGATGATTTTCATACCAGATTGCAGAGCACACGAAGCGCGATCGCCGAGGCGTTCATCAGTTATCTGGTGATTGCGACGGCCTTTTCTCAACTCTACTGGATTCTGAACCGTTTCATTGACCATCCCTTCAACCAGACTATTCTACCGACGCAGAGCGGAACACTTCTCTATTTCAGCATGGTCACGTTAACGAGCGTGGGCTACGGGGGAATCGTCCCAGTAAATCCCTACGTGCGCGTGATCGCCGCGCTCGAAAGCATGGCAGGGATCTTCTTCGTTGCCGTGGTGGTTGCCCGACTCGTCTCCAGCTATCGTCCAAGCGTGGCCCGCAAAGTCGACAGCTTGTAGGCCTTCCGAGCAAAACCCGGCTGGACAAGAACGGGCGAGACTTTCATTGGGAAGATTGATTTGTTTTCGGGGCGGCGAGTTCGCTCTTCAGGCGCTCTATTTCCGACTGCAAGGAGTCGATCTCCTGCTGCTCGGCATCGAGCTTGGCTTTGCCCTCGGTGTCACCGGAGTAGTCTGGCTTGGAATAGTAGGCGGCACGGTCCAGAGAGAATACCTGCTGCAACCAGTTCAGCCTTTGCTGAGCGGAATAGAGATCGCGCTGGGCCTGGGCGTCTTCCTCCGAGCCGCACGCAATGTGCAAGGCTTCCTTCAGCGACGCAATCTTCTGGTTGAGAATGACTTCGTCCACGCGCCCAGGGGCCTGCGGCTGCGATTGCAATAAGGCAGGAGAGCCCAAGTCAACGCCCGAGGTTCCGGGCTTGAAGTTTGTCATGTCGACGTTGTTGCCTGTTATGACCTTAGTCTGAGGAGAAAGCTCATTGCGAAGCTGATCCCGTTCCTCCTCGGTGGCCTGAAGCTCCAGCTGGATTGCCTCGGCATTGGGATTATCGCAGCCGGCTTTTTCGGGTACGGCCGCCTCGGGTGCGTTCGGAGGCGAGGGCGGTTGCGGGGCGCCCGGCGGCGCAGGAGCGGAGGGCGCGGACGGTTCCACGGGCGGGGTGGGAGGTTGCGGGGCGAGGTCGTCGTTGGTGAAGACTTTCGGACGGGCCGCGGAGTTCGATTGCTGTTCGCGAGCGACGCGCGCGGCGTCCACGATCGATGGGGCTGGAGCCGGAGGCGCCTGAGAGAACACCGGGGCTGTAAATAGAGCCGCTAGAACGGGAATGGCCAAGACCAATGCCCATGCCGGCGCGAGGCTCTGCCTTGGGGCGACAACCGAGGGTGGGATGAGAGGTTCCATGCAACCCTCCTACTCACAATCAGGATACTACGCCCGGAGAAGAGAGAGGCACAATTCCTGTTTCGGTTAGAGGGTGATGAATGCGAGGAGACGCAGGTTCATTCCTCCGGTACCTATGCTGATCCGGGTGACCGGTGAGTACAGGTGCTTGCCGCTGGACTAGGGTTTTGATTTGTTGACGGGAGACGCCTTGTCCAGAGTGGAAATGAGCGTGGACGCGCTTGGCGGTGGTGGCACCGCAGCGTCCAAGACGATTTCCTTCGCTTCTATTTTCTTGCCGTACAGTTTCTTGTTGGCGTCATTGTCTGGCCGCAGGGTTGAGCCCGCCAGAGAGACTCCGGCGAAAGCACCACGAGCCCGCGAGTACGACAAGATATCGGCGCGCATGGTCGCATCCGTTTCGGCAGAGGCGGTGCGGCCGACGGGACCCGCAGCCGCAGAGGCGTCGCCACCGAGCTTGACCTTGCTGGCGAGAATTCCCGTAGCGGAGCGGGAGTTCATGAGAAGAAGAACGAAGTCGGTCGCTTCCCCTCCTATCTGCAAGCCGGCACTGCCGCCCTCGAGGGCCATCATCGTCGGGGCGCCCCACTTGCCCTGGAAGTCCTTGCCGCCCCGGCAGGTCATAACACCGCGGCCATAGCTTCCGCCAAATACAAATGCGGCTTTAAGCACAGAAGGAAGCACGACCACGCAATCCGCTTTGTCCAATACGCTCTGCGGAATGCTGTCCGGCGCGTTCAGAATCTCCTGCATTACCTTTCCGGCATTTTGAACGCGATCTTCCTCTTTTTCCTGGGCACAAACAGGCAGCGCAAGGACTGCCAACAATGCGCAGCTCATCCACTTTTTCATAACTCCTCCTAATCCTTCTTCGGGCCCGGGGCCCAATCGATTCTGAAGGTGTAGTTCCAAGAGAGGCCAGTCAAAAAGGACCTACTGACTTGCATGTGCGGCAACTTTTTTCGCCAGCTCTTCCTTGAGTTGTTCCAGGTTGAAGCTCGCACCCTTCTGCATCGGCGGAAACTCGATGAAGGTCTGCGCGGCCCTGGCCACTTCTTTCTGGACAAACACGAAGCGCCAGAACTCATACGCGAACCAGTTGTAGTAGGCGAGGGAACCGTTGATGCCGGTGCGTTCGTAGGGGTCGAGTCGAAGGTTGGTCAGAATGGGCCAATCGAGCTTGACGGTTGCACCGAGCCAGCCATTCGGCTGATCCGTGAAGCGGTATTTGTAATCGTCAATGCGCACTGCTGAGACAGTGCCCTCCGTCAGATAGTAGATTTCGTGACGTTTTGAAGGTCCCCTGCCCGTGATCAGGTCGGTCTGATCGTAGCCATCCAGATGAACTTTGTACGTGCGGTCGCCCATCTGTTTGCCAGCCTTAAGCTCTTCGACAATGTTTGGGTCGCCTGCAGCGGCCACGAATGTCGGGAACCAGTCCAGTCCAGAGACGATGCCGTTCTCCACTTTTCCGGCAGGCACCTTTCCCGGCCAGCGGATGATCATAGGCACACGGAACCCGCCTTCGAGCGCGGTCCCCTTGCCTCCCGCAAATGGGGTTTGCCCACCATCGGGCCACGTAAAATTCTCGGCGCCGTTGTCGGTGCTGAAGGCAATGATGGTGTCGTTTTCAAGACCATTGTCTTTCAGGTATTGCATGACGGAGCCGACGATATCGTCCAGTTGCGCCATTCCGGCTTCTTCCACGGACCACCCGTTTTCCGGGGTGCGCATCTTCTCGTATTTGTCAGAGAGGTGGGTGACAACATGCATGCGCGTAGGGTTGAGCCAGAGGAAGAAAGGTTTGTTGTCCTTCCTGGCTTTGTCGACGAACGCAAGCGCGTTGGACAGGATTTCGTCATCCACGGTTTTCATGCGCTCTGGGCAAAGCGATCCGGCATCTTCAATTTTTTGTTTCCCGATTTTTCCCCAACGCGGCTGCTCCGTTGGATCATCCGCACTCGTTGCCCAGCTGTGGATCATGTTGCGAGGCCCGACCGTTTCCTTCAACGCCGGAGGATAGTTCGGGTGGCAAGGATCTTCCATAGCGTCAAGGTGATAGAGATAGCCGAAGAACTCATCAAAGCCATGCAGGGTTGGAAGGAACTTGTTCAGGTCTCCAAGGTGATTCTTGCCGAACTGGCCGGTGGCATAGCCCATGGAGCGCAGGGCGGTGGCAATCGTGGGGGCTTCGTCCGGCATCCCGAGCGGGGAGCCGGCTTGACCTACTGTAGTGAGCCCAGTTCGGATGGGAAGTTCGCCCGTGATGAAGTTGGCCCGGCCAGCCGTGCAACTCGCCTCGGCATAGTAATCGGTGAAGCGCATTCCTTCCGAGGCCAATTTATCCAGATTGGGAGTCCGGCCGGCCATGATGCCTTGGTTGTAGGCGCCGATGTTGGACCAGCCGACGTCATCACCCATGATAAAGACAATGTTCGGCTTCTTCGTCTGCGCTTCGCACGAACCCACGCACAGCAGGAAAGCAAGGACGAGCAATCGCGGAAGAACGCGGCACGACAAGCCAAATGTGCACATATCGACCACCTCCTTAGGAATCTCTGGGGGCGGCGACAGAGTATGGAGCGCGTGCTTCCTGGGGCAGAAGTGGAGTCTGGTCGAAAAGTGGACGGGAAACAGCGCGCGGCGCATTGTACATCAAGCGAGGAGCGAAGCAACCATTAACTTGAGCGATGAGCACGAGCTGCGAACTTCCGCAGCACAAGGTACGGTGACACACCGGAGAGTCGGTTTTCTTACGAGAGCCGGGTTGGGTGATCTGCACGCAATCAGGCCTCGAACCGGTAAGCGTGTAGTTCTGAACAGGCTTTTAGACAAAACAATCCAGCATGATCTTCGAGCGGCGCGGTCGCTCGTGACATAGGCCCACTCCTTGGCGAAATACAAAATGGAACGGCCAGACTGAGGTGAAGCGGCTGTATAGTAGTGTTCTACGTCCAGTAATATACAATACCGATGCATATATATATCTCTTCTCGTTAACAGAGGCACGACAAGGTACGCGCTTTGACGAAGGGATTAGTGACGCGCGGGCTGTTGACTACCAGGAATCGCGGGGAATACATTTGCGGCAATGAAAATCTGCCCCGTCTGTCAACAAGCCGTGGGTCTGAACGCACGTGTCTGCGCGTATTGCGGACACCGCTTCCTTTCTCCCCTCGTGGGGATCTCCCTCCTGGCGATTGCGTTGCTCATTCTTATCGGCGTTTTGCTGTTTCGAACCAGCAGCAGATGAGATAGAGCGAGACTGGCCTGGGCCAGAGCAAACCCGGTTGAGAACGTAAACGTGTCGTCAGGTCAGGATTCGGCAGCACCCGCGCTGGGCTTTTCCGACTTAATGGGCAGTCCGATGCCCAGTTGAGTGAAGAGGCTAATCGCGTCCCAGAGGGCCTGGGATTCGAGAATCTTTCCGTCCGTAATTTGATGCGTTGTGATTCCCGATATCGAAACCGTTTTGTTCGTTGGCGCGACGCCCAAAAACTCACCCTGGTGTGTGCCGGCAAGAGTCCAGAACACAGCGATTTTGTCATTCTCGCAGATGGTGTCTTCGATATTAAACCGCAGGTCCGGAAAGCCCTTGACGAACGCAGCCAACTGCTTTTTGTACGCGGCCGGCCCCACAGTTGACCCGGTGATGTGCGGACTGGTTAGTCCGTGGCTTTGTGAGACGAGTTCGTCGGCAACTTCGCCCTTTCGCTCGTTCCAGAATTCCGCATAGAGACGCCGGATGACTTCTCTGGGAGAAACGGACATGGGTAAGACCTCCTGCAAACGGCCTGCGCCGGTGTCCACGTGGATGGGCCTCGCCGAAATGTAGAAGGAACAACGATTCCGAGAGACTACTCCCGAAGGCGCAAACTGGCAAGGTAATAGACAGGCAAGATCGACACGTGGGGCGCGGTGCGGTCAGTTGCCAGCGTGCGATTTTGTCTCGGATGGTTACGGCGCGGCTAAAGTCGAGCCCTCCTGGAGGCCAATAATGCTGGCATCCCTGGCGGGACAAGTAAAAGCCAGCGCTACATGGGAGCAAAAAGAGAAAAAGAACGTGATGCGGTACCCACAATTACAAGGAGGGGCGGAGGGCGGAGATGGAGGAGGTGGTGCGTTTGGTGAGGAGGGCCAGGCGCTGGTCCTGGGTGAGGGGTTCCCAGGGAACGAGTTTTTCAGCTAGAACGTCCAGGCGGCGGAGCACGGTGAGTTCGAGGAAGAGGCCGAAGAAGTCGAGATCGCGGAAGACGAGTGAGCCGGATTCTTTCATTTTGTCGCGAAGGCGCTCGAAGTGGTCGGGCATTTCAGTCCAGTGAAGGCTGGAACGGTGGTGATGGCAGAGATGGTAGCCTTCGTTGAGGAAGTTGACCTCGTCCATGACGGTGACGGTGTTTGAGAAGTAGTCCTCGGGACGTTCGGGATCGCCGAAGGCGTGCTGGACCCAAGCGGTAATGGCATTGATGAAATTCATGCAGAGGATCGGAACCAGGACAAAGAAGATGCCGATTCTCCAGCTATACGCAAAAACGGCGGCGAAATAGGCGTAGTAGCTCAGTATTCCCCACAACATGCGTTTGCGATTCTTTTCGTCGCCGTGGGCGCGGAAGTAGAAGTAGGGCGCGAGGCCGAGAACGGTCCACATGTTATCCGAGAGATACCAAAAGAAATCGAGACGGCTGGTGCGGTCGTAGCCCATCGTGTTGCGGGTATCGTCGAAGCCAGCGTTTTCGCGGTGGTGAAGACAGACGTGGGCAGTGCGACCGAGTTCGGGAATGTTGCCGTAGAAATAGCCGAGGAAAAATTCGAGATAGCGGCCGAAGAATTTATCGTATTTCTCCGAGAAGAAGCCGTTGCGGCGGTGCGCCTCCAGGTGGCTGGCGCTGAACATTCGTATGAATCGTTGGAACTTGAGGCCATAGAGGGAGAGATAGAAAGCAACGATAAGGAGCAGACGAGGTTTGCCGAGGACGAGCTGGATGACGAAGATGGGCACGGCGGTGACGGTGAGAGACACCATCAGGCGCAGTGCGGGCGCGTCTCGTGGGTCGCGCAGAACTTTTTGGCCGAGGCGACCGATGAAGCGGTCGTAGGAGCGGGAGAGGAATTCGTAGGTGGCGCGGATCGGAGGAATTTTGCTTAGTAATAAGGATACGCCGTAGGTGCCGAAGGAGAGGACGGCAACAGGCAAAGCGGCTAGGCTGCTCGCCAGCCCAAGGAGGACGGCGAAGAACTGATACAAAGGGAGGAGCCTGGGCCTGGCGCCTAGACTCATCGTCATAGAGGCCGTGCCAATGTCGGGATGTGAAATGTCCATCTTCCGCACCGGGCGCAAGGAGCTGGATTCTGGAGCCGAGTGGTCATCTTAGGATGCGAGGAGAAAGAGAGTCAACAGGGGATGAAGAAGTGTTCGGACAGTAGGCGAGCAAGGAAACAGCGTCGGCGGCAGGGAGAAAAAGCCGCAGGGCTCAAGGATTGTCCTGTGCTACAAGCACAGGCTGAAGCCTATACTACAGGAACGGAGGAGCCCACATGCAGAATCGGCATGTGGGGCACCTCTTAACAAAAAAAGAAGTGGAAGAAGGATGGAAGGAGCGGCCCGCCTCCCTTCCCGCGACAGGGCAAGCGGAAGGCGGGCCCTACAAAGACGCCGTAGAAAGACGAAGGTTAGCGCTTGCGGCCTTTGTTGGCGGGGACGGAGGCTTCTTCGGCGGAAGCTCCGGCCAGGGCCGACTTTGCGGCCATTCCGACCTGAATACGCCGATCGTTGCGCGGTTCGCGCCAATTCACCTGAGGGAGCATCAGCGCGGGGTCAACGCGGTCGCGGTATTTCACGGCGATATTCACCAAGGAATCCAGCAAGGAATCCGAGAGATTGTGAGGTTGCAAGCCAAGGTCAACTAGCTTGGAATGCTTGGCGTTGTAGTAGTGCTGCTCGGCTTCGACGCGAGGATCGGGGATGTGGTCGATCTCGACGTGCAGGTTCAATTCCTTACCGGCGTGCTTCACCTTGTGCGCCAAGTCCAGAACGGAGAACTGCTCCGTGAACTGATTGTAGACGCGGCATTCTCCGCGACCGGCCGGATTCGCGCACGCCAACTCAATGCAGCGGACGGTATCACGAATGTCGAGGAAGCCGCGGGTCTGGCCTCCCTTGCCATAAACGGTGAGAGGCTGGCCGATGGCGGCTTGAACGCAGAAGCGGTTCAATACAGTCCCAAACACGTCGTCATAATCGAAGCGATTGATGAGCGCTTCATCGATGGCCACTTCGTCCGTCATTGTGCCGTACACGACGCCCTGGTTGAGATCGGTGGCGCGCAGCCCCCAGATTCTGCAGGTGAACATCATGTTGTGGCTGTCGTGAACCTTGGAGAGGTGGTAGAAGGAGCCGGGCTGCTTGGGGAACGGGAGCACGTCTTTGCGGCCGTTGTGCTCGATGGTGATGTAGCCTTCCTCAATATCGATGTTCGGCGTGCCATACTCGCCCATGGTGCCGAGCTTGACGAGATGGCAGTCCGGAAGGAGTTCGCGCATGGCGAAGAGAACGTTGAGCGTCCCCACGACGTTATTCACCTGAGTGAAGACCGCATGCTTGCGGTCAATCATGGAATAGGGGGCGGAGCGCTGCTCGGCAAAGTGCACAATCGCTTCCGGTTCAAAGCTTTTCAGAGTATTGAAGAGGAAATCGTAATCGGCCACATCGCCGACGAAGAGGTCGATTGTCTTTCCCGTGAGGCGCGCCCAAGTCCGCAGGCGGTCACCGAGAGGCTGAATCGGCGTCAGCGTCTGGGCGCTGAGTTCGTGGTCCCATTGCCGACGGATGAAGTTGTCAACAATCGCGACATTGTGCCCTTTCGCCGACAGATAAAGAGCTGTGGCCCACCCGCAGTACCCGTCACCACCAAGAACGGCAATTTTCATGTCTTCCCCTTAAATGAACATTTATATATTTTGCAGGCCTGGGCGGATTGAATCCACAAATAATTCCCTAGAGGCGTGGCTTTAGTTCCCCAAACTCAACATCGGTTGGACGCTGGGATTCGCTGTGGGGATTCTTTTATCTTGAGGAGATTGGCGAGATTTGTCAATTTTGCCCCTCCGGCTACTGTGACTCAATTGTTTTTCTGCGATCGAGCTGAGCGGTTGCACACTCTGGCGTGACGGCCACCACTGGGCTTACCCGAGTGTTTCTGCAATACTTTGGCGGGTGCGACTATGACTAAAAAGGTGAAGTGGGGCATTCTAAGCACGGCGTCGATCGCGCAGCGCCGTGTGCTGCCCGCCATGCTCAACTGCGAGCGAGCGGAAGTCGTGGCGATCGGCTCGCGGTCCCTGGAAAAAGCAAAAGCTGTGGCCACGAAATTTTCTATTCCCAAGGTTCACGGCTCGTATGAAGAACTGTTTGACGACCCCGAGGTGGAAGCGATCTACAATCCGCTGCCGAACCATTTGCATGTGGAGTGGTCGATACGGGCGGCGAGCCGGGGCAAGCATGTGCTGTGCGAAAAGCCGCTGAGCAGCAATGTAGTGGAAGCCCGGCGATTGCTTCAGGCGCGAGACAATTACCACGTCAAAATCGGAGAAGCGTTCATGGTCCGGACGCATCCGCAATGGCTCCGAGTGGTGGAGCTGGTGCAGAGCGGAAGGATCGGAAAGCTGCGGTCCGTCCTCGGGTATTTCAGCTATTACAACGACGATCCGGCCGATCCGCGAAACATTTTGCATGCCGCCGGCGGCGCACTGATGGATATCGGGTGCTATCCCATCAAAACGTCACGGTTTGTGTTTGGCGAGGAGCCCGTTCGCGTGTTCGGTTGTATTGAGCGCGATCCCAGCTTCAAGACGGACCGGTTGACCTCCGCGATCCTGGAGTTTCCTATGGGCCAGTCTGTTTTCACGGTTTCGACGCAGATGGTGTACTACCAGAAGATGCAATTCTTCGGGACCACGGGGCGCATCGATGTGGAGATTCCCTTCAATGCTCCGACGGACAAGCCGACACGTCTGTTCATCGACGATGGAAGGGATTTGTACGGAGGAGCCAGCGCTATCGTGGATTCCCTGCCCATTTGCAACCAATTCACCATTCAGGCTGATCTTTTCTCGGCAGCGATCCAGGAGGATACGGAAGTTCCCAATCCTCTGGAGGATTCGATTTGCAATATGGCGGTGATCGAGGCGTTGTTTCGGTCGGCACATTCGGGACGTTGGGAGACTCCGGAGAGGTTGTAGTTTTTAGTCGGTAGTCAGTAGTCGGTAGTCGGAAGGTTGAAGTCGGAGCGAACCTCGTGAAGCCGACGCTGCGGCACACAGGCTGAAAGCCTAGGCGCAACAGTCTACATGCAGAATCGCCATGTGGGTAGCCGCGGACCCTAAAAGAGCGTAGAACAACGAAGAGAAAAACACGGGTCCACTTCAAACCCAAGAGCACAGGCTGAAGCCTATGCTACTGAAAATTCGATGCCGTCGTTCTGATCCCAAAAGCGACGGCCCTTCGAGGCTCAGGCAAGCGAGCAGCCGCACTCTGAAGGGGACTAGTCGTAGTATTCCTGGCCGAGGTGTGTGATCAGGTCTTCCCCTTGCATCCAGCGCAGGGTGTTTTTCAGTTTCATCAACTGAATGAATAGATCGTGTTCCGGATAGAGCTGGGGAGCGGTCATGGGCGATTTGAAGTAGAAGCTCAGCCACTCCTGAATGCCACGCATTCCTGCGCGCTGCGCCAAATCGAGGAACAGAACGAGATCCAGCACGATGGGGGCGGCAAGAATGGAATCGCGGCAAAGGAAGTCGACCTTAATCTGCATGGGGTAGCCGAGCCAGCCGAAGATGTCGATATTGTCCCAGCCTTCTTTATTGTCGCCGCGCGGCGGATAGTAGTTGATGCGAACCTTGTGATGAATCTTCTTGTACAGATCAGGGTAGAGGTGCGGCTGCAGGATGAACTCCAGCGCGCCCAACTTCGATTCTTCCTTGGTCTTGAAGGAGCCGGGATCTTCCAGGACTTCTCCGTCGCGGTTGCCAAGAATGTTGGTGGAGAACCAGCCATTCAGCCCCAACATGCGCGCTTTGAATGCAGGCGCAAGAACGGTCTTAAGTAGAGTTTGTCCGGTCTTGAAGTCCTTGCCACCGATCGCCACGTTGTGCCTGTGCGCGAGCTCCTGCATTGCGGGAATATCGACCGTCAGGTTTGGCGCACCGTTTCCGTACGGGATGCCGCTGGTAATCGCCGCCCAGGCGTAAAGCATCGAGGGAGCAATGGCGGGGTGGTTTTCCTTCATGGCCTTTTCGAAGGACTCGGGCGTCTCGTGGACCTCGTGAGGCTTCATGAACACTTCGGTGGACCCGCACCACAGCATCACAAGGCGCGAACACTGATGCTTCTTCTTGAATTTTTCGATGTCATCCTTGAGCTGGAGGGCGATGTCGTATTTGTTTTTGCCCTTCTTCACGTTTTTTCCGTCGAGCATTTTGACGTATTCGTGGTCAAACGCCGCGGTCATTGGTTTGATCTTGGACAGGAACGGCTTGACGGCCGCCAAATGGTGCGGATCGAGCACGCCGGCCTTCGCGGCCGCGTCGTACGAGCTTTCCGGAAAAATATCCCAACCACCGAAGACCAGATCCTCCAGCTTCGCGAGTTTCACAAAATCTTTAATTTTCGGGGAACGGGCGTCGGTCCGCTTTCCAAGGCGGATAGTGCCCATCTGCGTGAGCGAACCCACAGGGATGGCTTTCTTCTGGCGGACAAGCTCCACTCCGGCCATGAATGTGGTTGCCACGGCTCCCATGCCCGGCAACAGCACCCCCAGTTTTCCTCTTGGCGGAGCAATACTGTTTGGCTTTTCCATGAAGTTCCTCAGTTTTCGATTGGTAGAACTGCACAGGGCACAGCAGCTGACTGCGGATACTGTATCCCAAACTATTGATTTTGGGGGAAGAACCGAGGATATGCAAACGAAAACCGATTTTTCGCACGAGAGGGGCGCGCCATTATGGCTTTATTTCGCATTTGCGCCGGTGGCCGAGCCGTACATATCCAACTGGATGTTCACGATGGGCTTTACTTTCAGCAGCCAGTTGCTCGGGTCTTTGATTCCCCACTGAATATACGGGACGTCGAACTTGGCGGTTCCCTGCCAGTGGCCGCCAGAGATTTCCGCGTGCACTAAGGCTACCATCGGGTGTTCGCTGCCGTGGAGCAGCATGACACCATGCAACTTCACGTCGGATGAGCCAGTTAGCGCGACCTGCCCTTCGACCTGGCTTGGGCGGAAAATCGCATCCGGATACTTTTGAGTTTCCAGAATTTCCTTGTGCATGCGTTCGTCGCGGGAACTGTTCCCCGATTCTCCGCTGGTGGCAAAGACAGAGATTTCCCCGCCGGCCTTGCCGCTGACGGGGTCGAAGTGCATCACCGAGCCCTTTTTCAGATTGAAGGTTCCATGCACGGTATGCAGAGTGCTGTCCACGGTGTAGTGAACTTTGCTCTGCGAAGTGTCGAGCTCGAGTGTGACTTCCTGAACTGCCAGAGGAGTTGACTGCGGCCGCGGAGGAGCTGCGGCTGCCGACAGGAGCAACGCGATGCCCACAATTCCCGAAGCAGCGACCGCAACGGACTTTCCACCCGATATCCGCATTTTCCGTTTCCCTTCGTCACCCCGCAAGGAATTGCCAGCCCAACTGAGCACCCGCGGCAATCGCGCTTCCCGGTGTGGCTTTGCCGAGATGGACAGCAAGAAGGCGCGCAAACAGCTCCGGACTATTCTGCAGCATCCGCAGGGTTCGCGCGCGAATGGCGTCGAACTTGCCCAATTGCAGCAACAGCCTCCCCATCTGGAGTGGGCGCCGGGCCAGTTGCCGGTGAGCTCGATCGTACTCGCGTAAATCGCCTGCTTGTATGGCTCCGGCCAACGCATGTGCCTGCTGGAACGCGAGCCGCAGACCCTCTCCGGTGATGGCGTCGACACCGCCAGAGGCGTCACCGACGAGGGCCACGTTATCACGCCATACGCGAGCCAGGGATTGCGTGGTGGAGACTGCGCCACGTTCGCGGCTGGCGAGTTGCGCGCCGGCAAGATGCTCGCGGAGCGTTGGGAGGACGCTTAGGGCTCGATCAAAGTCCGCGTCGTCGGCTGTTTCGCCCATGGTCACGGCGCAAACCTCTTCGGAGGAGATGGGCGTCACATACGCCTGAACGCGCGGCCCCCAGTAAATCTCCATGAAATCCGACCAGAGACGAACGCGATAGTGCCGGCGGCAAGCTAGCCGACGGCCAGTGACCACTGGGGAATCCAAGTCGGCCCAGCGCCGCACCCGTGAGGCGCTACCATCGGCGCCAACGATCCAGTGTGCGCGGACCGTTCCCTCGTTCAGACGAACACCTTTGGCCTCCATTCCTATGACCGGCGTTTTCCAAAGGAGTGTGACGCCGCATTTTTCGGCCTTATCGATCAGCAACTGGTGGAGAAGCGTCCGCCGAATGCCAATTCCCTGTCCTTCGGGAAAGTCAGCGGAGACTTGCGATTCACCGTGCAGAAAACGGGCTCCACGAAATCGATAACCGTGCTCGGGCTTCAGCTCCACACCCAGCGATTCGAGAGCCGCACGCGCTGGGGGCATCATGCCTTCGCCACAGGCTTTGTCGATCGGAGGTTCTGAGCCGTCCGCGAGCGTGACGGAAAAGCCTTTCTGGCGGGCGGCAATGGCTGCGGCCAGGCCGGCCGGCCCCCCGCCAATCACAAAGACGTCGGTGCATTCTTGGTGAACTGGACCGACTGTAGCGTGAGGAACATGCGTTGCACTCTTTGTCGTCATATTGGTGAATGGATGCATAGCTTCCGGGGCTGGATGCTCTCCTGACAGAAACATTACAAGTTATTGGAAAGGCAGAGACCTATCGGAAAGAGAGACCCACCACTACCTGTGTGGCCGAGTTCCGCCAGCCAAGAACGGCCCGACTCGGAAGGCGGCCGCCACAACAGCCGGAAACCCGCGCTGACTGAAGTCAGGGGCTTGCGACAATTCTATAATTCCCTCTTATTTTCTACCGCACTTCTATTAATTTGACTGATTCTGCGGTTTGCTTCATGCTACTGCCCTGGGTGGGGTATAGTGTTTGCAACTCCACGTGAACTGCGGGTGAGGCTCCGTTCGATTCGCACTCTCTCATGAAGTTTGGCGACTTGACTGGATGTGTATTTTGAGGGGCCAGCATCTCGACGGGGTGATGGCCCCCTTTCTGTATCCGCAGTACGATGAGTTCCGGGAGGACTCTCTCCGTGACTGACAGTTCGTTGAAACCTCGCAGTTCCGCCCTGACGGACGGACCACACCGCGCCGGCGCCCGAGCCATGCTTCGCGCCGTCGGACTGAAAGACGACGATTTTCGCAAGCCTTTGATCGGTATCGCCAATACCTGGATCGAGATTGGACCTTGCAATTACCATCTGCGCGAACTTGCGGAGCACGTTCGCGACGGCATTCGTGCAGCGGGCGGGACTTCGCTGGAGTTCAACACGGTCTCCATTTCGGACGGCATCACGATGGGGACGGAAGGAATGCGCGCGTCGCTCATCAGCCGCGAAGTGATCACCGATTCGATCGAACTTGTCGCGCGCGGAAATCTTCTAGACGGGTTGATCGTTCTTGTGGGCTGCGACAAAACAATTCCGGGGGGCATAATGGCGCTGGCGCGCCTGAATATTCCCGGGCTGGTTCTCTACGGCGGGTCGATCGCGCCGGGCCACTTTGAAGGCCATGCGGTGACGATTCAGGACGTGTATGAAGCGATCGGCGCGCACGCGCGCGGGAAGATCACCGATGCGCAACTCAAGGAACTGGAATGCTCTGCTTGCCCAGGAGTTGGAGCGTGCGGAGGTCAATACACGGCGAACACCATGGCGATGGTCTGCGAATTCCTAGGGATTGCGCCGATGGGACTCTCCAGCATTCCGGCCACAAACGAGGGCAAGGCCAAGGCGGGAGAGGTTGCGGGAAAGCTCACACTCGAACTATTAAAACGAAACCTGACTCCGTCCAAGGTCATCACACGCTCAGCGATCGAGAATGCCATAGCCGGTGTGGCCGCCTCAGGCGGTTCGACGAACGCCGTACTGCACCTGCTGGCGATTGCGCGAGAGGCAGGCATACCGCTTTCGATCGACGATTTTGATCGCATCAGTTCGGCAACGCCAATTTTGGCGGATCTCAAACCAGGAGGACGCTTTGTCGCGACCGACCTATATGCAGCAGGCGGTACTTCGCTCCTCGCAAAGCGCATGCTTGAAGCCGGCCTTCTCCGTGGCGACTGCATCACCGTCACAGGCCGCACCCTCGCGGAAGAAGCAGCCGCGGCTAAAGAAACCGCGGGCCAGGAAGTAATCCACAGCAAGAGCAACCCGCTCAAGGCGACCGGCGGTCTTGTCATTCTGAAGGGCAATCTTGCGCCCGAAGGATGCGTGATCAAGGTTGCCGGACACAATATATTGAATTTCCGCGGGCCCGCGCGCGTCTTTGACGGCGAAGAAGCGGCCTTTGCCGCTATTGAAAACAACCAGATCAAGGCGGGCGATGTGGTAGTCATCCGCTACGAAGGGCCACGCGGCGGACCAGGCATGCGCGAAATGCTTCAGGTGACCGCGGCGCTGGTGGGAGCAGGGCTCGGCGATTCTGTGGCACTCCTGACCGATGGGCGATTCTCCGGGGCTACGCATGGATTGATGGCGGGGCACGTGGCGCCCGAAGCGGCGGTGGGCGGACCGATTGCTGCGATTCGTGATGGCGACACAGTTGTGTTCGATTTGCCAAAGCGAACGTTGAGTGTGGAAGTCACGGATGCCGAGCTGCAGAAGAGGCTTGCCGCATGGAAGGCCCCTAAGCCGCATTACACGCACGGGGTCATGGCCAAGTACGCGCTGCTGGTGTCCTCTTCTTCGCTTGGCGCGATTACGTCCGTGCCCGCCAGTTTTTCTGCCGGCGCGGCGCCAGTTTCGACGGGGAGAACGCTATGAAACTGACTGGCGCACAGATCTTGTGCGAGACGCTGGAGCGCCTGGGTGTGCGCGACATTTTCGGCTATCCGGGCGGAGCGATTCTTCCGGTCTATGACGCGATTGGAAAGTCGAAGCTGCACCACATCCTGGTGCGTCATGAGCAGGGGGCGACGCACATGGCCGATGGGTACGCGCGGGCCAGCGGCGGCGTAGGCGTGGCGATGGCGACATCCGGTCCGGGCGCAACGAATATGGTGACCGGAATTGCCACGGCGATGCTCGATTCCTCTCCGGTGGTCTGCATCACGGGGCAGGTGAGCACCAAGCTTCTCGGCTCCGATGCGTTTCAGGAAGTGGACATTACAGGCGTGACCATGCCGATTACGAAGCACAACGTGGTCCTCTCCAAGGCGGAGGATATCGCCCGTACGGTTCGCGAGGCCTTTATCGTGGCGAAGTCCGGACGGCCGGGACCGGTGCTGGTGGACATCACCAAGGATGCGCAGCAGGCCACTACGGAATTCAATTGGGACGAGGCCGCGCCGAAGCTTCCTCCGAAGAAGATCCGGAACAATCACGACCAGGAAGAGTTCGACCGGGCCCTGGAGTTGCTCAATTCGGCAAAGAGGCCGGTTATCCTGGCTGGGCGCGGAATTATGCTTTCCGGGGCGATGCGCACGTTTGAAAAGTTTGTGCGGACGAGCAACATTCCCGTGGCGATGACGCTGCTCGGCATCGGCTGTTTCCCTGCTACCGATCCGATGAACCTCGGGATGATGGGCATGCACGGGGAGGCGTGGGTCAATACCGCAATCCAGGAAGCCGACTTGTTGATCGCCGTCGGGATGCGATTTGACGATCGCGTTACTGGTGACCTGCGGACTTACGCGAAGAATGCGCGGAAGATTCATATCGAAGTGGATCGGGCGGAAATCAACAAGAACGTGAAGGTGGACGCGGCGATTGTCGGGGACGCGGGTGAAACGCTCGCCAATTTGCTGCCGCACATCCACGAACGCGACCACAGCGCCTGGCTGGCTCATATCAAGGATCTCAAGGGCGATTCGGCGGTGCGGGATATCCAGTCCTTGCCGGACAGCGGGCATCTCTATGCGGCGCACGTGATCAACGATCTCTGGAAGGTCACGAAGGGGGGAGCCATCGTTGTTACGGACGTGGGGCAGCACCAGATGTGGGAGGCGCAGTATTATCACCACAACGAGCCTCGCACGCTGATTACCTCCGGTGGCTTGGGCACGATGGGCTTTGCCCTGCCCGCGGCGATTGGCGCGAAGTTTGCGCGACCCGATTCGGAAGTGTGGGTCGTGGTCGGCGACGGCGGATTCCAGATGACGATGTGCGAGCTGGCCACCATCGTTCAGGAAAAAATCAAAATCAACATCGCCATCATCAACAATGGGTATCTGGGAATGGTGCGGCAGTGGCAGGAGTTTTTCTATGACAAGCGTTATGTGGCTACGCCGCTTGTCGCGCCAGATTTCGCGGCGCTTGCCAACGCGTTTGGGATTCGCGGCGAGCGAGTGACCACGAGAAAAGAAGTGGTGCCGACGATCGAATCAGCGCGCGGCGCGGACCATGCGGTGCTGATCGACTTCCGCGTGGAACAGGAAGACTCAGTGTACCCGATGGTGCCGGCCGGCGCAGCGCTGCATGAGATGATACGGAGGCCGAACAATCCTTTGGTGGAAACCGCTTCCGAGCCATAATTAGGAGAGTTTTGAGTTGTCAGTTTTAAGTTCCAAGTTTTCAGTCGTTTTCGGTTTTTGGTTTGCATTTTGGGATTTGTTTTCAGTTGTCAGTTTGTGGGTTGGCAGGAATTGAGGAACGTATGCAAACGATCGTAGCGTATGTGGAAAACAAACCGGGCGTCCTGAACCGCGTGGCCTCGCTCACGCGGCGGCTGGCCATCAACATCGACTCCCTCACCGTTGGCCCGACGGAAAATGAAGAGGTGGCACGCATGACCATCTGCGCGCACACGGACGAAAACGGCGCGCGGCGGTTGGAGGCCAGCCTGGAGAAGCTCGTCGACGTGCTGGTGGCTGAAAACATTTCCGACCGATCCATGCTTGAGCGCGACCTTGCTTTGATCAAGGTTGCGGCGGACCAGCAGAACCGGCCGCACTTGATGGAGCTGATCAAGGTTTTTCGGGGACGCGTGGTGGACGTTGCCCCAGAATCGCTGATCGTGGAAGTTTCCGGGACGGTTGACAAGATTGACGGATTGCTGGAAGTGCTTCGACCGTTCGGCGTGCTGGAAATGGCGCGGACGGGGCGGATCGCGATGACTCGCGGGAACGATCTTCTGCGCCCTCCCACAGCGACGGATTCGAAAGACAAAGATAAGGATTCGGCACCAGCGTCAAGCTAGCGCAGAGTGCCAGCTTTCGGCCGGAGCGGCCAACGAAAGGAACTCAGGAAGAAATGGCAAATCTCTATTACGACAAAGATGCTGATCTCGCCCTGGTGCAGGCGAAGAAGGTAGCCATCATTGGCTACGGATCGCAGGGCCATGCGCACGCGCTGAACCTGCGCGATTCGGGAGTTTCCGTGGTGGTGGGGCTGCCGGAGGGGAGCGCGTCGCGCGCGAAAGCGGAAAAGGACGGGCTCACGGTCAAGACACCGGCAGAAGCCACCGCGTGGGCCGACGTGATCATGATCCTGGCGCCGGATACGCGCCAGCCGAAGCTGTACAAGGAAGCGGTCGAACCGCATTTGACGCCCGGTAAGACGCTAATGTTTGCCCACGGATTCAACATTCGCTTTGGGGCGATTCAGCCACCGAAGAATGTCGACGTCAGCATGATCGCGCCGAAGGCCCCGGGGCATCGCGTGCGGGAAGTGTTCACCGAAGGCGGAGGAACACCTGCGCTACTGGCCGTGCACCAAGATGCATCCGGCAAGGCCAAGGCGTTCGCCCTTTCCTATGCGAAGGGGCTCGGGACGACGCGGGCCGGCGTGCTGGAAACGACATTCACCGAAGAGACCGAGACAGACCTGTTCGGCGAGCAGGCGGTGCTGTGCGGCGGCGTGAGCGAACTCATCAAAGCCGGGTTCGAGACGCTGGTGAACGCTGGGTATCAGCCAGAGGTGGCGTATTTCGAGTGCCTGCACGAGCTGAAGCTGATCGTCGATCTGATTTATCGCGGCGGGTTGAGCTATATGAGGTATTCGGTGAGCGACACTGCCGAACATGGCGATTATCATGCGGGACCGCGGATTGTTACCGCGCAAACACGCGAGGCGATGAAAAAGCTGCTGGCAGAAATCAAAGATGGCAGCTTTGCGAAAGCCTGGATCGAGGAAAACGAGAAAGGCTGCCCGAACTTCCTGGCCAAGCGCAAGGCCGAGCAGCAACACTCAATCGAGCAACTTGGGCCGAAACTCCGGGCCATGATGCCGTTCCTCAATCCCATCGTCGCCCCGGGACTGGGGGAAACCGCCGCGTCCGGCAAGAAGTAAACCGACCGGCACTTACTAGGCCTCGTCAGAAAGGGGCGCAAGAATGCCGATGCGTCTCTTCGCAGGCGGGTCTTCTGTGTCTAATTTCTAATTCCTCAGGTAAATTATCGGCTTATGCCAAAGTCCCGGGCATCTGAATCGAAGATAATCCCCCTCGCCGAGCGCATCGAGCAGCTCAGCACAAAGCGGCAAGAGATCATCCGACCGATCCTTGAGCACCCTCGGGATTACGTACTGTTGAGCGTGCGCGCGCTTGCGAAACGGCTGCATACCGATCCTGCGACGATTGTGCGCATCGTCCACGGACTGGGATTCGAGACTTACAGGCATTTCCAGCACCACCTGCACGAGTTATCGCTCGCCTTTGCCACCTCCTTGGACACCATGCAACAGAGCGCCGCATCGGGCACCGATGGCTGCCCGGCACGCGATTCGGTGTTCCGGGACTTGAAGAATCTTCAGGCACTCAAGAACTCAGTGGACACGGCCCGGTTTGCTCCGCTGGCGAAACACGTCTATGGCGCGCGGCGAGTGGTGATTCTCGGCGGCGATCTTGCGGCGGTTCTGGCGGAGTACCTTGGGCACCATCTGAACCTTCTGGGGCTGCCCGTGTTTGTGGCTACTTCCGCGGGGAGCATGACGCATAGCTCCCGCAGCCTGACGGAAAAGGACCTGGTGTTTGCGATCAGCTTTCGGCGCGGTCTGCGCCAAACGGTGGAAGGGGCACAACAGGCGCGAAAGAACGGAGCCTACTGCGTGGGAATCGCGGACACGTATCTGTCTCCGCTTGCGCGCATATGCCAGGAGGTTTTCCTTGCGTCAATTGACTCGGTCTCTTTCGGCGCATCGTACACCGCGCCGATTGCCTTGCTGAACGCCATGCTCACGGCAATCGGCGAGTTCCGGCGTCCCCGGACGATGGAGATTGTGCGTGAACTCGATGAAGAGCAGCGGAAGGGGTCGAGGTGGTACACGGCGGGGGATTAGAGAAGAGAAATTGGAACCTTAAGGCAGCAGTCCCGACGAGGATTACGTTGAGATCTTTCATGAAACTCGTGAACGGGTGCCTATTTTGTGCACTCATTAGTTTTGTTGCCCTTGGCCTTACTGTTCCGAGTGCATCTGCTCAAGCGCAGAAGGCGACGGCTACTGAACAGTCGTTGCTTCCCGGCTCTAAGCCCTCGGACGACCCCAAGGAGTGGAAGGAGATTGTTGGGATCTACACGCATGGAAACGATTCCGTCCTAGTTCTGGAACGCAACGCGCGTTTGTTGTGGAGCACGGCGGGTGAAGCCTCGACCAGCAAGAACGTTGAAATTCCCATTGTGGGCGAGCCTACAGGGCGCTTTGCACTCCCGCGCAGCGGCTTGCCCGATATCCCGCTTTCTTTCCAGAAAGAAGGGAACGAACTTATCTCTGGAGTGATGGTCGGGGATACGCTCTATCGGCGCGCCGATGCGGGGGCTGATCCCGCGCACTTCTACCACATCACTCCTTCGAAGCCTGTTGCCCAGCTGCGGACTGCCGCGCTGAAGGCGAAGCCGCCCGCAGAAGCTGGGCCGTTTCGCAAGGCTGATCTTGTGGAACTGGCTCCGCTTGATCCCGCGATTCATCTCGACATTCGCTACGCCCAGTCCAACAATTTTCTTTCGACACCTCTGTATACGCAGGCGAGAGCGTTTCTGCAGCGGCCTGCGGCGGAAGCACTGCTTCGCGCCCTAAAGAAGCTGCAGCCTCTGGGATATGGTCTGCTGATTCATGACGCCTATCGCCCGTGGTATGTGACCGAAATTTTCTGGGAAGCAACGCCGCCCAACAAAAGGATGTTCGTGGCCGATCCGCAGAAAGGCTCGCGGCACAACCGCGGTTGTGCGGTGGACCTGACGCTTTATGACCTGGCAACGGGCAAGCCGATCGAGATGCCGGGACTCTATGACGAAATGTCGCCGCGTTCGTTCCCGAATTTTCCAGGAGGCACTTCCCTGCAGCGGTGGCATCGCGACCTGCTTCGACGGGCGATGGAATCGGAAGGCTTCACGGTGGACGAGAACGAGTGGTGGCACTACGACTACAAGGACTGGAAGAGCTACCCCATCCTAAACGTGCCGTTTGAAGATTTGCAGGCGGGCGCGGCGAGCCAGTAGAACCTGAACAGGTTGCGTCGGCTTCCTCAACGCGAGGACCCCACACGCAAAAACTGGAGTGCGGGGGTATCCCCGCTCCACTAGTTCCCTTTTCAATGCGGTACCGTACTCGGTTGGGGCTGACCGTTGCTGCGTGGTTCAGCGGAAGAACTAAATGGTTGATCGGTATGCAATCCTTTGGAGTGGCGCGGTCCGAGGAAAAAGGTGTCGCATTCCGGGCAGTAGTGCGGACGCAAATTGAAGAGCCGACACATTACCTTGACTGAGATTCCCGTGCGTCTGATTCGGTAGGCTTCTGATCCGTTGCACACTGGACACGTTCGCCCTTTGGTCATCGGTTGGAGCTTCATGGAGACACTCCTTCTGAGGTCCTCGAAATCGAGTTCCCAAAGTAACTGAGTACGTGGCCGGGCTGGGGCGGGAGCGCATATTCTGACGCAAAACGGGCGGTTGGGGTAGGAAAAAGATTGGTACTAGCAAGCCCAGTTTGGGATCCCCGGGCGGTTCAGCTCAGGCTGGTCTTGCCGAGGTCCGCGACGCGGCGTTCATAGATCATCTCGCACAAGCCGCGCTTGTTGTAGAAACGGAAGACGATCTTGTGGCCCGCCTCGATCTTGGCGCGAGACTTCCGAACCGAGCCGTTCAGCTCCACCCAGCTGCCACTGACCAGGTACTCGCCCTCGCGGCCCTGCAGCTCAAATTTTCCATCGCTAGTCAGGCTGAGGGGAGCGGCTTTGCAGGGGACGATCTTGCCCGCAACATGAGCCTCGGCGCAGACATACTCCCCTGCAACTTCGGTGGTCTGCGCCGGGGCTCTACTCGCCCAAAGAATGAGGAACAGTCCAGCTACCATCAGGCGAGCCGCCATTCCCAGATTGGTGGAGCGCTGCAAGGTAACCTCCTGGCCCCCTGGCTCGGATATATGCGAGCTGCGAGCGAGTTACTGAACACCCGAATAGGAGCAACTGACCTGCCAGCAACAAGGACGAGCAAGCCATTGGGAACAAATGCGTTAGCCAGGTGGCCTGCGAGGGAATCTGTCGAAATGTGAACAACGCTTTCTCCAGCCGTCAATAGGATGGAAAGGTTTTGCGTACCCGCCAGGAGGTACCACGAGGAAAGGTACTGTTACCCGTATGGCTATTTTATATTGGCGTTAACAGGCAGTTCGGCGACAGCGGCGCCATCCTTGCGAGGGTCGGAAGCGCCATAATTCACACCTGCCGCAAAGTCCCGGAGGACGACCTGGCCACCGCCCATGGCGGAGGAGAACGTCCCCATCACTTGAATTTTGTGGCCCTTCGCGGCGAGTTCATCCCGCACCTTGCCGGAAATGCGATTTTCCATCTGCACGTCGCAGCCTTCGAAGGTCCTTTTGGTGAACCGCGGGGCCTCCAGGGCAACCTGGATATTCATTTTGTAGTCGACCAGGTTGGCGATGAACTGGGCGTGGGCCTGGGACTGATTCCACCCGCCCATGATGCCGAAGGCGACGCGAGTGTCTCCCTTCTGGGCAAACCCAGGAATGATGGTGTGCAAAGGACGCTTTCGGCCGGCGAGGGCGTTCGGAGACGAGGGATCGAGATTGAAGAGGCCACCGCGATTGTGAAGGGCAAATCCGGTTCCGGAGGCGACGATGCCAGAGCCAAACTCCGAATAGTTGCTTTGGATGAGGGAGACCATGTTGCCGTCGCGGTCAACCACGGTGAGATAAGTTGTGTCGCCGGCTCCGGGGAGGGTACCTGTGGCCACTTCGCAGTTGGCATGGTCAGGATCGATGAGTTTGGCGCGATCAGCGGCGCGGTCCTTCGCCAGGAGAGTCGTCACAGGGAGCGTCTGGCCGCGAGGGTCGCCGATGTATTTCACGAGGTCGGCATAGGCAAGCTTCTTAGCCTCGATCATGGCGTGGAGCGCCTTGGTTGAGCCGAATCCATAGTCTTTTTGGCCGAGGGGGAAGGTTTCCATCATGTTGAGCATGAGCAGAGCGGCAAGTCCCTGGCCATTGGGAGGCAATTCATAGACGGTCCAATCGCGATAGGTGGTGGAGATTGGTTCCACCCATTCGGCGGAAAATTCAGAGAGATCCTGAGCGGTCATGACGCCACCGTGACGCTTGATGGTTTCGAGAATGCGTCTGGAGATTTCTCCTTTGTAGTAGGCGTCTCGCCCATGATCGGCGATTTGCTGGAGAGACCAGGCAAGATCCGGGTTATGGAAGATGTCTCCGACCTTGGGCGGGTGATCGCCAGGCAGGTACAGCTTGGCCGCCTCATCGTCGCCGCGGAGATAGTCGACAGCAGAGGCCCAATACATCGCGACCCACTCGGTTACAGGAAAGCCATTCTTTGCGGTTTGGACGGCGGGAGCGAGATCGTCCGAGAGCTTCTTGCGGCCAAACTTGTCAGCCAACTTTTGCCACCCCTCCACGGTGCCCGGAACGGTGATCGCATTGACGCCGGATTGCGGCATTTCTCGAAGGCCCTGTTTATGGAGCAAGTCGATGGTCAGCGATTTGGGCGCCCAGCCACTTGCGTTCAGACCATAGAGCTTGTTTGCTTTGGCGTCGTAAACAATCGCGAAGAGGTCGCCGCCGATACCGTTCATCATTGGGGCAACGACCCCCATCATCGCGTTCGTGGCGATGGCCGCGTCGACGGCGTTCCCGCCCGACTCGAGGATGCGCACTCCCGCTTGCGCGGCAAGCGGAGATTCAGCAGCGACGATGCCGTTTTGCGAGATCACCATGGATCGCATCTGGGAGCGGTCCTGGGCGTCTGCCATGCGCGCTCCTAATAACATGACCGTGGAAAAAAGTGCCGCATTTCTCGTACGACTAAATGGTCCCACCGGGTGATTCCCCCTTCGGAAGACTGGAAGCTTTTTCTGGTGTCGCGCATGCGGAGAGTTCGCACTTTATCTCGGGGCAAAAAGGTTCGCAAGTCAACGGTCTGCGGAAAGCGTTTGTGGCACAACGACTCCTGTTCACGGGTTGTGCGTATAAGACCCAGGTTCATACACCGAACCTGGGCACCCATGTAGTCAAGAGTTGGTTCTGTCCGGCGACTTTCGATAGAATGCTCCCGTGCCCGACCAAAAGCCCACGCCAGCCAAGAATCCAGCAATAGAGCTGTTACGAGCGCGATTGGAGTCAATACTCGTTGCCCGTAATTCCGATCCATTCGGCATACTGGGCCCGCATCCGCTTGAGTCGCCGGAGGGACGGCGTTGGGCGGTGCGTTTTTTCCAACCGCGGGCAGCCGAAGCACAGATTATTTTATTGCGGCGGACAGAGGGCTCCTCGATGCCGGAGCCAGTTTCCGAGCCTCTGCCGATGCGCAAGTTGCGCAACGAAGGATTCTTTGAGGCCATATTACCGGGAGTGAGCGAGTTCGCACCGGCCCCTTCGAGCTACCGCATTCGTTTCAGGACGGAATACGGCGAGACGGTTGAGTCCTACGACACGTACGCTTTTCCTTTTCTCCTTACGGAATTCGACCTGTACCTGATGGGCGAGGGGCGGCATTACGACGCATACGAAAAACTCGGAGCGCATCTGAAGACGCTCGACGGCGTGCCGGGAGTTCATTTCGCGGTGTGGGCACCGAATGCGCGGAGAGTGAGCGTGGTGGGGGATTTCAACCGCTGGGACGGACGCGTCAATCCCATGCGGTTCCGCGGGTCTTCCGGAATCTGGGAGCTTTTCCTCCCAGAAATGGGGGAAGGCACAATTTACAAATATGAGATTGTGGGACGCAATGATGCGGTCCTTCCGCTCAAGGCGGATCCGTATGCATTCGCGTCCGAACTCCGGCCCCATAACGGATCCGTTGTGGCGCGAATCGACAGACATTCCTGGGGCGACTCCGCCTGGATGGAGGGACGCGCGCACAGGAACTGGCTGGAGTCGCCGATCAGTATTTACGAAGTGCATCTCGGCTCCTGGCGGCGGGTTCCCGAAGAGCGCAATCGGTGGCTTAGCTACCGTGAGCTTGGAGACCAGCTGATTCCGTACGTGAAGGATCTAGGCTACACGCATATCGAGTTGCTGCCGGTGATGGAGCATCCTTACGACGGATCGTGGGGCTATCAGACGCTTGGGTATTTTGCGGCGACAAGCCGCTTCGGGACGCCTAGCGATTTCATGGAGTTTGTGGACCGTTGTCATCAGGCGGGGATAGGCGTGTTGCTGGATTGGACTCCGGCGCATTTTCCGCGTGACGCGCATGGATTGGCCTATTTTGACGGGACACACCTGTATGAGCATGAAGATCCACGACTGGGTTCGCATCCGGACTGGGGAACCCTGGTTTACAACTACGGACGGAACGAGGTTCAAAACTACCTGATTTCGAACGCGCTTTTCTGGCTGGACAAGTACCACATCGACGGGCTGCGCGTGGACGCGGTCGCTTCCATGTTGTACCTGGACTACTCGCGCAAGTCGGGCCAGTGGATTGCGAACAAATATGGAGGGCGCGAGAACCTGGATGCCATCGATTTTCTGAAAAGGCTGAATGAGGTGGCGTACCTGCGATTTCCGGGGATTCTGACCGTGGCGGAAGAGTCCACGGCCTGGCCTAGCGTATCTCGCCCGACGTATCTTGGCGGGCTTGGATTCAGCCTGAAGTGGAACATGGGGTGGATGAACGATACACTCCATTACTTTTCGAAGGACCCGATTCACCGGCGCTATGAGCACAACCGGCTGACCTTTTCGTTTCTCTACGCGTTCAGTGAAAATTTCGTTTTGCCGTTCTCGCACGACGAGGTTGTCCACGGCAAGAACTCGCTGCTGCACAAAATGCCAGGAGACATGTGGCAGCAGTTCGCGAATCTGCGGCTGCTGTTTGCCTATCAATTTGCGCACCCGGGGAAAAAGCTGGCGTTCATGGGGCAGGAGTTCGCACAACGGCGGGAGTGGAGCGAAGCGCAGAGCCTGGATTGGCATCTTCTGGAATATGGGTCTCACCGCGGGGTGCAGTGCCTGGTTCGCGACCTGAACAGACTTCTGGCATCGGAGCCGGCTTTGCATCAAGTGGATTTCGATTGGCAGGGATTCGAATGGCTGGATGCGAATGATTCGGACAACAGCGTTTTTTCCTTTATGCGGAGAGGAAAGAATCCGGACGACATGGTGCTCATTGTGCTCAACGCCACACCCGTGGTTCGGTATGGATACCGCATAGGCGTGCCGCGCGCGGGACATTTTGACGAGATATTGAACACGGATGCACTGATCTATGGCGGGTCGAACGTGGGGAACCTCGGGGGGATGAATACGAGCGAGCACGCGTGGATGGGGAGAAGCTATTCCCTTTCGTTGACCTTGCCACCGCTGGGGGCGGTTTTCTTGAAATGGAAAGCGGTGTAGAGAGTTTTTAGTTTCGGAGAAGAGAGACTCATTCTGAGAATGGCAGCGTTATTCTCCACGAAAACCCCAAGACCCACCCTCAAAAACTGAGGGTGGGCCACCCGCGGGCGCTGAAAAGGCAAGAGAAACCCAAGAGCACAGGCTGAAGCCTATGCTACCGGGGATAAGGCTATGGGTTGCGAGCAACCGGGGGCTTTGCGCTAGACTCTATATGTTAGGGAGCCTCACGACTCTTCGTGGAGGAGTACAACTGTGCCTTCACCAAAAAAGATTGCCGTTCCATCGATTCGAACTGGAATTGCGTTGCTGGTTGCGGGGTTTTTCGTTTCCGTTTGCAACGCTCAGGACCCTGGACCGCTGCCGACGGCCCCCGCTTCTCACACTCAGACCCCGCGGCAGGCGCCCCAACAGCCCCAACAGCAACAACCGCAGAATCAGACCTATCACACCTCGCCCCAACCTATGGGGATTCGCTCGCCAGGCGACAATCCCATCACCAAAGAGCCACCTTCGATCCCTGTGGACGACATTATCAAGCGGTTCGCGGAACGCGAGGCCGAGTTCAAGGTGGAGCGCGACAACTACACGTACACGCAGACGTTCTCGATCCAGACTCTAGATGAGGAGGGACGTCCCGACGGCGAACACTCGGAAACCAGCGACATCATTTTTACCCCGGACGGAAAGCGATTCGAAAAAGTGACCTATGCGCCCCAGGACACGCTGCAGCGGATCTTGCTGACCCAGCAGGACCTGGACGACGTGCGGAACGTTCAGCCCTTTGTTCTGACGACGACGGAGTTGCCCAAGTACAACATCAATTACGTGGGCCGACAGCAAGTGGACGAGCTTGCCACCTACGTTTTCGACGTGGCGCCAAAGGTCATCGAGAAGAACCAACGTTACTTTCAGGGTCGAGTCTGGGTGGAGGACAAAGACCTGCAAATCGTGATGACTGACGGCAAGGCGGTCCCGGACATCATCAAGAAGGGGAACGAGAACGTATTCCCGCGGTTCCGCACGTACCGGCAGAACATAGAAAAGGGCTATTGGTTCCCTGTGTATACGCGCGCCGATGATTATTTGCACTTCAGCACAGGGGACGTGCACATCCGAATGACAATCCGCTATTCGAACTACAAGCGGTACAGCAGCACGGTCAAGATCGGAACCGTTCGCGAAGTGAAGTAGCCGGCTGCTTGCAACTTCCCGTCGTTCATTAGCGGGGTTTAGGGTATCCTAGGAGTACTATTTAGCTGTAGTTCAGGCCGGGAGGACACCTCCCATCCAGCGGTCCCGCCCGCGCAATAAGGGTTGAAGTCCTGTAAGCGATGCCAGTTGTGTTTTTCGCAATTGCCGGGGAGATAAAAGCAACGCACAGAGGCCAGTTCGTGCACACTGGTCAGGAACGACTTGGAGCTAGAGATATAAGTGTTGATGCGTGATCGATTTGTCCCACAGGCCACGGCATGCCAAGCCCGGAGCAGCCGGATTACGTCCTTGCGATTCCGTTGGAACGCAGCCTTTCTGCTTGCCTTTCTGATACTCCCGCTTGCCGGCCGGGTTTCCGCCAATTGCGAGTATGTGCCGGCGGGCAAGTCTTTCTGGATTCGGCTGCTTGATCCCGTAGCATCGTACAGTTCCAAACCCGGAACTTCCGTAAGAGCGGTACTCATCCAATCGCCCGAATGCGGATCTACGCCCGTGTTTCCGGCGGGACTGGAAGTGGATGGGGAGGTGGTGTCGGTCCACAAGGTGGGCTTGGGTTTCCGGCGTGATACGGCTTCGTTGGAGATTCAATTCAACCGGCTGGTGACGGCTACGGGGGAGATCCTGCCCATCGCCGCCCAGGTGGTGGAAATTGATGACGCGCGGGAGATCGCCAAGAAGGGCGTCATACACGGCATCCGGTCCACGAATACGCCGCAGGGCAGGATCACGAGTGGCCTGATCCATTTGCCGACGTACAATCCGTACGGGGATTTGACCCTGATCGTCTATCGTTCGGTGAGCATCCTACCGGAGCCGGAGATTTATCTTCCGCCAGGAACCGACCTTCGCCTGCAGCTGGAAGTTCCCCTTTACGTGGGGGACCAGCCTGGGCTTCCTCCCGTCTCTTTCCAACTGGACGAGTTTGAGCGTTGGGATATCGAACAAGTGCTTCAAGGAGTGCCGGAGCGAACGACAACGACGTACGGAAAAGAGGCGGACCTGGTCAATATTCTCTTTCTGGGCTCGCGGGAGCAGATGCAGGATGCTTTTAGCGCGGCGGGATGGCTACCGGGCGACCCCAACTCGACGCGGGCCTTTTTCAAGCAGTTTGAGGCCTTCCTGACGTTTACCAACTATCCGACGATGCCGGTTTCCCACCAACTGCTGAACGGGAAGCCACAAGATTTCACCTGGCAAAAGAGCTTTGACAGCTACGGTAAACGCGAGCACGTGCGCCTTTGGAGCCAGCCGCAGCCGGTGATGAACCAAGAAGCGTGGTTAGCCGCATATACGCGAGAAACCAGCGCCGCGCTGTCTCTTCGCTACCACAAGTTTATTCATCACATCGCTCGAAATCTGGATGACGGCGTAAACATGCTCGTAAGGGATCTCACGCTTTCAGGATGCGTCGATTCCGTGTACCTGTTGCCGAGGCCGGATGTGCATCCTTTGATGGTCAATTCAAGCGGCGACGAGATGCGCACGGATGGGATGCTGACGATCGTGCAGTTGAAGGATTGCCCCCGGCCGTCGATTGAGTACACCCGCTCCAACCCCTTGATCCCCATACGGCCCAGGTCGCGCATTGTGCGTTATTTCCGAAATGAGGTGCTGCTGTATAAGAGCGACGTTGTGCGCGGAAATATCCTGTATAGCGCGTTTGACCTGTCTCGGATGGGGATTCATTCCCTTCGGCATCGTCACGATGGGTCGGCCGATGATAGTGACGATGGGTTGCCCCTCTTCCCTGCTTCGCCGCAAAGCCTTTTCCCTCAATTGGATTTCGGCGAAGTGCCGTTGGGGCAGTAGAGTCCCCGCGGCCCTGCCTTTCACGCCAGGCTCGTGGAACCTCTCAGAGCCTTGTTCTCCGCTTGCGGCGTCGCGCCCCTGGCGCTCTTCCCCCGGCGATCTAAACCACACGCTTACGCGTGGGGCTAAGTTCTTGCGCGCCCCCGGCGCTGGTTTAGTTGGTAAGCATTCGTGTTGCAGCACTGTAATGGAGGGTTGCGGAAAAGGAAGACTGCCAGCACAAGAATGAATTTCTCAGGTGCTGAAGCCATTTATCTGCGAGCCCCATGTCGGAGCTGAAGCTCCGACCCCCTGTGCCAAGCACTTCTTCCGCAACCGGGTTAGGCCTCCGCTGCAAGAGCCCCCTTCGAGCCGCTAAAAGCCCAAATCCACCTCAGAAGTGGCTAAGGGACTCCAGCCGGGCTGGAACTTTTCGTGCCCTCTCTCCGTATTTATGACCAAAGGAGCTTTCCATGAACCATATCTCAAGGGGTTTCCTCGGCTTCGCCAGCTGCCTGGTACTTGGCGCATGCGCCTTCCTGCCCATCCCAGGGGCGGCGCAAACCTCCACCAAGACCGACCAATGGATTCATGTGCGGGTGGAGAGCAAGGACAACAGCGGCGAGACTGTCAGAGTGAACGTGCCCGTGGAAATGGCGGAGAAGGTCCTGCCCGCCATCAATCATGAGAATCTTCGGGGCGGTAAGGTACACATCGATAATGCCCACTTGGACGACGTCGATCTCCGTGCCCTGCTGGAGGCTGTGCGGTCCTCCAAGGACGGCGAATATGTGACAGTCCAGAGCAACGAGGACAACGTGCGCGTGGCGAAGAGCGCCGGCTACCTGTATATCCACGTCACGGAAAAGAAGGTGTGTAACAAGACGGCGAAACAAACAGAGGGCAAAGATGGTTCCGCTAAGAATACGGCCGCAAAGGAATCAAAAGTCGAAGTCAAGATTCCCATGAAGGTGGTGGACGCACTCTTTTCCGCCGGGAAAGATGAACTCGATGTACTTGCCGCGCTGCGCGCGCTCTCCGCGAGCGGAGACACGGAGTTGGTAAACGTCAAGGACGACGAAGATACAGTTCGCGTGTGGATCGACTCGAAGAACGTTTCGGATTAAGCCCCTTTCGCACACTCAGGAGTTTTGAGAAGGAGACAGGCCGATGATTTTTCTCGCCAAGGCTGCTTTGGGATTCGGCGCCACTTTGGCGCTTGCCGGGGCCTATGTTTTCCATGAGGGAGTGATCCAGGTGAGCGTGGATGAGAATCGCGCCGCAGGGTCGCACGTGCACGTATGGGTGCCCGCGACGGTTGTTCCTGTGGGTCTGCACTTCGTGCCCAACCGCAAATTGGAGGAAGCGGCTGCGAAGGCTGGCCCATACCTTCCCGTGCTGCGAGAGGTTTCCAAGGAGTTGGCAAAATACCCGGAAGCGGACCTCGTGGAAGTGCGGGATGCGAACCAACACGTCCACATCGCCGTGCACCGCGGAAGGGTTTATATCGACGTCGTATCTGATACCGATAATATTCACGTTAGCTTTCCGGTGGAAACGATCTCTGATGTGGCGGACCGGCTGGAAGAAGCCAACCCTGGTGTTTAATTGATCCTCGGGTGAATGCTCGCCCGTTTTTGAGTTAACGCAAAGCGACCGGGGGCTTGCTGATCTCCTGGCATTTGAAATCGGTGCGGCCAACAATCAACAGTGACGATCTAACTGACCTTGCTTCCTGCGCGAAAATAGGTTGCGGGCGTGGTTCCCAGAGCTTTTCCGAACATCGCAATGAAAGCACTGGGGGTGCTGTATCCCGTTTCCAACGCAGCATGAGTCACCTTTGCACCATCGGCTAGCAAACGCATGGCCTGCATTAGACGAAGTTGCTGGCGCCATTTCCCCAGCGTCATCCCCACATCTTCACTGAACAACCTTTCTACTGTTCTCTTGCTGGCACCCGCCTGTTTGCAGAGCTGCGCAAGCGGCCGGCGGTCACCTGGATCCGATTGCAAGGCATCTGCTACTCGTCGGGCCCTAGGGTCTGTCGGATCAGGAAGCTGAAGAGGAACCATTTGAATGGCGCGCAACTGATCGAGCATGACATAAAGCAGGTGGCGATGCCCTGCAACCGTCCTCTTCAGCATTTTCAAGCTGCAAACGTGCAGGACAAGCTCCTTAAGCAATGGTGAGATATTCAGGACGCAGCACCCCGGGTGGAGTGTGTTCGCGAGCTTGGGCCTCAAGTAAAGAGTCCGCATGGCGACTCTGCCGGACATTGCGATGCTGTGAGGGGTTCCGGCGGGAATCCAGACGGCGCGGTGGGTAGGAACGACCCACGCCCCCTTGCTGGTCCGCACAGTCATCACTCCCTGAGAGGCATAGACCAGTTGATCCCACTTGTGAAAGTGCCAAGGAATAGAGTGTTTCGGCGGGTAGTCGTATGCGAGAGCGGTGACCTGCGCAGAAGCGTGCCCCTGATGGTCAAGGAAAGCGGAATGTCGTTTTCTAGACATTTCTTGTCACAATAACGAAAGAAAGCAATTCCGGCAACGTGTAAGTTTTCTCC
>Ga0187780_10000191_pt1 | contig 48448 bp, 43 predicted proteins | sample 1015_Q2_SP10_20__FD_132429 | JGI IMG/M metagenome (GOLD analysis project Ga0187780, IMG submission 132429) | Tropical peat soil microbial communities from peatlands in Department of Meta, Colombia - 1015_Q2_SP10_20_MG | ecosystem: Environmental > Terrestrial > Soil > Wetlands > Peat | place...
GCCACAGGACTCGACCACCTCGGCCACCGCCGCCTCGCGCCCGCCGCCCTCCGCGGCCGGTGCCGACAGCAGCCGGCCGACGCGCCCGCGCAGCTCGGAGACCTCCTCGGAGAGCTCCGCCGTGCGGCTGGGGGCCTCCCCCACCCAGAAGGGGATGGTCGGCTGCGCACCGTGGGCGTCGACCACCCGGACCTCGCCCTGCGTGACACGGCGGATCTGCCACGAGTGCGTGCCGAGGAGGAACACGTCGCCCACCATCGACTCGATGGCGAAGTCCTCGTTGACCGAGCCGACCGGTGTGCCGTCGGGCTCCGCCACCACCCGGTAGTCGCCCACCTCGGCGATCGCCCCTCCGCTGGTCAGCGCGGCCAGCCGGGCGCCGCGCCGTGGCCGCAGGACCCCGTTCACCCCGTCGCGGTGGAGGTACGCCATGCGCTTGCCCCGGCCGGTGGCGATGCCCTCGGACGCCAGCGCCACCACCTCGTCGAAGTCGCGGCGCGCCAGCCCGGCGTAGGGAGCGGCCCCGCGCACCAGGTCGTAGAGGTCGTCCTCCTTCCACTCCTCGGCCGCGGCCACCTCGGCGACCACCTGCTGCACGAGGATGTCGAGCGGCGCCACCGGCTGCACGGTGGCGTCCAGCCGCCCGGCGCGTACCGCCGCCAGGAGGGCGGCGCACTCGACGAGCTCGTCGCGCGTCATGGGATAGAGGATCCCCTCGGGGACCCCGGTGCGCGAGTGGTTGGAGCGCCCGACGCGCTGGAGGAGCGTGGCGACGGCCCGGGGCGAGCCGACCTGGCAGACGAGCTCCACGGGGCCGACGTCGATGCCGAGTTCGAGCGAGGCCGTGGCCACCAGTGCCCGCAGGTCGCCGGCGCGCAGGCGGTCCTCGGTCTTGAGCCGCCGGTCCTTCGACAGGGACCCGTGGTGGGCCGCCACCTGGTCCGGCCCGAGGCGGTCGCCGAGCATGTGGGCCAGGCGCTCGGACATGCGGCGGGTGTTGACGAAGACGAGCGTCGTGCGGTGGCCGGCCACGTGGCCCGCGATCCGGTCGACGATCTCCTCGAACTGTTCCGTGGACGCCACCGGGGCGAGCTCCGTGTCGGGGAGCTCGATCGACAGGGCGAGGGCGCGCGCGTGCCCGCAGTCGACGACGGTGGGGGCGCGCCGCTCTTCGGATCCGACGAGGAGCCGGGCCGTAGCCTCGATCGGCCGCTGGGTGGCCGAGAGCCCGATCCGCTGCGGGTGCCGCCCGAGCTGCAGGTGCTCGAGCCGCTCCAGGGTCAGCGCCAGGTGCGAGCCGCGCTTGTCGCGGGCCAGCGCGTGGATCTCGTCGACGATCACCGTGTCGACGGCGCCGAGCACGGCGCGGCTGCGCTCGGCGGTGACGTAGAGATAGAGGCTCTCGGGCGTCGTCACGAGGAAGGTCGGCGGCGTCCTCACCATGGCCGTGCGCGTCGACGGCGGCGTGTCGCCGGTGCGCACCGCCACCGTGACGGGGGCGGGCTCCAGCCCGAGCTCGCGCGCCACCGCCGCGATCTCCGCCAACGGCCCCTGGAGGTTCTGGTGGATGTCGACGGCCAGCGCCTTGAGCGGCGACACGTAGACGACGCGCGTACCGGAGATGTCGCGCCCCTCGCCGTAGGCCCGGTACAGCGCGTCGATCGACACGAGGAAGCCGGCGAGGGTCTTGCCCGAGCCGGTGGGCGCGGCCACCAACGTGTCCGAGCCGGCGCGGATCGCCGGCCAGCCCCGCGCCTGGGGTTCGGTGGCCCCGTCGGGGAAGCGGCGGGCGAACCATGCGGCCACCGCCGGGTGGAACCCGTCCAGCGCGGGATCGGCCGGGCGGGCACGGGCCCCGTCGGGCGCGCCGGGATCCGGGGATCGCTCGGGCTGCTGCGTCACCTCGTCATTCCACCATGCGGGTGTCGCCGCCCGACAGCGGGCGGGCGCGTTGGTGGCCCCCCCGGACCGGGGCCGCGTCGTCGGTTGGTCCCACTGACCAGCGCAAGCCGCCACGGAGGACGAGCGTTGTCCGCGAGTTGCCCGGTTTGTGACGCAGGATCGGGCCCGCGACGGTCATGATGATCCCGCCCCGCCCGCCCCCGAAGGAGCCGGTCCCCTGCCCGCCACCCCGTCTTCGCTTCGCCGCGTCCCGCCGGCGGCGAAAGCCCTGATGACCGCCGTGTGCCTTGTCGTCGGCACCTCTCTCGCCGTCGTCCTGGCCGTTCCGTCGCCGTCGAGCAGCCCCAGCACCACCGGGGCGCACGTGACGGGTGCGCTGCGCGCGCTCCAGCCGCCGACGACGACCACGACGACCACCACGACGACGGCCCCGCCTCCTCCGCCTCCGACGACCGCCCCGCCCGGCCCCCGGCCGGTCGTCGCCCCGACCCCCGCTCCGGCACCTCCCCCGCCGCCGCCACCGGTGGTCCACGCCGTGGTGGTCACCGCCCTCGGCGACCCCTCGGCCAGCATCCCGCCGGACCCCGATTTCCGCACCGTCTGCGCGTCGGGCGGGTTCGACCAGTCCTCGTCCTGCGTGGGCACCACGCTCGCCGCCATCGACCACGCCCGTGCCCTGAGCGGCCTGCCCGACATGACGCTGCCCTCCAACTGGTGGTCGCTCGACGGCGGGCAGCAGCTGTTCGTGGCCACCGACCTCGAGCGCACGGTGCGCGGCCTGCCGCCGTTGTCGGCCATGGCGAGCGCGCTCGACGGCGCCGCGGTCCAAGGGGTGCAGAGCGACAGCGACCCCGGGCCGCCGCCGGGGTTCCCGTGGACGGCGTGGGGCAGCAATTGGGCCGGGAACCTCGGCAACCCCCTCGAGGCCATGTACCTGTGGATGTACGACGACGGCTCCGGCGGAGGGAACGTGAATTGCAGCCCGTCGGATCCCGGCGGGTGCTGGGAGCACCGCCACAACATCCTGATGGGCCTGGCGTGCGCACCCTGCGTCATGGGCGCGGCCTGGGGTACCGGCCCCTCGGGGATCACCGCCGGCGCCGAGATCCTCACCGACAGCTCCGGGAGCCCGGCAGTGGACTTCACCTGGGCCGAGGAGCAGCCCTACCTCGGCTGAGGGCCCGCGAACGCCTTCGCCCCCGCCGCCCACGTCCGGTCGAGGTCGCTTGACTCGGGGAAACGGCCGTCGAGCTCGAGGACGACCATGCCGTGGGCGAAGGACCACAGGGCCTGGGCCACGTGCGGGTCGCCGGTGACCGTGAGGAAGGGCGCACCCGCCCAGTCCTCCAGGCCCGGGGTGAGCTCGTCGCGGGCCAGCGGGCCCACCGTGGCCAGGCGGTAGAGGTTGGGACGGGACAGGGCCTCGGCGCGGTACGTGCGCAGCAGTTCCCGCAGGCCCTGACGGGACGGGGCGGCGTCGACGGCGCGGTGCAGGGCGACGCCCACCTCGTCGAGGCCCTGCTCGACCAGCGCCATCTCCAGGTCCCGCTTGGACGCGAAGTGCTTGTAGAGCGACGGCGCCCGGATGCCGAGCCGCTGCGCGATCCGGCGCATGGTCACCGCGGCCTGCCCCTCGGACTCGAGGATGTCGCGTGCGCACGCCACGATCTGCTCGGCCCGGGCGCTGCGAGCGGGACGCGGCGGTCGCTCGCTCACCGGGCGGCGGCGTCCGCGTCGTGCAGGGCGAAGACCGGGTGCCGCGGGGCGATGGCAGCCAGTGTGGCGTCGTCCGCGTCGGGGCCGACGCCGTCGAAGAACACACCCACCTCGGCCCGCCAGCGCCGCAGGTAGGCCCGGAGGATGACGGGCTTGTCCGCATCGGGCACCTCGACGGCCACGCACCCTTCGCGGCGCCGGCCCAGGAGGAGCTCCAGCCGGCCCTGCGCGGCACGGACGTTGCGCACCCACTCGCCCTCGCCGCGGGGCGAGACCAGGTACCGGCGTCCCTCCAGCACGAGGAGGTTCACCGGCACCCGGCGGGGCAGACCGCTGCGCCTGCCTCGCACCTCGAGCACCCGGCTCCCCCACACGCTGATCCCCAGCCGGGTGAGCCCGGCCACGGCCCGGTTGAAGACCCGGCGGGTGAACCAGCCCGGGCGCCGGTAGTGGGTGGTGGTCGACATGGGCATCCTTCCGGCGGGTCCGGCACCTCGGCGCGGCTCGCTCTCGCTCGGTCCTCGTGTTGCTAACACTGTTAGCCAGTGAGTTTAGCTATCGGCGTTAGCCTGTCAAGCCGACCCGCCGGGACGGCGGTGGCAGGCTGGGCGCAACGACGCGAGCCGGAGGGAAGGCGGCACATGACGTCATCACGGGAGTTCGGGGGTCGGATCGGGCGCGACTGGCGCGACTCGGAGCCCTGGTGGCCACCCGTGACCACCCCCCCCGCCGGCGCTCCCAACGTGGTGCTGGTCGTGCTCGACGACGTCGGCTTCGCTCAGTTGGGTTGCTACGGCTCCGACATCGCCACGCCGACCATCGACGGGCTCGCGGCCCGCGGCGTGCGGCTGACCAACTTCCACACCACGGCGCTGTGCTCACCGACACGCGCCTGTCTGCTCACCGGCCGGAACCACCATCGCAGCGGTATGGGACGGGTGGCGGACCTGGCCATGGGGTACCCGGGGTACTGGGGCACCCCGCCGCGGGAGAACGGGTACCTCTCGGAGATCCTGCGGGCCAGGGGTTATGCCACCTACGCCGTCGGCAAGTGGCACCTGAGCCCGGAGGACGAGACCAATATGGGCGCCTCGCGCCAGACCTGGCCGCTCGGGCGAGGGTTCGACCGCTGGTACGGATTCCACGGCGGCGAGACGCACCAGTTCGTCCCCGCCCTCTTCCACGACAACCACTCGGTGCGGCCCCAGAAGGGCATCGAGGACGGGTACCACCTCACCACCGACCTCACCGACCACGCCATCGAGTTCCTCGGCGACCTGCGCGCGGTGGACGCGGACCGGCCCTTCTTCCTCTACTTCTGCACCGGTGCGTGCCACTCCCCGCACCAGGCGCCGCGCCCGTGGGTCGAGCGCTACGCCGGCCGCTTCGACGACGGGTGGGACGCCTGGCGCGAGCGCACCTACGCCCGGCAGCTGGCGAGCGGCGTGATCCCGCCGGGCACCGACCTGTCGCCCCGGCCGCCGTGGGTCCCGGCGTGGGACGCGCTGGGCGACGAGCAACGCGCCCTGGCGGCACGCTTCATGGAGTGCTTCGCCGGGTTCCTGTCCCACGCGGACGCGGAGATCGGCCGCCTGCTGGCCTTCGTCGAGGACCTCGGGGAGCTGGAGGACACCGTGGTGGTCGTCGTGTCCGACAACGGAGCCAGCGCGGAAGGCGGCGCCGTCGGGTCGATCAACGACGTCCGCCTGTCGAACCTGGACCCGGCCGGGGTCGGCGAGATGTTCGGCCGTATCGACGAGATCGGCGGACCGCGCACCCACAACAACTACCCCTGGGGCTGGACGATGGCGGGAAACACACCGTTCAAGCGCTGGAAGCGCGAAGTCCACGAGGGCGGGGTGGCCGACCCCTGCATCGTCACGTGGCCGGCGCGCACCAGGGCCTGCGCGGGAGAGCTGCGCCGCCAGTACGCGCACGCGATCGACGTCGCGCCGACGGTGCTCGACCTCGTCGGGATCGAGGCGCCGACGGTGCTCGACCACGTGCCCCAGTCCCGGATCGACGGGCTGAACATGGCCTCGCTGCTGCGCCCGGGCGGAGAACACGCTGCCGAGGTCCGCTCCACCCAGCACTTCGAGATGTTCGGGTCACGCGCCTTGTATCACCAGGGCTGGAAGGTGGTGGCCTTCCACCCCGTCGGCCCCCTCTACGACGACGGGCTCGATCCCAACGCCTCCTTCGACGACGACGTCTGGGAGCTCTACCACGTGGCCGAGGACTTCTCCGAATGCCACGACGTGGCCGAGGAGCACCCCGAGCGGGTGGCGGTCATGGTGCAGCGGTGGTGGGAGGAGGCGGCGCGCAACGACGTGCTGCCCCTCGACAACCGCGTGCTGTGGACGCTCGTGCACCCCAAGCCCGACCGACGCGCGCCGCGGGAACGCTTCCGCTACTTCCCCGGCGGTGCCCAGGTGCCCGAGCCGGTGGCCGTCAACGTCCGCAACCGCTCGCACCGCCTGCTGGTGGACGTCCAGGTCCCCGGGGAACGCACGCCCGCGGGGGTCCTCCTCGCCTTGGGCTCGGCCGTCGGCGGCTGGTCGCTCCACGTCCTCGACGGGCGGCTGCGCTATGTCCACAACCTCTACGGCAAGGAGCTGCACGTGGTGGAGGCGGCCGACGTGCTCGGTCCGGGCGCGCACGCGCTGGCGTACGAGTTCCACAAGGACCAAGGGCTCGGCGGGACCGGTCGGCTGTCGGTCGACGGCCGCGTGGTGGCCGAGGGCCCCATCGCCCGCTTCACGCCGTCGGGCTTCAACGGGGTGGGGGTGGGCCTCACCTGCGGCTACGAGTGGGGCCCGGCCGTGGGCGACGGCTACGACGCGCCGTTCCCCTTCACCGGCACCATCGTGCACGCTGCCGTGGAGGTCACCGGCCCCGTCGTGCGGGACCCCCTGGCAGAGATCGCCGCCATCCTGGCGGAGCAGTAGCGCCCGGTGCCCAAATCGAGTGCGGGCCTGCTGCTGTTCCGGCGCACCGCCGAGGGCACGACCGAGGTGCTCCTCGTGCACCCGGGTGGGCCCTTCTGGGCCAAGAAGGACGAGGCGGCGTGGTCCATCCCCAAGGGGGAGTTCGAGGCGGAGGACCCGCTGGCGGCGGCCGAGCGCGAGTTCGAGGAGGAGCTGGGCTCGCCCGCGCCGGCCGGCGAGCGGATCGAGCTCGGGCAGGTGGCCCAGTCCGGCGCCAAGGTCGTCGTGGCCTGGGCGGTGGAGGGCGACTTCGACACCACCGGCGTCGTCAGCAACACCTTCGACATGGAGTGGCCGCCTCGCTCCGGACGCGTCGGCACGTTCCCCGAGGTGGACCGTGCGCAGTGGATGACCCTCGACGGCGCCCGGGCCAAGCTGCTGCGCGGTCAGCGGGAACTGCTCGAGCGCCTCGAGGCGGTCCTGGCAGGGCGGGGCTAACGGTTCCCTCACGCCCCGGTGACCAGCGCCGACGCGTCAAGGAGATCTCCGGGGCGGGATGTCCATCCGGACGTCACCGGGACGTTGCCCGGCGGACCCTCGGCCACGGCCACAATGGGGCATGCCCGAGCGCCTCCCCCGCGCCACCCGCCACGGCGCCTTGCGGGTCCCCGAGATCACCGCCTTGTTCTGGGTCATCAAGGCCTTGTCGACGGCCATGGGCGAATCGACCTCCGACTACCTCGTGCACCGGTTCGCCCCGGTGCCCGCCGTCCTCGCCGTCTTCGCCGTCTTCGTCGGCGCGCTCGGCCTGCAGTTCTGGGTGCGCCGCTACACGGCGGCCACGTACTGGCTGGCGGTGGTCATGGTCGGGGTGTTCGGCACCATGGCCGCCGACGTCCTCCACGTCGGGTTCCACGTGCCCTACCTCGTGTCGAGCCTCCTCTATGCCGTGGCTCTCGCCGCCGTGTTCGTCGCCTGGCAGCGCAGCGAACGGACCCTGTCGTTCCACAGCATCGACACCGTCCGGCGCGAGGCGTTCTACTGGGCGGCGGTGGTCACCACCTTCGCCATGGGCACCGCGGTGGGCGATCTCACCGCCGTGACGCTGCACCTCGGGTACCTGGCCTCGGGGATCTTCTTCCTCGCGCTCATCGCCGTGCCCGCGCTCGGGTACTGGCGCTTTCGCTGGAACGCGATCCTCGCCTTCTGGCTCGCCTACGTCGTCACGCGCCCGCTGGGCGCCTCGTTCGCCGACTGGATGGGCAAGCCGCAGGCGCTGGGTGGGCTGGGCCTGGGCGACGGCGTCGTTGCCGGCGCGTCCGGTGCCCTGATCGTGGTCCTGGTCGGCTACCTGGCCGTGACCCGACGCGACGTGCAGGCGGCCGGCGCCGGGGGCGGCGCGGGCCGGCACCGGGACGCGCCCAGGGGGATTCAGACGTCGCCCGAGCCCGTCGACTGAGGGCCTGTCGGCTCGGTCGTGCGCCTCGACCGCGCCGGTGGTGTCACCACTCCGCCCAGCCGCGGGGGGTGACCGACCCGGTGATGGTGCGGGGGTCAACGGGTTGGCGGGTGTCGGAGGCCTGGTAGACCGCGAAGCACAGCTGCAGGACCTTGGCCGCCTCTCGGGCCGACATGGCGGCGGGCGTCCCTTGCAGCAGGGCCTCCACGAAGTGGGCGGAGGACCGCGCGAACCCCGACCCCCAGTCGGTGTCGACGTCGGCGAACTCGGTCATGGACCGCTCGCCGTCCTCGCCCCGGTAGAGCACCACGGGCGCGAGGTCGAGCAGCTCGCCGGTGGCCCGAGTGACCCACAGGAACCCCTCGTCGCCCTGGATCTCGAAGAACTCGTCGGCGCCGTAGTAGCTCGAGCGCAACCACATCGAGGGCGCGTAGTGCACCTCCATGACGCCGAGCAGCGACGGGTCCTCGTACTCGAAGATCACCGCGCAGGGCTCGAAGAACAGGTCGCGGCGGCGCACCACGGCCTGGACGGACACGATGTCCTCGTCGACCAGCCACAGGGCCATGGCGTACTTGTGCACCATGTCGTCGAAGAGGTGCCCGCCCGGGCTGCGATCGTCGAGCCGCCACCCGTAGCCCTCGGGGCGGAGGTTCGCCTGGAAGGGGGAGTCGGTCTGGCCCACGACCGTGCGGATCCGGAGCCCCGTGGGCTTCCCGATCGCCCCGTCGGCCACCAGCTGCCGGGCCAGCTCCAGGGGCGGATAGTGGAGGAAGCACTCGCTCACCCGCAGCACCAGACCCTTCCGATCGGCGAGCTCGGCCAGCGCCAGCGCCTCGTGCACGGCGTTGGTGATCGGCTTCTGCACCGACACGTGCTTGCCCGCCTCCAGGGCGGCGAGGACGTGGGCGTGGTGCAGGTGGGTGGGGGTGAGGATCTCCACGGCGTCGATCTCGTCGTCCTCGAGCAGCCGCTCGAGCTCCGTGTAGACGACGGGCACGTCCCAACGCGCCGCCGCCTCCTTGGCGACACTGCCATCCACGTCGCACACGGCACGCACTTCGCAGGCGGGATGAGCGAGGTAGCCGGCCACGTTCAGGTCCGCGATGTTGCCGGCGCCGACGACCCCCAGCCGTACCGTGTCTCGCCCCAGCCCCGCCATGCGATCCCCTGTACCGTCCCGACCGAGCCGCCGGGACCCGACCCGAAATGTAGCGAGACGGCCGCCGCAGCGCCGTGCGCCCCGGCGCGCGACCGGGACGGCCGTCGGGCCCGTGGGTAGCATGACCGGCGCCGTGGGCGACGCCACGGGGGGGCCGGAAGATGCCGGCGGGCGCGCGGCGGTGCGAGGGGGATCGATGCGACAGAGCACCACACGCGGGGCGGTCCTGGTCGGCGCGCTGTGCCTCGCCGTCGTCACGGCGGGCTGCAGTGCGAGCTCGTCGTCGTCCTCGGGGTCGGCCAAGACCGCGTCGGCGGCCACGCCGACGGGCGACACCGTGCCCACCCCGACGGCGGGCGTCCACGGCACCGCCGGCTACCTCGTCTACTGGGACCAGAACGAGGAGGTCGACTTCCTGTCGATGCCCAGCGGCCAGCAGGGCCAGCTCCTGCCGGCCTGGGACCTCAACGGGCAGGTGTGCGTCCTGCCCGACGGGCGCTTCGTGGGCGGCGTCGACCCCACGTTGCCCAACCAGCACAACGCCGGCGGCACCAAGCCCTACAAGGAGCCTGCCGACGGCGAGGAGCTCGACGAGCCCGACGGCTCGTTCAGCGGACAGGTCCTCTACGTGCCCGGCCCCTACAAGATGGCGGGCCAGAGCATCGGCGGCGACAACCCCCCCGAGCCGGACGGCACGTTCAACGGCACGAGCACGTACACCGGTTGCGCCATCGACGCCAAGGGCGACGTGTTCGGCGCCGACATCGCCACCGCCCAAGGTGACTTCCCACCGCCGAGCAGCGGCCGGCTGGTGGAATGGTTCGCCCCCAACTACACGACCTACTGCATCGTCTACGGACCCGACGCCGGCGGCACCGGGCCGCACCATACCGACGGCACCGGCGGGCTGGCCCAGCCGGGGATGATGGCCCTGGCCGACAACGGGGACCTGCTCGTCCCCAACATCGGCACCTCCAGCGTGCTGCGCTTCGCGCGCAGCTCGCTGCCCGCCGACGCGTCCGACTGCCCCGGTGGCCTCTACCCCCGCGCCGAGGTGCAGGTCTCCACCTTCTACAAGGGCCTCGGGTTCCCGAGCGGCGTGGCCAGGGACCCGACCTGCGACTGCTTCGCCGTCAGCAGTTACATCGGCGACCCGAGCATCGTCTGGGTGGACAAGAACGGCAAACCGGTGCCGAACCGTACGCCCGTACCGGGAACGACACTGGCGGACCTGGGCAAGAGCCCGGACCAGTACAACCCCTTCGGTATGGCGTTCGCCCCGGACGGGACGCTGTACTTCGTCGACATCCACGTCACCTGCAAGGGGGGCCTGCTGACGGGCTGCGGCCCCGCGGACTACCAGGGCCGGGTCATGCGCGTGACCTTCCGCAACGGCACACCGTCGACGCCGGCCGTCGTCGCCGGTGGGTTCGACTTCCCCACCAGCGTCACCGTGTGCGTCCCGGCCACGACCGTGTGCCCGTATCCCACCGGGCCCGTCCAAGCGCCGCTGTCGGGGCCCTCGGAGAACTCCGCGCCGGCGGTCGGCCCGCCGTCGACGGCACCGGCGACAGCCGGTTTCGGCTGACGCTGCGTGCATAGCACCGACAGGAACTGCGCTCCTGTCGGGTCGCGTCGGCGGAGGCGCCGGCGTTCGGCGCGGGCCCCGAGCTTCGGGCCCGACACGGTTTAGCATCGCGCCATGACCTCGACGACCTCGGCCGTCGTCGGGCACTACCGCCTCGTCCGGCTGGTCGGCCGAGGTGGGATGTCCGAGGTGCATCAGGCCGTCGACGAGCGCACCGGTGCCACCGTCGCGCTCAAGATCGTCCGCTCGGCGGACCCGGCCCTAGGCCGTCGCCTGACGCAGGAGGCGCGCGTGCTCGAGCACCTGTCGCACCCGAACCTGGTGCGGCTCCTGGACTCGGGGCTCGTCGACGGTGCGGCCTACCTGGTGATGGTGCTGGTCGAGGGACCGACCCTGGCAGAGTTCGTCGCCCGGCACGGGACGCGGGCCATGCGCCCGGAGCACACCGCCGTCATGGGCATGCAGCTGGCCGGGGCGCTCGCCTACGTCCACGCCCAGGGCATCGTCCATCGCGACGTGAAGCCCTCCAACATCCTGCTCAACGGCGACGGCCGCGCCATGGTCGGGGACTTCGGCATCTCGCGGCTCGTGGACGCGTCGACGATCACGGTGGCGGGGACGACCCTGGGCACGGTCGCGTACATGGCGCCCGAACAACTCGAGGACCACCAGGTCGGGCCGGGCGCCGACGTCTGGTCACTGGGCATCGTGCTGCTCGAGTGCCTCACGGGCCGGCGCGTCTACGACGGCCCACCGGGGACCGTCGTGGCGCGGCGGCTGGCGGCACCCGTGCCGCTGCCGGCCGACCTCCCCGTGGCGTGGCGCCTGCTGCTCGTGGGGATGCTCGACCACCGGCCCGAGGCGCGCCTCGATGCCGCCTCGGTCGCCGCGCTGTTGGCCACCGCACCCTTCCGCGCGCCATGGGACCGGGCCGAGCAACCGCCCCGAACCGGTGTGCCGAGCGCGCCCGGGGCCGTCGCCCACGTGCCCGACCTCACCGCGTTGGCCGCCGCCCCGGCGGGCACGAGCCTCACCGGTGCCCTCGGCACGCTCGTGGCGTCCGCCGGACCGTCACCCGGGTCCGTCACCCACGGCTGGCGCGCCCGCCGGGCCCTGTTCGCCGCGGTGGCGGTCGGCCTGGCCGCGGCACTCGTCGCCGCGGCCGTCGTGACGGTGGTCACCCTGCGACCGCATCGATCGACCGCGGCGCACAGCCCGGCGTCGACGAGCTCCTCGACGACCACCACATCCACCACCACGCCGCCGACGACCACCACGACCGTGCCCGACGGGGCCTCCGCGCTCGGCGCGCTGGTCCACGACGTCGCCGCCGACGTCGACGCCGGCACCATCGACCCGCCGACCGCGGCGGCGATCTCGGCCGACGCCCAACGGGCGGTCGACGACCAGGCCGCGGGCAACGACGACCGGGCCGCCAACGACCTCCAGCAGGCGTCCGGCATCGTCAGCGACGGTGCTGCCTCGGGATCGATCAGCGACGGCGCGGCCACGGCGCTCCAGGCCGACCTGGCCGACTTGGCCGGGACGCTGGGGGTGCGCACCCCCACCACCACGACCTCGCCCTTTGCGCAGACGGCGGGCGGCAACCCGCGCCCAGGAACCGCGGATCAGGGCGGCTGAGCCGGCCGCGGCCCGAGGGCCGGTGCGGGTACTGGCCCCGGGCCGGGCATCTCCGATATCGTGATCGGCCGTTATGCCCGAAGACGGCGACGTTCAGGGCACTGCGGGCCCGACGGACGCGGCGCGCGGCTCGCGTCTCGTGCGCCTGGCCGCCGCCGGCGGGCTCGGCGCAGCAGTGCTGATCACCCTGGCCTCTGCCCCCGCGTCGGGTGACGTGGCCTCGGACCAGGCCCAGATCACACAGCTCGAGCAGAAGATCGCGCAGGACGGCGCCCAGGTCGAGGACCTCGTCGCCGAGTACAACCACGCGCAGGCGCAGCTGGACGCGCTGAACAGCGAGGTGGCCACCGGCCAGGCCCAGCTGGCGGCCGACCGCCAGGTGGAGGCGCGAGCCATCGCCAACCTGCGGTCGATCGCCCTGCAGGGGTACATGAGCGCGGGAGAGGGCGAACCGTCGCTGGCGCTCTTCAGTCCCGGGAACGACGTGATGAGCGCGCAGGCCGAGTACACCTCGCTCGCCGAGGGCCATCTCAACACGGCCGTCGACGCGGTGCGCCTCGACGAGCATCGGACGCAGATGACGCAGTCGCAGCTGAGCCAGGCACAGGCGCAGGCCGCGGCCGCCGTGACCCAGCTCGCCGACGATCGCCAGGCCGCGCAGGGCGCGATGAACCGCGACAGCGCGCTGCTCGCCAGCGTCAAGGGCAATCTCCAGACGCTGCTGGCGGCGGCCGCCGCCCAGGCGGCCGCCGCCGAGCGGGCCAAGGAGGAGGCGATGGTCCCCAAGACCCCGCTGACGTCGGCCCAACCCGCCCCGCCGGTCACCTTCCATCCGTCGCCGGGCTCCTACGCCAACCCCCTGCGCGGGATCGCCGCGCTCAACCCCGAGCGCATCGACCAGGGGGTGGACTACAGCGGCTACGGGCCGATCTACGCCATCGGCGACGGCGTGGTCATGAGCACCTCCAACGGCGGGTGGCCCGGTGGCACCTTCATCGCCTACCGGCTCTCCGACGGCCCCGCCTCGGGGCTGGTGGTCTACGCGGCCGAGGACATCAACCCCACGGTGTCGGTCGGGCAGACCGTGACGGCGGCGACGCAGATCGGCACCGTCTACGAGGGCCCCAGCGGCATCGAGACGGGATGGTCGAACCCCGACGCCAACGGCACCACGATGGCCAACGACTACGGGCAGTTCAACGGGTCGAATTCGACCGCCTTCGGCGCCAACTTCTCCCAGCTGCTGGCATCGCTGGGGGCGCCGCCGGGGATCCTCCAGAACGACCCGCCCACCGGCACCCTGCCGCCGGGCTGGCCCACCTGGTAGGCGCCGGGTCGCACGTCGCCCGAGACCGGGCCCGATCAGACCGGTGCGACGAGCGTCAGCCGGTTGGCGGCGCGGAGGCGCTGTGCCATCGACACCAGCATCCGGTTGGCGATCGACGGGGCCACCTCGATAAGCGCCTCGAACTCGAAGCGGTTGAGCACGAGCACCTCCATGTCGGTCCGCGCCACGACCGTGGCCGTCCGGGGCCCGCCGTCGAGGAGGGCGACCTCGCCGAAGAACTCGCCGACGCCGAAGCGCGCCACCTCGGCACCCCCGACGAAGCACGACGCCTCGCCCGACAGGACCAGCACCATCTCGGCGCCGCGCCGTCCCGCCACGACGAGCCGGCGACCCTCGCCGACCCGCACCCGGGTGCCGAGCGTGCGCAGCCGTCTCAGCTCGTTCGGCCGGCAGTCGGCGAAGAGCGGCAGCTGCGAGAGCTCCTGTTCGATGCTGACCTCGGTCTTCCTGCGCACGCGCCATCCACCTCGCAGATCGATGTACCTCGCCCACGGTACCGGCCGGTCGTTACGAGCAGATGAATCGGACGCGAACACGAGAGGAACATCTCGTGACGGCGACCGCACCGCGTGACCGCCCTGGAAGTCCACACGCGACACCCCTTCGTTCGCCAGTGCAACCCATCAGCGTCCGGGGATCTCCGTCGGGCACAATGGTGCGCATGCCGGCGGGGGGCGACGGGCAACCCGACCGGGCGGAGGTGACCCGGCGACCAGGCAGGGCCCTCGTGGAGCACGCCTTCGTTCCCTTCTACATCGCCGCGGTCCTGGCGCAGCTCTCTGGCCTGCTCGACGTCCCACTCACGCGGCCATGGGCCTACGTGTCGAGCACGGTCCTGCTGGTCGTGGCGTTCGTCCTGACCCTCCGGCTCGGCCAACCCCGGTGGCTCGTCGCCGCTTCCCCACTGCTCTACGTCGCCTCCGCCACGCTGCTGATCCTGTCCCAGAGGGAGGTGTCCACCGGCCTCTCCGTGGTCCTCCTGGTCCCGGTCGTGTCGGTGGCAGTCCACGGCTCGAAGGGTCTCTCGGCACTGACGACGGCCGCGGTCCTGCTCGCCCTCGTCGTCATCTCGGCGGATCGGCACCTTGGCTGGCTCGTCACCCTGCGTCTAGTGGTGCTCTGGGCCATTGTCGCCCTCGTGCTCTCCGTCGCCATCCATGGGTACCGCGACCACCTGCGCGCCGTCCACGCGAATCTTCGGCGCCTGGCAGTGACCGATCCCCTGACAGGCTTGGCAAACCGACGAGGCTTCGCAGAAGGCGTTGCCCGACGCCGGGGTCGCCTTCCGTTCGTCCTGCTCTCCATCGACGTCGACGCCCTCAAGGAGCTCAACGACGCACACGGTCACGACGTGGGCGACGCGCTCCTCGTCGCGGTGGCTCGCGCCTGCGAGGGGGCAGCGCGTGCGGGCGACGTCGTGGCGCGGGTGGGCGGCGACGAGTTCGCCGTCTTCGTCGCCGACGCCACCCCCGACGACGGGATCGTCGTCGCCCGGCGCATGGGAGAAGCGATCGGCACCCTGCTCGTGAAGGGCCGACCGGCCCGGGCCAGCATCGGCATGGCCGCGGGCAACTCCGACGACGACCCGGATCTCGTCCTCCGCGACGCCGACGCTGACATGTACCGGCTCAAACGACGGAGTGGGGCACCCGAGTCACCGGGGTGACGATCGAGCTGCGCACACCGCGCCCCTGGTCAGGGAGCTGGGCGGGCCGGGGAGGTGCGGGTCAGCGGGCGGCTGACGGGGCCGGGATCAGGCACGTGGCGGGCTCGCACACGTGCAGATCGACGCCGTCGAACCACAGGTAGAGCGGATTCGGCGCCGGCGCCGGGGTGAGCAGGACATCCGTGCCCAGCCCACGCGCCAGCCTTCCGCCGGGCGCCGGTCCGTAGACGCAACCGGAGGTGGAGATCCCCCGTCCGCTCTCGGGCGTGTCGAAGGGGAGGTCGGGCGTGGCATGAGCGAGCACCTGGCCCCCCGGCTGACCCGAGAACCGCACCGGCTGCGCCGTCCGCGTCTCGACGACGGAGGGCGCGCACACCAGGACCGTCAGGTGGGGACGGCCGGACCTGGCCATCGCCTCGGCGAAGCCGGCGCCGAAGAGCCGCGCGGACCGGTAGGAGTCGGGCACGTTCAACAGGACCACCGTGCCGCGCTTGGGGGTCAATCGCAGCGCGTCGGCCACCACCCGGTCGCGGATCGTGCCGGCCGTCACGTAATCGAGCGACTCCACCAGGCACAGGCCGAGCGCGACCACGGCGAGGGCACCCATGGCCCATCGTCCCAGACGCATGTCGAGAAGGGGTGCAGCGACGGCTGCGAACACGAGCGCGGTTCCCACCGACGGGAGGTAGAGCAGACGCTCGCCGTTGGCGGTGTTGAGGTTCACGGCGTTGTTGTAGAGGGGGACGAGGGACACCACGAACCACAGCGCACCGACCACGAGCAGCCGCTTCCGGGTGCCGTCGGAGCTCCGGAACGTCAGGAACGCTCCGAGCACGAGCAGCGCGCCCACCACGAGCGGCACGCCGAGGAGCGCGGGGTGCCTGAGCACGAGCAGGTGAGAGGTCGAGGCGGTCGCGATGAGATAGGAGGCGACCACGACGACGAACCGGTGCGCGCCGAACGGCTCGGTGACGTCGTTACCCAGGCCGTGGACGACGACGATCCGCACGACGAAGACGGCGGCCAGCGCCACCGTGAGGGCCACGATCCCCGCCACCCGCCTGCGCCGGAGCGAGGGGTCCTCGATCGTCCACCGCGCGGCCACCAACACGACGGCCAGGGCGGGCAGGGCGAAAGCGGTCTCCTTCGACAGCGCGGCAGCGACACCGGATGCGACGCAGACGACGAGACCCCACGCCGGCGCGCCCTCGGCGGTGAGCGCCGCCAGCGAGCCCAGCGCCAGGACCCCGGCGATCACGTCGGTCGAGCCGGCGTTCCAGGCGACCGCCTCCCCGTGACGGGGATAGAGCGCAAAGGCGACACCGGCGAGGACGGCGACCCGGCGCGCCGCGAAGCGCCCGGCGATCACGATCACGAGGACCGCGCTCGCCGCGTAGAGCACGATGTTGAGCGCGTGGTGGGCCACAGCACTGTCCGAGGAGATCCAGTTGAGGGCGCCCATCACGACGACCCAGATCGGGCGGTAGGGATGGCCTTGCGTGCCCCCGATGTCGGTGCGCACGAACGCCTGCCAGGGCAGGTGCAGCACGCTCGTGGTGCGCAGCATCACGAAGTCGTCCGCGAGGAAGCCGGCCCAGAGCGACGGGAAGAAGGCCACCACGGCGGCAGCAGGAGCCAGGATCCACGCGAGGCCGCGCAGAGGCTTCGCCTGCGTCGCCGGGCGCACCACGGGCGGTGATCCTAACCAGCCCGGCCTCGCGGGCAGGCAATGCCAGACTTCGGCTCAACTGTCGTACCCTGCACGGGGCAGGACGGACAGGGCAACCGAACGGCGAGCACTCCTGATGGCGCAGACTTCACGGGCGTACCACGACCACCCGCAGTCGGCCGAGCGTCCGCGCCGCGAGCCCGGGGCCGGCGCCACCGGCTGGGTGCGCTCGTGCATGCCTGCCGTGCGCGAATCGCTCGCCGCCGTCTGGTTGCCCTGGGTGATCGCCAGGGTGGTGACGCTGCTCGCCCTGGCCCTGGCGAAGTTCGAGGTCAGGACGCTTCGGATCACCGAGCCCAAGGCGGTACAGAGCGCGCACCAGGGGCTCCTCACCGCGGACGCGGCGTGGTATCGGCTCATCGCGATGCACGGCTACGGCACCCCGCGCACGAGCCTCCGCTTCTTCCCCCTCATGCCGCTCGTGACACGGGGCGTCACCGACGTCACCCACCTCCCCACCGGCGCAGCCCTGCTCGTCGTCTCGAACGTCTGTGCGCTCGGCGCGACGATGCTCGTGTACGGCCTCGCCCGGCACGAGCTGCGCGACGTGGCGTCCGCCCGGCGGGCCGCGTGGATCTTCAGCCTGGTACCTCCGGCCTTCGTATTGGTCATGGGGTATTCCGAGTCGCTCTTCATCCTGCTCGCCGCGGCGGCTTTCCTCTGTCTGCGCCGTCGGCTCTGGGCATGGTCGGCCCTCTGGGGCTTCCTGGCCGGCGCGTGCCGGCCGATCGGGTTCCTCCTGGCGATCCCCGCCGTCATCGAAGGGGCCCGAGGATGGCGGGGACCGGACCGGCGGTCCAAGGGCACGCGGGCCGTGGCGGTCCTCGCGCCGATCGCCGGTTGCCTGGCGTACCTGGCATGGGCGGGCGCGGTATTCGGCGACTTCTTCGCGCCCTTTCGCCTGCAACACCAGGGCGAACCGCCGTCGGTCTCCGCCGATCCCCTCGTCAACCTCTACCGTGACGCCAGGGACGCGCTGACCGGCGCCCACCTGGGGTCTGGCCTCCATCTGCCGTGGATCCTCCTCGGACTGACGCTCTCCGCCGTGGCGCTGGCGCGTCTGCCGTCCTCCTTCGGTGCCTACTCCCTGGGCGTGGTGCTGGTGGCATCGGTGACCGCCATCAACTTCGAGTCGTTCGAGCGCTACGCACTCAGCGCCTTCCCGCTCTGGATCGCGGCGAGCACGTTGACCAAGTCGCCTCGCGTGATGGTCACGGTGGTGGCGGTGAGCAGCGTCGGCCTCTTCGCCTATGCGCTCCTGGCCTTCCTCGGCGCCTACGTTCCGTAGCGCGTCCGGCGACGGCCGTCACCAGGGTGGCGACGGTCAGCCGTGCTGCCAGAAGCGGTTGAAGCCGCGCCGGACCCCGTCGAGCGCCACCTCGTCGAGCTCGGCCATGTCGTCGTCGTCCAGCGACCACCCGAGCGCGCCTGCGTTCTCCAGCGCCTGATCGCGGTTCTTCGCCCCCGGGATCGGCACCGCACCCTTGGCCATCACCCAGTTGAGGGCCACCTGCGACGGCCGCTTCCCCCCGTGCGCGTCGCCGATGCGCCGGAGCAGCGCCACCACGTCGTCGACCACGGACATCGGGTGCGTCGCGAAGGTGCGCCGGCCTGGCGGTGGGTTGGCGGCCGAGTACTTGCCCGTGAGCCGCCCCTGGCCGATGGGCGAGTAGGCGAGGGGGAGGACGCCGAGGTCGCGGCATGCCGCGAGCAGGCCGGAGGTCTCCGGGGCGCGGCGCAGCAGCGAGAATTCGACCTGGTTGGTGGCCAGGCGCAGGCCGCGGCGCTCCAGGGCGCGGGCGATGGCGGCCATCTCCTCGGCCGAGTAGTTCGAGACACCGACCGCCTCGACCAGCCCCGCGTCGCTCGCCGCGGCAAGGGCGTCGGCCATGGCCTCGTGCGACCGAAGGCTGATGGGGCCGTGGATCTGGTACAGCCCGACCGACGCCAGCCCGAGGCGCCGCAGCGAGGCCCGCAGGGCCTTGAGCAGCGACGAGCGCACGAACACCTTCTGGGGGGAGGGCATGAACTTGGTGGCGATCACCACCCCTCCGGCACGACCGGGGTCGCCGGCGAGCAGCGCGCCGATGATCCGCTCGCTCTCGCCGCGCCCGTAGACCTCGGCGGTGTCGAAGAGGGTGATGCCCGCGTCGATGGAGGCCTCCCAGGCGTCATGGATCGTGGTGCGGGTCAACGAGGTGTCGTACCCTCCCATGCCCCAGGTCCCCTTGTCCCCCCAGGCCCAGGTCCCCACGCCCATCGGCGGGAAGACGACCCCGGACCCGGCGAGCTCGTGGCGTTCGGGGATCACGGCGCGAATTGCCCCGACCACGGCGCCGTGCCGAGCGCCGGCAGCCACGAGTGGTTGCGGTCGGTGTGCATGGGCTGCTCGTAGTCGACGGGGCCCGAGTACTTCGCACTGGCCTGCGCCTGGTACAGGCGGACGTCGCGCGTGCTCAGGGCGCGCTCGGCGAAGTCGATGATCGACGGGTGCACACAGAGCCGGTCGAGCACCCCCGAGGAACCGGAGGGCAGGACCCAGCACTGTCCGTGCCCGGTGTCGACCTCGGCGTGGGTGGCGAGCCGCGCGCTCACACCGCCGCCGGCTCCGCTCCGGGAAGGCGCGCCAGGGTGGCCAGGATGGCCTCGGCCAGCGCACGAGCCGAATCGGGGTCGAGCTCGGCCGCCACCCGGTACCCAGGCCCGCGCCCGGGGTTCATCAGGTCGATGTTGAGGGTGTGGGCGTCCGGGGCGTGCACCGGGTGGTCGAAGTAGACGGACGCGTCGGTCAACGCGAACCACCCCTCGGCCCCCTTGCCGCTCCCCCGGATGCGCAACCCGGTGGTGTCGTAGGTGCACATGACAGAACCTCCCGTCGTCCCGGAGGATCAGCCGGCGAGGTGCCGGCCGAAGAAGTCCCAGATCCGCTCCCAGCCCTCGTTCGCCGCAGGTGCCCGGAACGAATCGCGCTGCGTGTTGAAGAAGGCGTGGCCCGCGCCCTCGTACATGTGGAACTCGAATTCCTTGCCGCGCTCGGTGAGGATCTTCTCGAGCTCCGCCACCTCGTCGGGTGTGGGGAATTGGTCGTCGGCCCCGAAGAGGCCGAGCAACGGGCACGACAGGTCCGCGGCCAGATGGGCGACCGGGCCGATGCTGGCCGGCGCCCCCTGCGGCGGCGCATGCACCACGAAGGCGCCGTAGCAGTCGACGGCGGCGTCGAGCTGCAGGCGGCACGCGGAGAGGAACGACTGGCGGCCGCCCGAGCAGTACCCGATCGTCGCGACCTTGCCGTTGGCCAGCGGCAGGGATCGCAGGTGGCGGAGGGCCCCCTCGACGTCGCCGACCAGGCGATCGTCGGGCACCCCTCCCAGGGCGCGCACGGTGGCGGCGGCGTCGTCGGGGCTCGCGCCCGGCGCCTCGCGCCAGTACAGGTTGGGACACACCGCCAGATACCCGTGCGCGGCGAAGCGCCGGGTGATCTCCTTGGTCCCCTCGTCCCAACCGGGCATGTGGTGGATCACGACGACGCCCCCCGCCCGCTCGACGTCGAGCGGCTGGGCGAGATAGGCCTGGATCTCGTCGTCCGGCGCCGGCGATCATGACGTTCTCGGCTCGCAGTGCGTCCATGGCGCCCTCCTGGGTTCGGGTGCATGTCTAGCGGGAGACGACGCCGCCGGGCTGCCCGGCGTCACCCGCCCGACGGGCCGTGACCTTCAGCCCTGGTCAGCCGGGCGTCGCCGGGGTACCAAAGACCTGGTGACCCCGCAACCCGCCCCGACGCCCGCCTCCCCGCGCGCCGGCGCACCCCCCGGCGACCCCGACGCGGCCCGGTGGTCGGCGCTCGTGGTGCTGTGCTTCTCCATCCTCGTCGTGAACCTCGACAACACCGTGCTCAACGTGGCCCTGCCCACACTGGTCCGGGACCTCCACGCCACCTCCACGCAGCTGCAGTGGATCGTCGACGCCTACGCCCTGGTCTTCGGCGGGTTGCTCCTGGTCGCCGGGAGCCTCGCCGACCGGGTCGGACGCCAGCGGACGTTCCTGGCCGGGCTGCTGGCGTTCGCCGCCGGATCGGCGTGGGCGGCCTTCTCGGGGTCGGTGGACGTGCTGATCGCCGCCCGCGCCTCCATGGGGGTCGGCGCCGCGCTGATGATGCCGTCGACGCTCGCCATCATCACCAACCTCTTCACCGACCCCGACGAGCGCCAGCAGGCCATCGGCTTCTGGGCGGGAACCAGCGGCGTGGGCTTCGCGCTCGGGCCCGTGGTGGGCGGCCTGCTGCTCTCCCACTTCTGGTGGGGATCGGTGTTCCTCATCAACGTCCCCATCGCCCTCTTGGGCGCCCTGTGCGCGCTCTTCTTGGTACCCGACTCGAAGAAGGCGCGCGCACCCGCACCCGACGTCCTGGGCGCGGTGCTCTCGATCGCGGGGCTGGGCCTGGTGCTGTGGTCCATCATCGAGGCACCGGTGCACGGATGGAGCTCCGCCATCGTGGTGGTCCCCGGTGCCGCCGGTCTGGTCGTCCTGGCCGCGTTCGCGGCCTGGGAGCGGGCGAGCACGCACCCCATGCTCAACCTGGCCTTCTTCCGGGCGCGCAGCTTCTCGGTCGCCGTGTGCTCCATCGGGCTCGGCGCCTTCGGCCTGATCGGAGCGCTGTTCCTCCTCACGCAGTTCCTCCAGTTCCAGCTGGGCTACTCCCCCCTGGCCGCGGGCGTGCGCATGCTCCCGGCGGCGGCCGCCCTGGCCATCGTCGCGCCCTTGTCGGCCGCGCTCGACCGCGTCGTCGGGGTGAAGCTGACCACCGCAGCCGGACTGCTGGTCGCCGCCATCGGCCTGTGGCTCACGTCCCGCGCGTCGGTGGGCGTGACCTATGCCCAGATGGTCCCGGGTATGGTGCTCATCGGCTCGGGCGCGGCCTTGGTGATGCCCACGGTGTCGGGCTCGGTGATGGCCTCGGTCCCCCGGGGCGACACCGGGGTGGGTTCCGCCACCAACGGCACCTTCATCCAGGTCGGCGGCGCCCTCGGGGTGGCCGTGATCGGCAGCCTGCTCAACACCCGGTACCAGGACCACATGACCACCGCGCTCGCGCCCTACCGCGTCCCCCACGGCGTCGCCGAGACCATCCTGGGCTCGATCGGCGGTGCGCTGGCCGTCGCCGCCCGCCTCGGTGGCGCACTCGGCGCGTTGCTCGCGCACGCCGCGCACGCAGCCTTCATGAGCGGTGCCGACCTGGGTCTGCGCGTGGCGGCCGCCGTCGCGCTCGGCGGCTTCGTCCTCGCACTGGTGGCGCTGCCGACAAGGCCGGCGCCCGCGGCCGTCGAGGGGGCCCCGGGCACGGCGCCGGGCGAGGCGGAGGGGACCGCCGGCGTGGGAGCCGCCGGCGCGCAGAGGACGGGCGCGGCCACGGCGGGCGCCGTGCCGCGCCGGTAGGGTCCGCGGTGACGATCCGGCCGGCCGGCGGAACCCGGGGCACGACCGTCGAGGACGGCGCCCCCGGCTGTGTGAGCGGCGAGGCCCACCCCGCGTTCGCACCGGCGGTCGCGTACTTCGGCCGGCTGTTCCACGCGGCGAGCCGCAGCGGTGGCGCGTTGTCGGTCCGGCTGCACGGACGGCCGGTGGTCGACGTGTGGGGCGGGTTCGCCGACTCCGGCCGCTTGCGGCCCTGGACCCGCGACACGGTGACGATCTGCTTCTCCACCACCAAGGGCCTGGCCTCGAGCGTGGTGCACCGCCTGGCCGACCGGGGCCTCCTCGACTACGACGCGCCGGTGGCCGAGTACTGGCCGGAGTTCGCGGCAGCCGGCAAGCAGGCCATCACCGTCCGACAACTCATGAGCCACCAAGCGGGACTGCACTCGGTGATCGGCCTCGTGGACCGGCCCGAGGACCTGCTCGACCATCTCGGGCTGGAGGAACGCCTGGCGGCGCGGCCGGCCGACCCGCTGCCCGGTCATCCCGGGTACCACGCCTTCACCTACGGGTGGCTCATGGCCGGCCTGGCCCGGCGGGTGACCAGCCTGGGCATGGCCGAGCTGGTGCGCCGGGAGCTGGCCGATCCCCTCGGCGTCGAAGGCCTCGGGATCGGCACGCCGCCCGAGGGGCTGACGCGCTTCGCGCCGCTCATCGGGCGCACGCCCCCCGTGCGACCGACGCCCCCGCTGGTGACCGAATGGAGCCGGCGGTCGATGCCCACCCTCCTGCGCGTCCGCCCCACCCGCCGGTTCTTCGAGGCGCTGTTCATGCCCCAGTTCGACCAGCTGCTGCGCGGACCGGCGCCGGCGATCCTGGAGACGGAGATGCCCTCGGTCAACGGCGTGCTCTCGGCCCACGGGCTCGCCGCCCTCTACGGGGTCATCGCCGCCGGCGGCCGGCACCAGGGCGAGCAGCTGCTCTCGCCGGCCACGGTGGCCGCGCTGAGCGAGGTCCAGACCCGGGCACGCGACGCCGTCATCGCCATGCGCATGAACTGGCGCATGGGGTACCACCGCGCCGGGGCCGCGGGGTACCGGGGTGACACCGCCTTCGGCCACTACGGGTTCGGGGGCTCGGGCGGCTGGGCCGACCCCGCGACGGGGCTCTCCTTCGGGTTCGTCACCAACGACCTGCGCCTCATCCAGGCCCCCGTGGGCGGCGACCAGCGCATCTTCCGCCTGTCGGGACTGGTGCTGCGCAGCGCGCTCTCCCTGCGGGGCGCGTCGCGCGGGAGCATGGAGGCGTGAACGGAGGGCGTCCCGCACTGCCGGCCCTGGTGGACCGGCGTTTCGAGGCCGTGCTGGTGTGGAGCAGCCGGCCGGATCTCGGGCCGGACACGGCGCGCGCGCTCTCGTCACTGCACCGCGCCGGCGCCGCCGTCGGCGTCCTCGCACCGATCTCGCCCACGGTCCTGTCCGACCGGCTGGCGGACGAGATCGAGCACCCGCCGCTGCTCATGGCCGACAGCTCGGGCAACGGGGGCATGGTCCTCGGGAGCTCGGCGCTGCGGCCCGCCCGCTCGCCCGACCACGGCGCGTCGCTCCGCGCGCTGGAGGCGGCGGGCGCGTCGCTGGCGGAGCGGCTGGCGGCGTTCGGGCTCGACGTCCCCGTCTACCGGCACCCCGACGGCCGCCCACGGGTGACGCTGGACGTCATGCCCGGCCTCGGGCTCGGGACCGTGTCGCCGGCCGCGGCGCGCGCGGCGCGTGCCGAGGTCCGGCGACTGCTCGGCGCGCGCGGCATCGGGGGGGTGGGCGACCTGGCCACGCTGGCCGCCCAGGTGGCACGCGACGCGGGGATCGAGGATCCGCGGGTCCTCGTCGACGGCGGCACGGTGGAGATCGCGCTCGTCGACGCGGGCGACGTGGCCGTGGCGATGGTCGAGGAGCTCTGGCACCGGGGCGTGGACCCGCAGGCCGTGCTCCTGGTCATCGACGGCCTGGCCGGCTTCCCGCGCCGGCCGGTCCCCCTGGTGGACCTCGACCTCGGGGCCGTCACCTCCGTCCTGGTCAACGGCGCCGGAGCCGCCGCACCGCCCGGCGTGTTGGCCCTGGCCGGCGGCCGTGCCCGGATGCGACAGCTCCTGGTCGACCAGCGCCGGCGCCGGGAGCGACGGACGCTCCCCGCCCCCGTGTTCCGCGACGGCTGGTCGCTCATCGTCGAGGGCGACGGCCGGGAGGAGCGGGTCCACGGGGCGATCCTCACGTTGGCCGACGGCCGCATCGGCATGAGCGGCTCGCTCGTGGCAGTCGACCCGGCGAGGCCGCCGTTCATGGTGGCCGAGGGCGTCTACGACGGCCAGGGGACGCGGACCCACCTGCTCACCGGTCCGGTGGCCTTCGGGCTCGGCGGGCTCGACGGCGCCGACCACGAGACGGCGCGCCGGGTGCTCGACCTGCGCACCGGCGTCCTGCACGAGCGCTTCGGGCGGCCCGGCACCGTCGTCGAGAGCGTGCGCTTCGTCTCGATCGCCCGGCCCGCCACGGCGGTCCTCCGGGTGCGACATCCCGGCGCGCTGCCGGCCGGTCCGGCCCTGCTCCCGCCCGCCGACGACCCGGTCCACGACAGGGGCCGGCGGCGCCAGGTCAGCTGGATGCGCGTCGCCGGGTCGACGGGCGGGATCGCGGCCGCCGCCACCGAGCGCAGGACGCGTCGGCAGGGGGCCGCGGGTGGAGACGAGCACGTCGTCGACCGCGTCGCCCTGTACCACCCGGACCCCGAGGAGCTTCCCGACGCCGAGGCGGTGGTCGAGGCCCTCGGTCCCGTCGCCGCTCTCGGCTTCGAGCGGCTGCTGGCCGAGCACCGCGAAGCGTGGGCGAGGCGGTGGCACGCGGCCGACGTGGTCGTCGAGGGCGACCACGAGCTCCAGCTCGGCGTCCGCTACGCGCTCTTCCACCTGATGGCGTCGGTGGCCGACACCGGCGAGGCGGCGGTAGGCGCCCGGGGGCTCACCGGTACCGGGTACAGCGGCCACGTGTTCTGGGATGCCGACACCTTCGTCCTGCCATTCCTGGCCGCCACCCACCCCGCCGCGGCACGGGCCATGCTCGAGTACCGCATCCGGCGTCTGCCGGCGGCCATGATCGCGGCACGGGCCGCGGCACGGGCGGGGGCCCGCTACCCCTGGGAATCGGCGCGCACGGGCGAGGACGTCACCCCCATCAGCGCGCGCGACCGCGCCGGGAAGCTGGTGCCGATCCGCACGGGGCAGCTCGAAGAGCACATCGTGGCGGAGGTGCCATGGGCCGCCGCCTGCTACGTGGACTGGACGGGCGACGAGGAATTCGCGCGCGGTCCCGGTCGGCACCTGTTGGTGGAGACCGCCCGCTATTGGGCCTCGCGCATCCGCGTCGAGCCCGACGGCAGCGCGCACATCTACGGGGTCGTGGGGCCCGACGAGTACCACGAGCCGGTCGACGACAACGCCTTCACGAACGTCATGGCCCGGTGGAACCTCCGCCGGGCGGCCGAGGCCGTGGCGCTCGGCGAGGACGTCGGCGAGGCCGAGTGCAGGCGGTGGCTGGCGCTGGCCGAGGCCCTCGTCGACGGCTACGACGGCGACAGCGGCGTGTACGAGCAGTTCGCCGGCTTCCACCGGCTGGAGCCGCTGCTCATCGCCGAGGTGGCGCCCCGTCGCCCGATCGCCGCGGACCTCCTCCTCGGCGCCGAGCGCACCCGCGGCGCGCAGGTGGTCAAGCAGGCCGACGTGCTCATGCTCCACCACCTCGTCCCGGACGAGGTGGTCCCCGGCAGCCTCGAGCCGAACCTCCGCTTCTACGAGCCGCGCACCGCCCACGGGAGCTCGCTCTCCCCCGCCATCCACGCGTCGGTGCTGGCCCGCGCCCAAGAGCTCGACGCGGCCCTGGCGTCGCTGCGGCTCGCGGTGCGCATGGACCTCGACGACCTCACCGGCTCCACCGCGACGGGCCTGCACCTGGCCACCATGGGCGGTGTGTGGCAGGCCCTCGCCCACGGGTTCATGGGCCTTCGGCCCCAGGGCGACGTGCTGCGGGTCGACCCCGTCCTCCCCTCGTCGTGGTCGAGCCTCGAGATCAGGGTCCGTTTCCGCGACGTCGCCCTGGTCCTGCGCAAGGAACACACGCTCCTCACCGTGTCCGCCGACGGACGGGTCTCGCTCGACGTCGGCGGTCTGGCACTCGAGATGGGACCGCAGACGTGCACGTTGCGCCGCCGCGGGCCGAAGTGGGAGGTCGTCACATGACCAGCGTCATCGCCGCCATCGACAATTCTGCCGCCGCCCGGCCGGTGCTGTCCATGGCCAGGGCGGTAGCCGAGGTGCTCCGCGCCGAGCCGATCGCCGTCCACGTGCTCGAGGACGGCGACGCCACTGCCCAGGCGGTGGCCAAGGCCGGGGGCACGCGGCTGCACGTGCTCAAGGGCGAGCCGCTCGACGAGCTGGAGCGCACCGTGAACGAGGGCGACGTGGTCGCCCTGGTCCTCGGCAGTCGCGACGTGGGCGGCGGGGGCGGCGCCCGGCCTGCCGGGCATCTCGCCCTGCAGCTGGCCGGCCGGACGGACAAGCCCGTGATCGCGGTGCCGCCCGATGCCCACCCCCCGGAGCGCATCCGCACGGTGCTCATCGCCATGGAGGGCACGCCGGGCAAAGCCCGGGCGCTGAACCGGACCATCGAGCTCTCGTCGGGCGTCGGGCTCGAGATGACCGTTGTGCACGTCGACGAGGAGGTCCCCAGCTTCACCGACCAGGTCCAGCACGAGACCGAGGCGTACGCGCAGGCCTTCCTGGCCCGTCACGTGGTGGGCGCGCCCGTGGCCACCCTGGAGCTGCGGATCGGGATCCCCGCCGTGGAGGTCCTGGCCCTCGTGGAGGAGCGCCGGCCCGACCTGGTGGCGGTCGGGTGGCCCCACAGCGGCTCCCCCGAGCGCGGCACGGTGGTGCGGGAGATCCTGGCGCGCAGTCCGGTGCCGGTGCTGCTCGTGGCGGTGTCCTGACCGTCAGGACGCGGGCCCGATCAGCTCCTCGAGGTCGGCCACCACCACGTCGGCACCGTGCCGGCGCAAGGCGTCCGCCTGGCCGGTGCGGTCGACGCCGACCACCAGTCCGAAGCGCCCCGCCCGGCCGGCCTCGACACCGGCCAGCGCGTCCTCGAACACGGCGGCCTGCGGAGGCGTGACCGCGAGGAGCTCGGCCGCGGCGAGGAACGTGTCGGGTGCGGGCTTGCCGGCCAGGTGCCGCGCCGCGGCCACCAGGCCGTCCACGCGCGCGTCGAAGAGCCCGTCGATCCCGGCGGCGGCGACGACCTGCGCGCAGTTGGCGCTCGAGGACACCACCGCGGTGCGAAGTCCCATCGCGCGCGCCTGCTCCACGAAGCGGACGGAGCCCGGGAAGGTCCGCACCCCCTGGTCGCGCAGCAAGGTGAGGAGGAGCTCGTTCTTCTCGTTGGACAGGCCGTGGACGGTGTCGGTGCCCGTCGGGTCGCTCTCCGTGCCCTCGGGGAGCTCGATGCCGCGGGCGCGCAGGAACGTGCGGGTGCCCTCGAGCCGAGGCCGGCCGTCGACGTACTCGTCGTAGTCGGACAGAGCGTCGAAGGGGACGAACGGACCGTCACCGGCGCGGCGGCGGAGCAAGCCGTCGAAGGTCTGCTTCCACGCGGCGGCGTGCACCTCCGCGGTGTTGGTGAGCACCCCGTCGAGGTCGAAGAGGCAGGCGCGGATGGTCGGGGGCAGTCGCAGCGCCACAGGCCCACGCTACGGCGGGTAGAACGGCACCATGCAGATCGGCGTCGTCTTCCCCCAGACCGAGATCGAGCCCGACGCGGGCGCGGTGCGCGCCTATGCCGAGCGGGTCGAGGAGCTCGGCTACCGCCACCTGCTCGCCTACGACCACGTGGTCGGGGCCGATCCTGCCGTGCACGAGGGCTGGTCCGGCCCCTACGACATCCGCTCCCGGTTCCACGAGCCGCTGGTCACCTACGGCTACCTCGCCGCCTTCACCTCGCTCGAGCTGGTCACGGGGATCCTCATCCTCCCCCAGCGCCAGACTGCGCTGGTGGCAAAGCAGGCGGCCCAGGTCGACCTGCTCACCGGGGGCCGGTTCCGCCTCGGCGTCGGCCTGGGGTGGAACGCGGTGGAGTACGACGCGCTCGCCCAGGACTTCTCCACCCGGGGCCGGCGGATGGGCGAGCAGGTCGCCTTGCTGCGCCGCCTGTGGACCGAGGAGTCGGTGACGTTCAAAGGCGCCTTCGACTCGGTGACGGGCGTCGGCATCGCGCCCCCGCCCGTCCAGCGGCCCATCCCCGTGTGGTTCGGGGCGGCTTCGCCCCCCGCCTTCCGGCGCGCCGGACGGCTGGCCGACGGGTGGTTCCCGCTCTTGCCGCCCGGTCCCAAGCTCGACGGGGCCAAGGCGCTGGTGGAGGCGGGTGCCCTCGAAGCGGGGCGCGACCCGGCCGGCCTCGGGCTCGAAGGGCGGGTCAACTGGAGCGGCAACGGCGTCGACCAGGTGGTGGACCACGCCGGCCGTTGGCGCGCCAGCGGAGCGACGCACCTCACGGTCAACACCATGGGCTCGAAGCTCGGGGGGGTCGACGGCCACCTGGCCGTGCTCGAGACGGTGGCCGAGGCGCTGGAGGTCCTGGCGCGCTGAGGCGTTCGCCAGCCCGGCGGTGCCGGGTCACCTAGTACAGGGCGTGCTCGTCCGCCGACCGGGGGACCGTCCGCCGACGCCATCGGGGCCGGGCGATCGCACCGATCGCCGGCGCCAGCACCAGCCACAGGCCCAGCGTCAGGACCATGGCCGTCGTGTAGCCGAAGGGCTTGATGCCCACCCGGCGGGTGGTCATGCCGGCCCCGAGCATGAGGATCCAGGCGCTCACGAAGAAGAACAGCCCGGCGGCGGGCAGGCGCAGGTAGCTGCGCATCACCGCTCCCTCGTGCCTGCGTCCGCACCTGGCGCCTGGTCGTCGGGGTCGTCGGGGTCGCCGGGATCCTCGGAGAGGATGCGATAGAGCGAGCGCTGCGCGTCGGCCAGCACCTGCTCGGCCTGGTCCACCTGCTGGCGGGTGCCGCCGGCGCCGACCTGCATGCTGGCCGCCGCCACTTGGGCGATCCGGCGTCGCAGCCGTTTCACGGCGTCGTCGGGCTCGGCGGCCATCTCCTCCCAGGGCGCCGAGCGCCCGGGGGGCAGCTCCTCCAGGGTCCGGCGGCCCGTGTCCGTGAGCGAGTAGGTCCGGCGCCCGTCACGCTCGGACGCGACGACCAGGCCCTCGTCCTCGAGCTGCTGGAGCGTCGGGTACACCGAGCCCGGGCTCGGTCGCCACGTGCCCTCGCTGCGCTCGGTCAGCTCGGTGATGATCTGGTAGCCGTGCATCGGCTCCTCGGCCAGGAGCATGAGGACGGCCAGTCGCACGTCGCCGCGCCGCGGCCTCGGGCGGGGCCGGCCGCCGCCCCAACCCGACCACCACCCGCCGAAGTCCTGACCGCCCCAGCCCCGGGCGGGGCCGCCGCGCCGGTGCCCCCGGCGCCGGCTCGCCCCTCGCCCCTCGTCCCCGGACTCGTGCCGGTGCCGGCGCGCCGCATCCCACCACGTCAGGGCGAAGGAGGGACCGGGCCACATCTCGTCTGCAGTCGCTGCCCACATCGTGGACCTCCTCCTTGAACGAGTTATCACGATATATCGCGATCTCTCGTCTGTCAAGGCGGCGCCGAGGAGGCCGTCGGGGGACGCAGCTGCTCCATGAACTCGAGGCGGATCCCCCCGGGGGCGCGGACGAAGGCGATCCGCCGAGCGCCGAAGGGCCCCTCGACGACCTCGGGTCCCCAGAAGACCTCACGCCCCTCGAGCTGGCCGTCGAGGTCGTCGGTGAACAGCGCCGGGTGCAAGAAGCACTCGGCCGGCAGGGCGACGGCCTCCTCGTAGACGGCACGCGTGAAGAGGGTGATCACCACGGGCCCCAGATGGACGTCGGCGCGCTCGGTGTCGCGCCAGCGCATGCGGTCACGCACCTCGGCGCCCATGCCCTCGTAGAAGGCGCAGGCCGCGTCGAGATCGGCGACCTTCACCGCGAGATTGGCCAGCCCTGTCACGGCCATGGGGTCCTCCTGTGCTGCGGTTCGCTGCGGCGACCGGGCGGGTCCCGGCCGGAGGGGAGACGCGCCTATGGGCCCAGCGCAGGGTCTTCGAGACGGGCCCGGAACTCCTCGGTGGTGTTCACGTGGGGGAAGTCGTCGTCGGGCACAGGCATACCCAGCCGCTCGCACAGCGGGGCCCAGCCGTCGCCGGTGGTCCACTCGAGCAGCCGCGCCGGCGGGACCTCGGCTCGCACCTCGGCCAGGTGCGCCTCGTAGCCGGCCTTCGCCTTGCGCTCGTCGGTCGGGTCGATGCCGTGGCGGTCGGCGAGCAAGCGGACCACGGTCTGCATCCACGGGCCGATCGGCGGCGGTGCCTGGGTGCCTCCCGGTACCACCTGGAAGATGGTCTGGCTGGCGCTGCGCCACCAGGCATCCGCGCTCTCACGTTGGGACAGGATCACCAGCGCGTCGGGGTACGAGCCCACGAGCTCTCGCCAGAAGGCGGCGCTCGGCCAGTCCACCGTCGCCTCGTAGCCGGTGTAGATCGCCGGCCAGTCGGCGGACCCGTCGGCTGCCTGCTGCCACAGCGGGATCTGTTCGGGGTGCTCGAAGATCTCGAGCATGTGGTGGCAGGGGCCGCCGAGCAGCTGCTCAAGGGCGAGCTTCAGCGAGTTCGTCCCGGTTCGTCCCAGCCCCACTCCGACCACCTGCAGTGCCACGCTGCCCCCTCCCCTGGCGACGGACCCGCGCCGGCGTGCTCAGACCCGCTCCAACCTAACGACCGGCAGATGCCGGTGCAGTGTCGCCGCGTAGCTCCGCCACTGCTTGTTGTAGGCCACGGCGCGCTCGATCATCGACGCCCGCTCGTCACCGTGGAGCTCTCGGGCCCGCACCCGGACGCGCCGGCCGCGCCATTCCACCACGGCATCGGGCGACGCCTGCAGGTTCACCCACCACGACGGCGGCCTCTCCGCGCCGAAGTTCGACGCCAGCACGACGAAGGCGTGGCCGTCGGGCATGTACAGGAGCGGGACCCGGCGGGGCAGCTTCGATCGGCGGCCGGTCGTTTCGAGCACCAAGCAACGAAGTCGCCACGAAAGGTGCTCGGGCCGGCCGTGCGTGCGCAGCACGATCCACCCGTGCAGCCGGGCGAAGGCCCTGTACGAGCTCGTGCGCAGAGAGGTCGACACGGTTGTGCCACGCTATCGACAGAGGGCCTCGGGGGGAAGGAGCGCAGCCGTGATCGACGTTGTTCTGTGCATGCGACGGCGTGCCGACGTCAGCGAGGACGAGTTCCACCGGTACTGGCGCGAGGAGCACGCCCAGCTGGTGGCCTCGCACGGGGCGCTGCTGGGCATGGTCTCCTACACCCAGCACCACACCACGACGACGGGTCTAGAGTCGATCGTCCAAGAGGACCGGGGCTGTCCGCCCGACGTCTACGACGGCATCGCGGTGATCGGCTTCGAGAGCCTCGAGGACATGGCGGCCAAGGGGGCCGAGCCCGCCGCCCTGGCGGCCGCCGAGGAGCTCGCGGCCGACGAGCGTCGCTTCGTCGACCATGCGCACAGCCGCATCTGGTTCACGGAGCGCCACGTCGTCATCTAGGCCCGTGCCCGCGCCGGACGCGCCGGACGTGCCCCAGGGCCGAAGGGCCCTGGCCGGTCGGGCCGCGTCGGCAGACGCTTCCGGCACGACATCGGTGCACGCCACGGAGCCGGCGCTCGAGCCAGGAGCCCCCGAGGACGTCGGGGGGCCCTCCGACGCGTTCGGGTGGGTCCCCGGCCTGGTGGCCGGCGCGTACGAGGGAGCGCGGCGTCTGGGCGGGGACCCGCGGCTGGCGGGCGTGTTGCGCGCGGGGCCGCGTGTGGGGTCCTTCCTGGCGCGCAGCGCGGTGCGCTCGCGGCGCGCCGGCGACGACGACAGCATCGTGGCCGTCCGTCCGACACCGGCCCTGGCGCTGCAGGCGTACGTCGACGAGATCCTCATCGCCGCCTTCCGGCACCCCGACCTGGTCCCCGGCGAGGAGGACTTCGGGCCGGCGGCGGCCGACCTGGCCGCCACCCGGGACCTCTTCGCGGCGCGCGGCTGGCTGGCCGACCCCGCCCGCTACCACCGCGACCTCGGCCCGCCCGACGGCGTCGTGGCCTGGTACGAGCGGACACCCGGGCTGGGCTACGAGCACGTGACCTTCGCCAGCGACTGGGAGCCCGACCCCGAAGAGCCCGGTCGCACCCGATGGCTCGAGCACCAGGCCAACCGGACGGTGCACGCCTGGGTGGCGCGGACACCGGGGCGCGACCACCACTCCTGGCTGGTGTGCGCCCACGGCTTCGGCATGGGCACGGGCGCGTGGATGGACCTGCGCGCCTTTCGCGCCAGCCGCCTGCACCAGCTCGGGATCAACGTGGCCGTACCGGTCCTGCCCTTGCACGGCCCGCGCGCCTCGGGCCGGGTGCGAGGCGAAGACCTCATGACCATCGACCTGGTCGACTCGATGCACGGCATCGCCCAAGCCGTCTCCGACCTGCGCCGGGTCATCAGCTGGCTACGAGCCTCCCAGGGTGCGCAGTCCGTCGGCGTCATCGGATACTCGCTCGGCTCGCTCGTCGCCGCGCTGGTGGCCTCGCTGGAGGACGACCTGGCCTGTGTCATCGCCGGCATCCCCGTGGTCGGCTTGCCCGACCTGTTCCGTCGCCACACCACCACCCGGGCGCGCCAGCTGGCCGAGCGCTACGCCGTGCTCGGCTCGGCGGCCGACGACGTCCATCGCGTCGTGTCGCCACTGGCCATGGTCCCCAAGGTGCCACGCGAGCATCGCTATCTCTTCGCCGGCCTCGGCGACCGCATGTCCACCTTCGGCCAGGCCCGCCGCCTGTGGCTGCACTGGGACCGCCCCACCCTGGCCGCCTATCCCGGCGGCCACGTCGGGTTCTTCTGGTCCGGCGCGGTCAGGCGTCTGGTGGACGAGGCGGTGCAGGCGTCGCTCCCTGCGGCGGGCTGAGCGCGCCCGACGACGCCGCCTCGGCGAGGAGCTCGCCGAGCGCCACCGGAATGGCCGCGGCGATGTCCCACACGCACGGGACGAGCTCGGGACAGGTGATGATGCCGAAGTCGACCCGGTCCTCCTCGGAGATGACCGTGACGTTGAGGCCAGCACCCTCGGCGATGGGGCCCAGCGGAAAGAGGCCCACCAGCCGCGCCCCTGCGAAGTACAGCGGGACCGGCGGTCCCGGCACGTTCGACAGGATCAGGTTGTGGACCACCGGGTGGTGGTCGGCCAGATGGAGGTTCGAGTAGAGGCGGGCGCCGAGGGCGAAGGTGTTGGGCCAGAAGAGCTGGGCCCAACGCATCAGGGTGTCCGCGCCGACCATCTTGTTGAGCTCCTTGGCCCGGGCGTTCGACGCGGCGACGGCCGCCAGGCGCTCGGCGGGGTCCCCGACGTCGGTGGCCAGGGTCGAGAACATGATCGACAACCGGGTGGTGCCGGCGGGCGCGCCGGTCGCTTGGTGCACGGACACCGGCGTCGCCGCGATCAGCGAACGGGCTGGCAGCTCACCCCGGTCCGCCAGGTACCGGCGCAGGGCGCCGCCGACCACCGCGGTGACCACGTCGTTGACGGTGACGCCGAAGGCGTCCTTGACCCGTTTGACGTCGGCCAGCGCGACGTCCGTAAAGGCGACCGAGCGCCGGGCGGTGATGGTGGCGTTGAAGCTGGTGCGCGGCGCGGTGAAGGGCGCCGCGGCCCTCGGCTCGCCCTCGGGGCGACGGCCGACGCTCCAGACGATCGACCCCAGGCGGAACACGGTGGTGGGAACCAGCCGGACGATCTCCCAGGGCTGGGCCAGGCGACTGGCAACCCCGCGCCCGAAGAGCTCGACCGATCGCAGCACGCCGCGGCCCGGTCGCGCCGGACGCGGCGGCGGCACCTCCTCCGCCGAGCTCGCCCCGGGTTCCGGCTCGAGGTCGAAGAGGGACCCCATGAGGTTGGCGCCGGTGACACCGTCGATGGTCGAGTGGTGCATCTTGGCGACGACTGCCACCCGCCCGTCGCGCAGTCCCTCGACGACCCAGAGCTCCCACAGCGGGCGGTCACGGGCGAGGGGGTGGCTGGCGATCTCGCCGACCACCTCGGCCAGGGCGCGGTCGTCGCCGGGAGCCGGCACCGACGTCCGGTGCAGGTGCCGGTCGATGTCGAGATCGGGGTCATCGGCCCAGAACGGACGACTGATGTGCAGGGGCACCGTGGCGAGCTTCTGGCGCGCCGGCGCCAGTCGGGGCAGGCGCTCGGAGACCATGGCCCGAATGCGTTCGAACGAGTACCCGCCCGGCATCGTCGAGGGGTCGAGCAGGAGCAAGCCGCACACATGCAGGTGCATGGTCGGCGTCTCGGCGTAGAGAAACGCGCCATCGAGCCCACCCAGCTGCTCCACGCTCCGAGACTACGGGCCCGCCACCCTCCGTGCACCGGGCCGAAAGACCCTGGCCCGTGCCGGCGCGTCGGGCGACCCTGGACGCGGCGGCACGGATGTGCGAGACGCCCGGTCCCGCCGGACGAAAGCGTGTTGGCGGCCCGGCCAGCCGAGGAGGTCGACATGGCGGTCATGACCCCACCCCGCGCACATGACCACGGTGCACATGACCACGGTGCACATGACCACGGTGACGGCGCCGAGGACTTCCTCGCGGCGCCGCGTCATCGCCTCTTCGCCGTCTTCGCCGAGCGCTGGGCGGCGGAGGAGGGGGTCGAGGCCTTGCGCTTCGAGGGATTCGGCGAGGACGAGGACATCTGGTTGCTCTCGGGCGACGAGGGGATCGCCCGGCTCGACGCCACCGGCGAGGGGCACGGACGGCTGGCGCGGCTCCTGCGCCGGTTCCAGGCCGCGATGAGCCCGCAGCCGGACTACTGGGTCCGACTCGACGACGCCTTGCGAGGAGGTGCGTCCGTCGTCTCGGTCCTGGTCGATCGCGAGGGCGACGTGGAGGCGGTGGCCCGGATGCTGCGCCTCCACGGCGCCACGTTCGTGGCCCGCTTCGGCGACTGGGTCTTCACCCCGGTGGCCGCCTGAGCCTCGGGGCGCGCGGGCGCGGTGCCGACCCGTGGCGTGTCAACCAGACAGCCACGGCCCGATGCGCTTGGGCCTCGGCCCGCCGTCCCCGCCCCCATCCTCGAGCCGCCCCTGACGCGGCGGGGGGTCCTCGCCCGGGGCCTCCTCGCGTACGGGGTCCCCGGCGGGGGCCTTGCGGCGCGGGGACGCCGGACGAGAGGGCTCCGACTCCGCCTCGGCCCAGCGCACGGTGCCCAGCGGCGAGGCGACGACGGCGAGTCCCGCGCCCGATGCCAGCCTGGCCGCATCGGCATGGGTCCCGTCGACCCGCTCGACCTGGCCGTCGTGGTAGCGGACCTCGATCTCGTTGGCGGCGACCTGGCGCCACATGACGCTCGCGACGTGCCGTCTGGCCCTGGCCACCCGCTCCTCCATCCCCGTCCGGACCAGGAACAGTAGTCAAAGGCAGGACGCGTCCGGCGCGGTCGACCGGCGACGACGCCGACGCCATAGTGGTGCGCGAACCGAACGGAGGGACGAGGGTGGGACTGCTCGAGGGTCAGCGTGCGCTGGTCACCGGCGGCGCGTCGGGCATCGGCCGCGCCACGGCACGCCGGATGGCCGAGGAGGGGGCCAGGGTCGCGGTGGTGGACATCGACGCCGACGGCGCGCGGGCGGTGGCCGACGAGATCGGCGCCAGCGCGCATCACGCCGACGTGAGCAGCCCCGAGGAGCTCCAGGCCGCCGTGGAGGCGGCCGCGGCGGCCATGGGCGGACTGAGCGTCGTGTTCAACAACGCGGGGGTGGGGAACCTCTCACCCCTGCACGAATGGGATCCCGACGAGTGGGACCGTCTGGTGCGCGTGAACCTGACCGGCGTGTTCCTCGGCTTTCGCGCCGCGATTCCGCTCATGCGGGCGTCGGGGGGCGGGGCAATCGTCTCCACGTCGTCGATCAGCGGCACGCGCCCCGCGGCGGGGGAGGCCCCGTACGCGGCGGCCAAGGCGGGCGTCGCCGCCATCACCGCGTCGGCGGCGCTCGAGTACGGCCCGGCCATCCGGGTGAACGCGGTGGCGCCGGGCATGATCCGGACCGCACTCACCGAGCCCCTGCTGCAGTTCATCCCCCACGAGCGGGAGCGCTTCGAGCAGTCCACACCTATGGCCCGGATCGGCGAGCCCGAGGACGTGGCCGACGTCGTGGTCTTCCTGTGCTCGCCGATGGCCCGGTTCGTCACCGGCCAGACGGTGGTGGTCGACGGCGGCCTGACCCTGCACGGTTCGGGAGTGGACGGCATCCTGCGCCAGCTCTTCCCGGGGCCGTCCTAGTCGGGCCGGGACCCCGGGGAGCCCGGCCGGGCGTCGTCTATTGCTTGCCGAAGGGCGCCGCGGACGGGAGCCCCGGGCCGACCGGCAACGCGAGCCCCGGGCCCTGGGGGGTCGGCGGCGTGGTGGCGGGGCCCTGGCCGCCCGGTGAAGAGGTCGAGGTGCCGGTCGCCGATCCCTGGCTGCTCGGCGGGGCGAGCGCGGACAGACATCCCTGGAGTGCACCGAGAGCGGCCGAATCCAGGCTCCCGCCGACGGCGGGCGTGCCCGCCGCCCCGCCCGCGGCGGCACCGCTCGAGCCGGGCGCGCCCTGCCCGCCGGCGCCCGATCCATTGGCAGCCGATCCATTGGCAGCGGCACCGGGGGAGCTCGGGCCCGTGGGCTCGGAAGCAGAGGTCGCCGAGCCCGGTTGCGCGGGTGGCGAGCCCGGTACGGGGGTCACACCGCCGGAGGTGGCCGAGCCGTTGGTGTCCAGCGCGCCCGTCGTCGTGGCGTTCGGCGCCGGTGACCCTGTCGCGCTGGTGTTGGCGTCGTTGGTGGTGAGCGAGCACGCACCGGCCGCCTCGAGCGCTGCCGTGTCCTGCTGGAGGCGGGTGAAGGCCTGGTCCTCGGCCATGCGGTCCGAGATCACTGCCGACGTCGCTCGGGCGACGTCCTCCGACGCGGTGCTGCGCTGCGCGATCTGCTCCTCGAGCGACGCCGCGGCGTGGCGATAGCGCGCGATCAGGTTGGTGGCAGCGATCCCGTCGTACTGCTGGACGAGCAGGGATCGCGGGTCCGAGGGCTCGAAGAGCCGAAGCGCGCTGTCCGCGCTCATGCTGCCGTTGCTCGAGTACTCGTCGAGGGCGAGCGCGCGCAGCGCCCGTGTGGCGCCGTCCAGATCCCCTTGCGCACTTACGACCGCCGTCTGCACGCTGAGGAGGTCCTGTGTCGTCGTGGCGACCTCCTCCTGGTCGGCCGCCGAGGCATCCGCGGCCTGCACGTAAGCCGTGACGTCGGCGTTGACGCTGCTGTAGACGGTGAGGGCCGAGGAGCTGGTCACCAACGCCGCGGCCAGGATCCCGGTCCCACCCAGGATCTCACTGGCGTAGCACGGCGTCCCGTCGGAAGACGGCGCGCACCACTGGCTCTTGTCCACCGCGGCCAGGAAGGCGGCCGGTGGCGACACGTTCCCGGCGCGCAACGCGTCGACGATCGGCGTCATGTTCGACTGCAGCAGCGTCGCCACCGTCGCCGCGCAGCCGGCCGGCCAGTCGGCAAAGGCAGGAAACCCGTTCGACGAGACCACGGCCGAGAGCGCGTTGTTGTCGACGTCGGTCATCCGGCGGGTGTTGTAGGGGTTGTAGGCCGCCGTGTTGTCGGTCGACCCCCCTTCGGCCAACTGCCACTCGTCGAGGTCGGTGATGTTGGCCGCGGACGCCGACGCACCCACACCCTGGAGGATGCAGAGCTCCCAGCCGGGGGGCAGCATCGTGCCGATCACGTCCGACGACCCCGATCCGGCCAACCCCGACGCCGGGTCGGCTGCGACCGGTGCGGACCAGCCCGAGGCCGCCATGGCACCCACCACGATCGTCAGAGCCAGGGCGAGGCGGCGGATGGTTGGCGGCATGGGTGTTGGTGGGGGGCGGGCGGCGCGGGCCGCGGCGGACGACAAGGACGTGGGAACCTACAGGCATACATCGGCCCGCGGCCCGCAGCACCTTGAACCGGGCGATATGACGTCCTGACCAGGGAGTTCGTAGGCCTTGGGCAGGCAGAGGCGCTGACCTCACCCACCGTGCTCGTCTACGGCGGCGCCGACAGCGTGCCCCCGGCCCACGCCGCGGCGTTCTTCGCGCTGCTCGGCGGCGGGCTCCAAGACGCGCTTCACGTCCCGAAGCGCCCCGGAGAGCAACGCCGCAGGATGTCGCGTCCGAGCTCGCCGCCGACGCCCGGGGGCTCGGTCCCGGCGATGGTGGCCGCCACCAGTGCCGCGGAGTAGGGGCCGAGCAGCAATCCGTTGGCGCCATGCCCGGTGCAGACGTGCACGTTGGCGAGGCCGGGCAGCGGCCCGATGACGGGCCGGCCGTCGGGGCTCGTCGGCCTGAGCCCGACCCGGACCTCCAGGAACGTCGCCTGGGCCAGCCCCGGTGCGATGGCCACGCATTCGCGCAACAGGTCCCGGAGGCCGCTCGCAGTGGCCCGGACGTCGAAGGCCGCGTCGGGCTCGAAGGTGCCGCCACAGGCCACGCGTCCTGCCGGCCAGGGCACCAGATAGAAATTGAGCACGGGCTGGACCACCGGCCACCGCCCGCTGTCCGTGTCGCCCAGGGCCGCGTCGCCCCCGGGGTCACCGCGGACCGACGGCAGCGCCATGTGCACGATCTGGCCCTTGGTCGGCGTCACCCGGAGCACGGCGCCCATGGACGCGGCGAGGCCGGCCGACCATGCGCCCGCCGCGGCGACCACGGTGCCACAGCGCACGACGAGGTCGGACGCGCGCAGCGCGTCGACCCGTCCGAGGCGGCCCTCGACGCCCGTCACCTCGGCGGCCACGATCCGAGCACCGCGGCGGGCGGCCGCGGCGCGCAACGCGGCGGAGAGGGCGCGGCCGTCGACGCGGGTACCCGCCGGGCTGTGGAAGGCCCGCCACACGGGGCCGAGCGGCGGGAACAGCCCGCGCGCCTCGTCTCCCGTGAGCTCGGTCACATCGGGATCGCGCGCTTGTGCGAGCGCGAAGGCCGACGAGAACCACGGGTCCTCGTGCTCGGCCAGCGCCACCACCAACGAACCGCAGCGGGCGTAGGCGTCGGCGCCGAGCGTCGTCCCCTCGTCGGCCAGCCGGTCCACCAGCGCCGCCGCGTGACCGGCCGCGGCCGCCCCGAACTCGTACCAGTGGGGGTCCGGCTCCTGGAAGGTCTCCGGGGAGAGGATGCCCGCCCCCGCGTCGGAGGCCCGGCCCGCCAGCGCCGCGTCCACCAGGACCACGTCGCAGCCGGCGACGCGCAGCTCGTACGCGAGGGCCGCCCCGACCAGGCCGCCCCCCACCACGGCGACGTCGGCCGTCAGCGTCTCGCCCATGACCCCGTCCGCATGTCACCCCCCTTTCGGCTCCCCGGCCGGCGCACCGCACGGCGCGTCCCGGCCGCGCCTTGAAGCGCATCCGCCGGTTGACCATCATGGGTCGTCGCCCGCATCCGTGGACAGGGGGATCCATGCGCGCCAGACATCGAGGCCGCGACCGGCGGCCCACCAGCCGGCTCGGTGCCCGCCGCTGGGTGCTCGCCGCCTCGGGCGCGACCGCGCTGGCATGCGTCTCGCTCGTCGCGCTCCCCGCCGCCCAGGTCGCCGGCGGCTCGGCCGTCACCTACGTCGCCCTGGGCGACTCCTACACGGCCGGCCCCCTCGTCCCCGCCCAGTCGACGAACCCCCTCGGCTGCCTGCGCTCGGACCACAACTACCCGAGCGACACTGCCGGCGCGCTCGGCTTGTCGCTCGTCGACATGAGCTGCAGCGGCGCCACCACGGCCGACATGACCGGGCCGCAGCAGGTGACCCCCGGACCCGCCAACCCGCCCCAGCTCGGCGCGATCCGCGCGAGCACCCGAGTGGTCAGCCTGCAGATCGGCGGCAACGACATCGGCTTCGTCGACATCATCGAGAACTGCGCCGCGCTCACCCCCTGGGGCCCCACCAAGGTCGGCCTGAACTGCCGGGACCACTACGACCCCGGCGGGAACGACCACCTCGGGGCGACCATCGCCGCGTTGGAGCCCGCCGTCGCCGCCATCATCGACCAGGTCCACGCACAGGCGCCGCAGGCCGAGGTCTTCGTCGTCGGCTACCCGGCGATCCTGCCGGCCAGCGGCTCGTGCTGGCCCTCCATGCCGATCGAGAAGGGGGACGCGGCCTATCTGCGCCAGAAGGAGCTGCAGCTCGACGACGTCCTCCAGAGCGCGGCGACGCAGAACGGCGCCACCTACGTGGACACCTACGGCGCGAGCCTCACCCACGACGCGTGCGCGCCCGAGTCGACCCGCTGGGTGGAGCCGTTGGTGCCGGACGCGCCGGCCGCGCCGGTGCACCCGAACGCCGCCGGGGAGGCGGGGATGGCCGCGCTGCTCGAGAGCGCCATCAGGGCAACGGGGATCTGAGCGCTCACGTCACGTAGAGGTTGCCGTCGGACCCCTCGGCGACGGCGATACCGGGCAGCGGCGTCACGGCCGGCCCGTTCAGCACCCGCCCGTTGGCTGCGTCGAACACCGAGCCGTGACAGGGGCAGACGAAGGTGTGGTCCCCCTCGGAGAACCGGACCGTGCAACCCGCATGCGTGCAGACGGCGCTGCGCGCGCTGAAGTGTCCCGCCGTGAGCTGCAGCGCGTAGGCCGGCTGCTGCGTGGACGGGTCGGTGAACTGGAGCGCACCGCCCACGGGGACGGCACTCGCGGGCCCGATGGACGTCCCCGGCGGCGTGGACGAACCCGTCCCGCCGCTGCTCCCCGTGCCCGAGCCGCCCGCGGCGGACGTCGTGGTGGCCCCGCCCCCAGGTGGCGCACCGCCCGCGCTCGGCCGCGCCGACGCCCCGGCGCGGCCGATCACCGCGGTCAGCGCAGCGGTCACGGCACCGACCGCGCCCAGCACCAGCACCATCGCGCTCTTGGACAACACCACGCGGCGCGACAGGACGGCGCCGGCCGGCGCGCCCGTGCCCGGGCGCGACGGCGCGCCGTCGAGTGTGCCCGCGCGTGAAGCGGCATAGGCGTCGAGGGACCATGCACCCGCGCCGAGGAGCACGAACGGCGTCCAGGCGAAGAGGAAGACGATGTCCGAGCCGTAGTAGTAGGGCCAGGTGCTGAAGCTGATGGTGAGGAAGAAGGTGAGCGACAGCGCCATGCCACCCAGCGCGGCGACGCGGGCCCAGAGGCCGAAGACGGTGCCGATGCCGACGGCGAGCTCGGCGAGCGCGATCCCCACGCCGAAGGCCACCGGTGCGTGCAGCGCGAGGTGCACCAGGCTCGGCACGGCCGCGACCTGCAGGGCACCGTGGAGCTGGTTCTGGATCGAGTCCGGCGACGAGGCGCGCAGGAAGTTCGGGTCGGCCAGCTTCTGGAGACCGGCGAAGACGAAGGTCACCCCGAGGAAGGCGCGCAGCGGGAGCAGCCCGGCCGACGGCTCCAGCGCCGCCCACCAGTGACGCCGCGGCGCCGACGCCCCGCCGGCGGCCTGCTCGGCGCGCCGGGCCGTGGAGGCGACCGATCGCGCCCCGCGTCCGCTCGCCGACCGGCGCCGGAGCGCCCCCGCCTGCCTTGCCCTGGCCACCCGTCTCTCGCTCCTCGTCCCGTCGTCGTCCGGCACGCGCGACGCGAACCACGCCGGCGGCCCTCCCGTGCCGGGGGCCCACGTTACGGGGGCACCGTGGGGCCCGGGGCGCGCCCCGGGTGATGGGACCGCGCGCGAACGCAGGTCGAGGCAGGATGGGGGCGTCGGGCCGGACGACGAGGGGTCGGCGATGACCTTTGTGACGAGTGCCCAGCGGCACGACGTCGTGAGCGTGGGCGACGTGGCCATGGACGTGTTCATCCCGCTGCCCGACAGCGGGGTCGACGTCCGCACCGACGGCCCGCGGCGCCAGATCGTGCTGCCCTTCGGGGCGAAGATCCCCTGTGAGCGGCGCGCCACCGTGGCCGCCGGAGGTGACGCGGCAAATGCGGCGGTCGCCTTCGCCCGGCTGGGGCTTCGCGCCGCGCTGGTCTCGTTCCTGGCCCACGATCAATACGGGCGCGACCTCCTGGTCGCGCTGCGCACCGAGGGTGTGCACACCAACCTGGTCCATGTCGACGACCCGGCGGAGACCAACCGGAACTTCGTGTTGTGGTCCGGGGCCGATCGGACGATCCTCGTGCACCATCAGCGGTTCAACTGGCACTGGCCGAGCCTGCGCCCGAGCGACGTGCCGGCCTGGCTGTACCTCACCTCCGTCGGGCCCAACGACTTCAGGTACGAGGACGAGATCGCGGCGTGGCTGGCGTCGAACCCGGCCGTCCGCCTGGCGTTCCGTCCCGGCACCCACCAGCTGGCGGCCGGGTTGGCCCGCATGGCGGCGCTGATCGGCCGATCCGAGGTCCTCGTGCTGGCCGAGGAGGACGCCGAGGCCCTGGTCGGCGCGTCGGGCGAGGCGGCCGATCCCTTCGGCGCGCTCATGGGCACGGGCGCGCGCCGGGTGGTCCTCACCGATCACCACGGCGGGGCCCGTGCGGCCGACGACGAGCACCGCTACGTGGTGCCGCCGTACCCCGACACCACCCCCGTCTACGAGCGCACCGGGTCCGACGACGCATTCGCCGCCACTGTGGTGGCGGGCCTGATCGCCGGCCTGGGCTTCCGCGACGCGCTCCAGCGGGCGCCCGTGAACGCCATGAGCGTGAAGCACGAGCTCGGGGCCCAGACCGGGCTGCTGCGACAGGAGGACCTGGCCGCCTATCTCGATGAGATGCCCGCGGGCGCCGCCGTCGCCGTCGACTGACCGGGGTCCCGGTGGCGGGACCATCGGCCCTGCCTCGGTGCCCCGCCGCGTGGCACCGTGCCCCTGAGAGCGTGCTGACGGAGGGACCACGGTGGCCGTGGCCGATCGGGTGACCGGAACGATCGTCGGACGGCGTACGAAGTACCTGGTCCTCGTGTTCTGGGTGCTCGTGATGGCCATGGCCATGCCGCTCGCCTCCAAGCTGTCGGGGGCCGAGAGCAACGAGACCAAGCAGTGGTTGCCGGCCGGCGCGGAGTCGACCAAGGTGCTCGACCTCCAGACGTCCTTCCAGTCGCCGAACCTCATCCCCGCGGTGGTCGTCTACGAGCGCCCGGGCGGCCTCACGGCGGCGGACCGGGCCAAGGTGACCGACGACGCGGACCGCTTCGGCGCGGTGGCGACGATCGACGGCGCGGTGGGCGCGCCCGTCATGTCGCAGGACGGGCGGGCCGCCGAGGTGGTCATCCCCTTCGACCTCGGGCCCAACGGCTGGCACCAGGCCCCCGGTGTGGTCGCGCGGCTGCGGACGATCGCCCAGGGGCAGCCCGGCCTCGCCGTCCACGTGACGGGGCCGCTGGGCTACGCCGCGGCGTCGTCGGACGTGTTCAAGGGCATCGACACCACCCTGCTCTACGGGACGATGCTCGTCGTGGTCGTCATCCTCCTCATCACCTACCGCAGCCCGATGCTCTGGCTGCTCCCGGTCATCTCCGCCGGGGTGGCGCTGACCACGGCCGAGGCCGTCGTCTACCTGCTCGCCCGCCACGCCGCCCTGACCGTCAACGCAATGAGCGCCGGCATCCTCACGGTCCTCGTCTTCGGCGCCGGCACGGACTACGCGCTTTTGCTCGTCGCCCGCTACCGCGAGGAGCTCCGGCTGCACGAGGACCGCCATCGGGCGATGGCGAGCGCGCTGCGGCGGGCGTCTCCAGCCATCATCGCCAGCGCCGGCACCGTCATCCTCGGCCTGCTCTGCCTGGTGTTCTCGGAGTCGAACTCGAGCAAGGGGCTCGGCCCGGTGGCCGCCATCGGCGTGGGCGTCGGGCTGCTGACCATGCTCACCCTCCTCCCCGCGCTGCTCGTCACCGTGGGCCGCTGGGTGTTCTGGCCGTTCCAGCCGCGCTTCGGCTCTCCCGAGCCGACGGTGACGGGACCGTGGGCGCGCGTCGGGCACCGCATCGCCCGCCGTCCCCGGCTCGTGTGGATGGCCACCGCCCTGGGCCTGTGCGTCATGGCCTCGGGCATCACGCTGCTGCACGCCAACGGGTTGACGAACGCGCAGTCCTACCGCGGCACCCCCGACGCCGTGGTCGGCGAGACGGTCGTGGCGCAGCACTTCCCCGCCGGCGTCGGGAGCCCCGTGATCGTGGTGGCCGACGCCCGATCGGGCGGGGCGGTGGCACGGACCTTCGCCTCCACGCCCGGCATCGAGGCCGTGAGCCCGCCCCTGACCGTGGGCGACAAGACGTTCCTCCAGGGGACGCTGGCCGTGCCCCCGGACAGCACCGCCGCCAACCACGTCGTCGACCAGCTGCGCGCCCGGCTCCGGGCCATCCCGGGCTCGGCCGCCATGGTCGGCGGCAACACGGCCATCAACCTCGACGTGGAGCGGGCGGCCGCCCATGACCGCAACCTCATCATCCCCATCGTCCTCGTCGTGGTCTTCCTCATCCTGGCGGTGCTGCTGCGGGCGCTGCTCGCACCGCTGCTCCTGATCGCCACCGTGGTGCTCTCGCTGCTGGCGGCCATCGGCTTCAGCGCCTTCGTGTACGTCCACGTGTTCGGCTTCGCCGGCGCCGACACCGCCCTGCCCCTGTACACGTTCGTGTTCCTGGTGGCGCTGGGCATCGACTACAACATCTTCCTCATGTCGCGCGTGCGCGAGGAGTCCAAGCGGTTGGGGACGCGCCTGGGCTCGCTGAAGGCGCTGGCGGCGACGGGCGGGGTCATCACCTCGGCCGGCTTCGTGCTGGCGGGGACCTTCGTCATGCTGGCCACGCTGCCGCTCACCACCTTCACCGAGATCGGCTTCGCGGTCGCCTTCGGGGTGCTGCTCGACACCATCGTGGTCCGCTCCGTGCTGGTCACGGCGCTGAACCTCGAGCTCGGCGACCGGATCTGGTGGCCGAGCCGCCTCCGGCGGGGGCCGCCCGTGCCGACCGAGCCGGTCGAGACGCCCGAGCTCGTGCGCACACCCTGAAGGCGCCGTCGGGGCCCGGCGGAGCAGCCGTTGGCGGCCGCCCACGCCCGGGCGATCGCCTCGATGCCGATCGCGCGTCCTGGCCCACGGTGCCCTCGGCCGCCGCGTCGTCCCCTCGTCGGACGGGTGCGTGGACGGGCTCGGGATCCGGCACGGCGCCAGCCTGCCACGGGCGTGCCGACGAGGAGCGGGCGAGCACGCCCGACGGCAACGGGCAAGGATGGGGCATGGCCGAATTCCTGAGCGATGTCGAGACCCTTCGGGCCCGCGCCCGAAAGCAGATCGAAGAGGGGCCCATCACCGAGTCCTACGGCGCCGACCGGACCCGCGTGATCGCGGTGCTCAACGAGGCGCTGGCCACGGAGCTCGTGTGCATCCTGCGCTACAAGCGCCACTACTTCATGGCCGAGGGCATCGACGCCGCCAACGCCGCCGCGGAGTTCCTCCAGCACGCCACCGACGAACAGGGCCACGCGGACAGGATCGCCGCTCGGATCGTGCAGTTGCAGGGCGAGCCGAACTTCGATCCCACGGGGCTGGCCACCCGCAGCCACGCCGAGTACGTCGAGGGCGACAACCTCATCGAGATGATCAAGGAGGACCTCGTCGCGGAGCGGGTGGCGATCGAGTCCTACAACGAGATCATCCGGTGGCTCGGTGACAAGGACGTGACCACCCGCCGGCTCGTCGAGGACATCCTGGCCGTGGAGGAGGAGCACGCGGACGACCTCCTCACCCTCCTGCAGTCCCAATAGCCCCGGCCCGACCGGCAACGCCGCGCTCACGCGGCGCCGTGGCGGGTCGGCTGGCGCCCGGAGTGGCCCTTGGCCAGGAACCGCCTGAGCTTGGTCAGCGGCCAGGTGTTGACGACCGACGCGGGATCGACCCAGCCCCGCTGGGCGGTGGCCACGCCGAATCGGATGTTGTCGAGGTGGCGCGTCGAGTGGGCGTCGGTCGACACGGCGAAGACCACGCCGCGCTCGTGGGCCAGGCGGGCCAGCTCGTCGCTGAGGTCGAGCCGGTCGGGGAAGGAGTTGATCTCCAGGGCCGTCCCGTTGCGCGCCGCGGCGTCGAAGACGGCCGGCACGTCGAACTCGACACCGGCCCGGTGGCCGATGCTGCGGGCCGTCGGGTGCCCGATGATGTTCACCGCCGGGTGCTCGATGGCGGCGATCAGCCGCCGCGTCATGTCCTCGCGTGACATCTGGAACCCCGAGTGGATCGAGGCGACGAGCACGTCGAAGCCGGAGAGGAAGCCCGCATCCCAGTCGACGGACCCGTCGGCCTGGATGTTGAGCTCCGACCCGTGGAACAGGGCGATGCCGTCCTTCTTCTCGAGGGCGCGCAGGCGCTTGCGCTGCTCGAGCGCCTTCGCCGCGGTCATGCGCTCCATGTAGAGCAGGGGCGCGTGGTCGGTGATGGCCAGGTAGCGGTAGCGGCGCGCCTTGGCCGCCGCCACCATGTCCTCGAGCGAGGCAAGCCCGTCGGTGAGGTCGGTGTGGACGTGCAGGTCGCCGCGGATGTCGCTGACCTCGACCACGTGCGGGAGCTTCCCCTCGGCGGCGGCCTCGATCTCTCCCCGGTCCTCGCGCAGCGTCGGCGGGATCCACACCATGCCGAGCCGCTCGTAGACCTCTGTCTCGGTGGCCGCGGCGAGGACCGTGCCGTCGTCGATCCGCTCGAGCCCGTACTCGGAGAGCTTGAGGCCGTGGCGTGCCGCGATGGTGCGCAGGTGGATGTTGTGGCCCTTCGACCCGGTGAAGTACATGAGCGCCGCGCCCCACACCTCGGGGGCCACGACCCGCAGGTCCACGTGCACGCCCTTGGTGGTCAGTGCGACCGCTTTGGTGGGCCCGCGCATGGGGACCTCGGCCACGGGGTCGAGGCCCGCCAGCGCGCCGGTCACGGTCTCGGGGTCCGAGGACGCCACGAGCAGGTCGATGTCGCCGATGGTCTCGCACATGCGCCGCAGCGACCCCGCGTACTGCGCCTCGACCACCCCCGGCAGCCGGCGCAAGGCGGCGACGAGGTCCTCGGCCACGTCCAGGGCGACGCTGAGCAGCATGCGCCCACCCGCCTGCTGCGCCTGCTCGATGGCCCGGCGCAGGTTCGCCTCGCTGGTCGCGCCCCATCCCCGCAGCTCACGGAGCCGCTCGTCGTGCAGGGCGTCGAGCAGCTCGGTCATCGACGCGATGCCCAACGCCTCGTAGACCTGCCGGGCCCGCTTGGGGCCGAGGCCGGGCACGTCCAACAGCGAGCGCAACCCGGCGGGGACGGTGGCCCGCAGCTCGTCGAGCTCGTCGATGCGCCCCGTCTCACGCAGCGATCGGATCTTGGCGGCGATGTGCGACCCCACCGAGGGGATCTGCTCGAGCCCGGCCTCGTCGAGGTCCTCGATGTCGAGGGGGTATTCCCGCACGGCGCGGGCGGCCTTCTCGTAGGCCCGCACCTTGAAGTCCTCGCCACCGATGATCGACAGCAGGTCGGCGAACTCGGTCAGGGCCTCTGCGGCCTCGTCGTTGGAACGGGCCATACCTCCATGCTCGGGGGGCGCACCCGGTCCGGGCAGGGTCGAAGGTCAGAACCGACGCGCAGGCCCCGCTCGAAGCCTTTCGCCTCTGCCCGGCCGGTCCGGGGCGGCGGACCATGGGTGCGACAGAGCCGAGGTCGACACCGGAGGTGGCCGATGACCCCCTGGATCCGCCAACCAC